>ERZ761584.239-NODE-239-length-20042-cov-7.846550_pt1 | contig 20042 bp, 22 predicted proteins | sample MGYA00512168_ERZ761584 | MGnify/ENA primary metagenome ERZ761584 (study PRJEB28899, sample SAMN03785564) | bioreactor sludge metagenome | biome: EBPR Sludge; feature: EBPR Bioreactor; material: 0.22µm filtered reactor supernatant | place: Saint Lucia: Queensland...
AAGCGATTGAAGCGATTGCCAAGCTGCTGGAGAAGACACCCCAGCAGCTTGGGGAGGACATCTGGAACCTCGCCAGTGTCATCGAGGCGCAGGGCAACAAAGGCTACAGCCTGTTCGAGCTGGAGAAGTTCGCTGAGCGGGAAGACCTGAAGGTTGAGACGTACATGCTGCGCGACGCGCTGCACCGGGACTGCTACGCGGGCATCCTCTTCGAAGCGCGCGGCGGCTCGCGCGGTCGCCGGCGGAAGTGGGAGGCCGAGGGCTGGATGGTGCGGAAGAATCCGCACTGGATTACGGCGTGGTTAGGACTGTATGGGGAAACCAATCCGGAACGCCGCACCTTCTATGAACAGGCCGAAGCGGCGCGACTCGCCGCCGAGGAAGCCGAACGCCAGCGCAAGCTGCTCCGCCCGGTCGAGCAGTCGCCGGGCGCAGCATTTGCCGAACTCTCGACGGTGCAGGTGGGTCATCGCTACGCGGTTGCGTGTGTGTTGTACGCGCAAGCCAACCGCCGCTGGCACGATCGGCGCTGGCAGGTGCCCGAACCTCCGGAGGATGAGCCGACGAAACGCCAGAGTCACGAGGTCGACCGGCTCGACTCCATGGATGCGTACACCGCCAATGTGTGGATTGAGCAGCAGACCCTGATGAAAGCCGAGCTGGTCTACCGGGCGAACGTGCTCGACGACGAGCGGGCTCGGCAGATCCTCGCCAAAGGCGTCAATTACTTTTATGCGCGTGACGCCTATTTCACGATGACCGAGAGCGAACTGCTGCCGGAATTCACCAACGGCTACCTGGGACAGCCGTACAGCGTGACGCAGCCGCCGATCAGCCGCCTGCGCGATGCGGAGGTGATACGTCAGCTCTTCGCCCTGCTCGACCCGGGCAGCGCGATCAGTGACAAGTTCGAAACCGACGACGTGCAGGCCATTCTCGGCATTCTGCGCGCCCAGCTCAAGCGGCTCAAGCCGAAACAGGAGTAACGCGATCATGGGTAAGACGACCATCGAGTGGTGTACGCACTCGCTCAACTTCATCAAGTGGTTCTGCACCCGGATTAGCCCCGGCTGCAAGAACTGCTACATGCTGGCGCTCGCCGAGCGCTATCCGCAGAATGCCGCCGATCAGCCGGTGTGGCGACCGAACGCGCTCAAAGAACTGAAGAAGCTGCCGAGCGGCGCGGAAGTGTTCGTCGGCGACATGTACGACACGTTCCACGAGCGGATGCCGCTGCGCTTCATTCACTGGCATTTCAACCTCGTGGCGCAGCGTCCGGATGTGACGTTCCTCTTTTTGACCAAGCGTATCGAGCGGGCGCTCGCGCTTGCGCCGTATCTCCAGTTCGCGCCGAATGTGTGGCTGGGCACATCGGTCGAGAATGCCGACTATGCATGGCGTATCGATTACCTGCGGCGTATGCCAGTCGCCGGGCGCTTCATCTCCTTTGAACCACTGCTCGGCTATGTTGGTGATCTCGACCTGCGCGGCATCCAGCAGGCGATCACCGGCGGCGAGAGCGGCCCCAAGCGCCGCCCGTTCTATCCGTCGTATGCAGCACAGGTGCGCGACCTGTGCGCGCGGGATGGGGTGGCGTTCTTCCACAAGCAAGGGGGTTCACAATATCCAGGGCAGGATCGGCTGCTCGAAGGGCGGATTTACGATGCGCTCGCGTGGCGTGCGCCGAAGGCTGAGGTGATGGCATGATCTTTCGACAGATTGCTGAAATTCGTGATGGGCGCAAAACGCAGACACGGCGCATGCGGAAGCCGAACCATGGTAGCAGCGGGCGCGCCGACGGCACCGAGCTAACCATCACCGAAGCCGCCGGGCATTCCGTCGGCAAGTCCTACGCGATTGTGCCGAAACGCGGCCACAAGGCAATTCCCGACGGGCGTATTCGCATCACGCGCATTCGCTGTGAGCGGGTGCAGGATATCACCGAAGTGGACGCCCGCGCCGAAGGGGTGGACAGCGTCGCCGCCTATCAAGGGCTGTGGGAAAGTATCAACGGCAAAACGAAGGGCGCGTGCTGGCAGGATAACCCGTGGGTGTGGGTGTATGAGTTCGTGTTTGTACCGGCGGAGGTAGTCTAGGATGAGCACGGGCTACGCTCTGAGCCTCAAGGTGCGATCCTTCGGTGAGAAGCGCAGCGTGTTGCAAGCCGCCATCCACAATGGGGTGGCGCGCTGCGATCGCTGCGACCAGCCGGCGATCCGCGTGTTCTGGCAAGACCAGGAGGAATGGTATCTGGAGTGCGGCGAGCACTACACCGACGGCGATCAGTGGACGGGCAGCACCGTCGGGCGTTATCCGTGCGTGCTCAGCTTCCCAGTCTTCTCTGAAGACGCCGCGCTGGGGTGGATGCGTAACGAGCCGTTCGGCAAGGGACGCAAGTTCAAGGTCGAAGCGTATGACCGCACCAACTACTACACGCTGCTGCCGTCGGATGGCCGCAAGTTCGAGTACCTGATCGGCGGCGCGACGGAAGACGTGGGCTGGCGTGTGTACATCTACCCGCTCGTTGACGAACGCTTTGCTTACCAGCTCGAATACCGGGTGAACAGTCCACACCGCGCCTTTTGTCACACCTATACGCTCGTCGGCGGGTTCGACAGTGAGAAGGCCGCTCTCGACGCGGCGATGCAGGATCGGGATATGCCGTATGAGCTCAGGCCGAAGTACGGGGGTTGAGGTGGTTACGGTGCCGCGCAGAGGGACGCTGCAATGGCTAGTGTACCAGATGTCATTCGATGACCTTCTCGTCTTCCGCAATTGGCACGCTGTCGAATACTTGTATCTGGAGAAGGGTCTCCCACACTACCGCGTGTTCCGCGGTGACGAGCTGATCGGCGTCGCCCGTATCCGGCATCCAGCCCAAACAGCTGTTGTGCAGTCTAAGCTGGTGCAGTTTCTCGCCCAGCGCGGTTGTAACCCGCGTACGGCAGTTCTTATGGAGGGCGACGCGCTCACCCCACTGGACGCTAAAATGCGCGATCTGCCCGCTTTGCCGATGGTGAGCGCGACGCCCGCATTAGCAAATGTGCCACAGTGGTGTTGACAAACACCGAATGTGGATTATGATCCCCACTAAGCAGACATGCCCGTGCTCGGCGGTCTGTGCAAAAAGGGTTGACCCTCTTCCGCCTTTAGTGGCGGAAAGGGTCTTTTTATTTCTGCGATGGTCGGTGCGGCGCTGGCCTCCAACAGCCAATGTCTGCGGTTCGAATCCGCACGTCGCACAAGCGGTTTAATTCGGCTCCAGGCCGTGAGGTGCTCGGTCACCCAATACCGCGAACGCCTGCCCGCCGCGTCAGTGCGGGCTTTCACTGGATAAGGGGTATGGCAGACACAAAACAGCAAGCCTTTGTCGAAGCCTACCTGCGGCATTTCAACGCCAGTCGGGCAGCGCTCGAAGCGGGGTACAGCGAAAAGACCGCGTATTCGCAGGGTCACCGTCTGTTGAAAAAGGCTGAGATCCGGGCGGCCATCGAATCCCGCGTGACCGCGGCGGCGATGAGTGCTGACGAAGTGCTCACACGTTTGTCCGACATGGCGCGCGCCGACATCGGCGACTTCCTCGACCTTGACATTCAACGTCTCAAACGACACCCCCGATCGCGGCTGCTGAAGCGCGTCAAGCGCACCATCAAAACGCGGGTGATCGGCGAGGTCGAAGAGACGACCGAGGTCATTGAAATCGAACTGCACGATCCGCAGGCGGCGCTGGTGCAGCTTGGACGGCACCACCGGTTGTGGATTGACCGGGTGCAGACTGAGGACTGGCGCAGTCAGGCGATTGACGACATCCGCGCCGGGCGCGTGGACTTCGAGACGTTAGCAGAGGCCTTCAACCATGAGACCGCTACCGAGCTATTTAGAGCAGCAGGCAGCGCTCCACCGGCTGAATCAGGCGCGGCAGAAGACAGCGGCCAAACAGGCTGAGCAATCCGCCGAGCTGATCGCTGACCCGGTCGCGTGGATTCGGGCGAACTTCTACATTCCCGAAACCAACGCGCCCATCGCGCTCTACCCATCACAGGCCGCGCCGCTCGCCGAAGCGCTGCGCACGGATGCCGACGGCAACTTCGTGTACAGCACCGTGCTCTGGTCCGCCATCAAGAAGAGCGCCAAGTCGAGCATCGCCGCGGCGGTCGGCATGTGGTTCGCGTGGCGCAAACCGTTCAGCAGCATCAAGGTGCTCGGCAACGACTTGAAGCAGGCCGAGAGCCGCACCTATGAGTACATGCGGCGCGCCGTGCTTCTGCGCCCGGACTGGCGCGACAGTATCCGCGTCAACAACTACAAGATGTACCTCCCCAACAACAGCGTCATCGAAGCGATTCCGGTTGACCCCACGGGCGAAGCCGGCGGCAACGACGACCTCGTGCTCTACACCGAGCTGTGGGGGTGGAAGTCTCAGAAGCACCAGCAGATGTGGACGGAAAGCACGCTTAGCCCGACGAAGTACGGCAAGAGCATGCGCTGGTGCGAGAGTTATGCCGGCTACAGCGGCGAATCTCCCATCCTGGAGCAGCTTTACGAAGCCGCGGTGAAAGGCGGACGCGTGCTCGATGCCGAGCAGGAGATGTACGCCGACGAACCGGCGCGCCTGTTCGCGTTGTGGAACACCAAGCCGAACCTGCCCTGGCAGACACCGCAGTACTACGCGCAGGAAGCGGCCAGCCTCACGCCGACGGAATTCGCCCGCGTGCACCGTAACGAGTGGGGGACGAGCACCGCGCCGTTTGTGCCCATCGAGTGGTGGGACGGCTGTAAAGGCGAATTACCGCCGGTGGGCCCGTATCAAAGCATGGTGGTCGCGATGGACGCGGCGACGACCAACGACTGCTTCGGCATCGTCGCCGTGACGCGTACCGGCGAACAGGTCGAAGTGCGGCATGCGCGCAAGTGGACGCCACCGAGCGGGGGTAGGCTCGATTTCAGCAACCCCGCCGATCCGGACGATTTCAACACGCCGGAGGGGTATATCCGCTGGCTGGCGCGCACCTACAACGTGGTTGAAGTGTGCTATGACCCGTACCAGCTGCATGACCTCGCGAGCCGACTACGCCGCGAAGGCGTGGCCCACTTTCGCGAGTTCGCGCAGGGGCAGCCGCGGCTGGTCGCGGATAAGCAGCTCTACGACCTGCTCGGCGAGCGGCGTATCCTGCACGACGGCACGCACGCCGATCTGCGCGAGCATGTGCAGAACGCCAACCGCAAAGACGACGGCGACAAACTGCGCATCATCAAGCGCGCCGAGGCGATGAAAATCGACCTGTGTGTCGCGCTCTCAATGGCTTCCAGCGAAGCGAAAAGGCTCAACATTGGATGACTGACTTAGCGCAACTTCAAAGACAGAGCGTCCAAGATGTGCCGGACGCTCGGAACGGGGAAACCGGCGACGGCTTCTGGTACGGCACCTATCAGCGCGGCGACTACCTGCCGCAGTGGGGCACGCGCGAACGCGAGCGCTACCTGCGCACGTACTACCGCCATGAGTTCAACTGGATGGGCCAGAGCGCGTTCGCCGGGCTCATCAAAAAAGTGAAAAGCGCCCCTTGGGAAATCAAGGGCAAACGGCGCGTCACCTATTTTCAGCAGGTGCTGCGCCAAGCCGATTTTGGGCGCGGTTGGGGTTCGCTGCTCTCGAAGGTGCTGCTCGACTACCTGCGGCAGGACGGCGGCGGCTTCATTGAAGTGATCGCGCCGGGCAATCCGCTCAAAGCGCCGACGGGACCTGTGACCGGGCTTGCGCCGCTGGACAGCTACCGGTGTCTGCCGACAGGCGATCCGCAATACCCGGTCATCTACTACAGCCGCAAAGGCCAGCTGCACCTGATGCACCGCACGCGGGTGATTCAGCTCGTCGACATGCCCGACGGCGACGAAAGCCGACCGGGCTACGGCCTGTGCGCGCTGAGCCGCGCGATCAGCATCGTCGCGCAGCAAATCCACATGGGGCGCTACATCACGGCACAGCTCGACGACAAACCGAAGCCGGGCATCCTCGCAGTCGCCAACATGACGCGTCCGCAAATCCAACAGGCGTTTACGGAATATCAGCAAGAAAGTCAGCGTGACGAGCTGCCGCCGTGGGGCCGAACAATTCTTCTCGGCTCACTGGACCCGGCAGCGAAATTGGAAATCGCGCATACAGCGTTCTCGCAGCCGCCGAACGGGTGGAGCTACAAAGAGTACAACGACCTGCACGTGAATGCGTGGGCGCTCGCGCTCGGCGTGGATGTGCAGGAACTGTGGCAGCTCTCTGGCGGCAATATCGGCAGCGGGCAGCAATCGCAGATCCTGCACGCGAAGTCGCAGGGCAAGACGTTCAGCGACATCCTGACTTCGTTGGAACGGGTGCTCAACGATGTGCTGCCGGAAACGAACGAATTCGAGTTCAAGCGGCACGATCCCTACGAAGCGCAGGAACGCGCCCAGACCGCGCAGCTGTGGGCCGGGTTCACGCAGTCCGTCGGCGAGAACATGACCGCCGATGAGAAACGCCGGTTGCTCGCCAACATGGTCGAAGCGGCCAAGGACGCCATTACCGACGAGAACGGCGAAGTCGTGCGCATGGATGATGTGAGCGACGAACCACCCGAGGAGCAGATCGCCGGTGACACGACACCGCAGGATACCAGCGCGCCCGACCCCGCCGCGACTCCCCAGATCGTGGAGAGTACGAAAGCCATTCAGGCGACGCGCATTGACTTCGAACTGGCGTTTGAGGATTTGCTCGCCGCGCGCAAAGAACTGAGCGAACGCAGTATGGCGGCGCGGCTGCGCGCGCTGCTGCGGCAGCACGGGTACTTTGCATTTCAGGATGGGCTCGAAGATGGCGGCGTGAAAGACGGCGTGCTCGACGATGAGGACGAAGCCGAGTTCGCGCGCATCCTCGCTTCGCAAAACGCGTATGTCAACAACTTCGCCAAAGACGCGGCGGCACTGAGTGACACACAGGCCGCGGTCAAGCCTGAGATGTGGTGGAAGTCGGTCGAGCTCTTCTACGATGCCGGGCGGCGCAGTGCCGACCGGAACGGCATGTACGAATGGGTGCTCGGCGCGACGGAAGAACACTGCGCGGACTGCACGCGGCTCAACGGCCAAATTCACCGAATGAAAGACTGGGTGCGAAAGCGATGGACACCGAAAAGCGACCGGTTGGAATGCGGCGGCTATTTCTGCGACTGCCGCTTGGTCAAGCGCGAAAGCGTGCGCGCGCAGGGCAAGTTCTAGCCGCGCCGCCAGCGGCCTGCTACTGCGGTGGCGATGCGTGCTATGGGTACTGTGAACTCCGTGGCGGCGCTGAGGGGGTGAATGAGCGAATGAGAGAGGTGAACAGCCGTGCCAGACGAACATAAGAAGCAATTCGCGCCGCCGCGGCAAGACGAAGTCAACTACGTCGCGCTGTCGGCAACGCCCGAGCAAGCCTGCGCTAACTGCCGCTGGTTCAAGGCCGTGGAATGGGAAGAAGATGGCCCGGAGTACCATCCGGCCTGTCATCTGATTGACAGCTATCCCGAGACCATCCTGCCGACCGGGCACTGCCAGCGCTGGGAAGCCGTACCCGACATTACGATCACGCAAAATCCGCTGCCGGTGGTCATCGTCGATGCGCTGAGCGGCGACGCGCAGCAGAGCGAAGCCGAAATCGGCAAGCACCAGCGCAGTCTCATGGAACGCCTGCGCGACCTGCTGCCCAAGCCGAAACAGAAAGATGCTGTCGGCCTCAAGGTCATCGGCAACCACTGGCTGATCACGTGGTCGAACAACTTCGAAGACCGTGATGGCGAAATCTTCACGCAGAAGTCCATCGACCAGTACGTCGCCCGCGTCGACCGGGGTGTCGTGCCGCCGCCGGAACTCTGGGTGTGGCACACGCCGGGCACGCGCATCGGGCAAGCCTCATGGGTCGGACGGCATGACCACTTCGTACTGGCTGCCGGGGAATTCGACGAGACGCCGCAAGCGCAAGCTGCGAAAGCGTACTACCAGCGCCACGCGCATAAGACGGGTGTGAGTCACGGATTTACGTTCCCGGCGACCACCTTCGACGGGAAGCATTACCACAGCTTCAACACATTCGAGATCACACTGCTGCCGCGCGACGCGGAAGCCAATCGGTTCACATCACTGGAAGGGGTGAAAAGCATGCCGCTGGATGAAAAGAAGCGCGCAAACCTCGAAGCCGTGTTCGGCAAAGAACAGGCCGAGAAGATTCTGAACGACCTCGAAGCGCGCGGCAAGGCGCTGGAGGAAACCGGCGTCGCGTTCAAGGACTACATCGACGCGACGGGTGACGAACCCGCAAACCCCGCCGCTGCCGCGGTCGAGCAGGTTGAGGCTGACCTGAAGGGACTGATCGGCGACCTGATCGGCGACAGCACCAATGACGCGCAGCTGCGCGCGGCGTCCGCGAAAGCGTTCACGGCGCTGACCGAAGAGGTCAAGGAGTTGCGCGCCGAAGTCGCCGCGCTCAAGGAAATCGTGGACTTGAAGCCGCGCAGCGCGTCAGCGGACAAGGATACCCAGATCACCAGCGAAACGCTGGTGGCCGATGTGCAGGCGCAGTTCGCGAAGACGGACGCGTTCTGGGGCACGGAAGTGAACACCGCGCCGTAACTCTGGCGCGTTCAATGGTTCGGCAGTATCGCCAGAGTCGGCGAAGGAGAAGCAAGACGATGACCCAGCTCATCACGATTGGTGGCAAAGAGTACACGCTGGACGAAGTCCAGACGTTGGAAAAGGCGGGCGTCCTGAACGTCGGCGCGAAGCACGACACGTCGAGCGCGACGCCGTCGGCGCAGGCGCTCAACGGGCCGTTTCCCGGCAACAGTTCGCAATTCGGCGTGTTCAGCGGCGCAGGCGTGCGCCCCGGTTCGTTCTCGACCCTCGCGCGTGTGGACAGCATGCTGCGCTACATCCCGTTCTTCCGGTCGGTCAACTACAACGAGTTGATTGAAATCATGACCGGCGTCACGGAAGGGGCCGGCACCAACGCGACCGGGGCCTGCGCGACCGCGCCGAAGGCTGGCGATTTCAAGGTGATGCGCCAGAGCAGCACGTTCGGCATCATCCATGAAGGCACCAAGGTCGACGACATCACGCAGGCGGGCATGCGCCGCGACTACGCGGACATCGACCGCGAGCTGTATAACATCAGCGTCGCGGACAATCCGCTGCTGCCGCAGGTACCCGGCATCGATGGCACCAACATCGCGTCCAGCCGCCTGCGCGCGTCCATGTTCACCCTCGGCGTGGACATCGAGCGCAACGCCTCGCGCGTGTTCTGGAGCGGTACGGCGGGTACGGAAGACAACACGTACCGCGGCGTGGCGCGCCAGTGGGCCGGGGTGGAAAGCCTCGTCAAGACCGGCTATGCCGACAGCGTGACCAACCTCGTGGCTCCGGCGGCGGACTCGATGGTCAAGAGCTACAACGCGCTCATCACGGGCACGGACAGCGCCAGCCGCAACTTCGTGGCTGGGCTGACGGATCTCGTCTACTCGATGATCGCGCGCGCCGAGGCGCTCCAGATGCCGGGCGTGCAGTGGGCGCTCGTCATGCGCCGCGACCTGTTCCGCGAAGCCGCGAAGCAGATTGCGGCAGACCTGCCGACCTACACCAGCGCGGGCACCACGTCGTCGCCGATGATGCTCGATGCGCAGGCCGTGCAGATGTCGTTCGTCGACATGTTCAACAACCAGTACCTGCTCATCGACGGGCAGCAGATCCGCGTCATCGTCGACAACAGCATCCCGCGTGAAGTTACCGCGAACAACACGTATAAGTCGGATATCTTCATGCTGCCGCTCTCCGGCCTCGGTCGTCCGCTGCTGTACGCGCAGTACTTCGACATGGGCAACCCCGTGGCGGAAGAACTGACCAACGCGTTCGGCATTGAGGGGGAATCGCGCGTCATCAACAACGGCCTGTACCGCGTGTTCAAGCGCGTGACCAAGGGTTGCATCGAATTCGACGTGTTCGCCCGGCTGCGCGTCATTCTGGAAGCGCCCTTCCTCGCGGGCCGTCTCGATGATGTGTGGTACACGTCGTACATTCAGGATCGCCAGCCGATCCCCGGCTTCAGCTACTATGCGAATGGTGGCCTGACGTACCGCACGTAAGCAGTGCAGCGTAGGTAAGCGGTGACGGCGTAGGGCTTCGGCTCTACGCCGTTTTGAGCACAGGAGTCACGATGACGTTTTGGGCAGATCAGCGGGTGGTCGTCACCGGCAGCGCCGGGTTTCTCGGGTCGGCACTGGTGCGCCAGCTGCACGCGCGGCAGGCAGACATCGTCGAAGTCCGCAGTGCGGAGTATGACCTGCGGGACCGCGGCGCGGTGCAGCGGCTGATTGCGACGGCGCGCCCGACGCTGATTGTGCATGCCGCGGCGCACGTCGGCGGCATCGGCGCCAATCAGGCGCAGCCTGCCGACTTCTTCTACGACAATCTGCTCATGGGCGCGCACCTCATCCATGAAGCTGCTGTCGCCGGGGTGCCGAAACTCGTGACCATCGGCACCGTGTGCTCGTACCCAAAGCACACACCCGTGCCATTTCAGGAACACAACCTGTGGGCGGGCTATCCGGAAGAAACGAACGCCCCATATGGTATCGCCAAAAAGGCGCTCTTGGTGCAGGCGCAAGCATATCGTCAGCAGTACGGACTCAACAGCATTCATCTGCTGCCGACCAATCTCTACGGTCCCGGCGACAACTTCGACCCGGACAGCTCGCACGTGATTCCGGCGCTCATTCGCCGGTTCAAGCACGCACTGGAAAGCGATCAGTCGGAGGTCACGCTGTGGGGCACGGGTCAGCCAACGCGCGAATTTCTGTACGTCGACGACGCAGCGGACGGCGTGCTGCGCGCGGCGGAAGTCTACGATGACCCGCGCCCGTGCAATCTGGGCAGCGGTCACGAAATTCGCATTTGCGACCTTGCCCTCATCATCGCCGAGCTGATCGGCTGGTATGGGGTGCTGGTCTGGGATGCGAGCAAACCCGACGGTCAACCGCGCCGCCTGCTCGACACCACGCGCGCGCAGACGTTCGGTTGGAAAGCGCAAACCAGCTTGTATCAAGGTTTGAAAGCGACGGTGGCATGGTACTGCTCACAGTTGTCATCCCCGTAGCGCCCTATCATCTAGTGGCCGCGGACGAAGCGGTCGCGAGCTGTACCGCGCAAACGGTGCCGGTCGAAGTGGTGCGGGTGGTCGACCACGAGCGGCGCGGCGCAGGCTGGGCCCGCAATGCCGGATTGGCACAAGTAACCACCCCATTCGTCACCTTTCTCGACGCCGACGATTTGCTTGTCCCAACATTCGCCGAGCGGATGCTAACGGCCTACGACGGCCAGCACTATGTGTACTGTGACCACTATCAGGATGGTGAGCACATCCGCGCGCCGCAGCAGGCGTGGATTGAGGGCACATGGCACGTCGTCACAACGCTTTTGCCGACGGCATGGGTGCGGTTCGTCGGCGGGTTCGATGAGACCCTGCTCGGCGGCGAAGACACCGACCTGTACTGGAAACTGCGCGCACATGGCCTGTGCGGTCGGCGGCTCGGCGCAGCCCTGATGCATTACCGGGCGGGCGGGCAGCGCTCGCAAATGTTCTTCAAAACAGCGCAGTTTCAAGCGTTTCAAACCCTTTTGCACACTCGATACGGAGGTCACAGTATGGCATGTTGCGGCGAAAACGCCGATGCTTCCCGTCCCATTAACGAAGAGTCACCAGGCGCAGTTCTGGTCGCGGCGCTGTGGGCTGGCAACCGCCAGCAGCGCGGCGCGGTGACGGGGACGCTCTATCCGCGCGCGGGCAATGGCGCGCTGCTGTGGGTCGATGCGCGGGATGCAGCCTACAGCCCGCATCTGTGGCAGCAGGTCGTCGACACGCCGAAACCGCCGGAGCGCGTTGCGCCGAGCGAGTTCCAAACGTTTGCGCGAACGATGCTGGGATCAGCAGCACCACCGCCGCGGGCCGCGGCACCGGTGAACCCGATGCATGAGCCGATCCGTCCGGATGTGCTGCGCGTCATGGAGCTGTACCGGAAGGCGACGGCGCATGAATAGCCTCACGCATGGCATCCTGACCGTGTTGGCCGTGTTCAGTGTCGGCTTCGTGCTCAAACTCATCGACAGCGCGCTGGCCAGTCTGACCGGCTTGAACAACCTCGCCAGTGATCTCGCGCTGTTTATGCTGCTCCTGCCGCTGGCAGCGGTCGCGCTGCGGAAGGTGAACCTCCGTGACTGACCCGATTTTTGCCCGTACCCGGCATCACTACGACAGCTACAGTGATCTGTGGCGGCTGGTCGAGCTGTCCGGTTTTCCGACCTGCTATGTCGATGAAATCGATGCTGCTGCACAGAATACGTACATTCTGCCGACCCGGAATGGCGAATGGGGTGATGGTTGGCCGGGCGCGCGGGCGCACCTCATCCATTGGAATTTGGAATGGGAAGATTACCCGCCGCTGGCAGGCATCGCCGAAACGTGGCACAGCGACGCGTGGTTCGGTGGAGCACACGGCATCCGCTATGTGCCGATGGGCAGTCATCCGGAATTGAAACCGTTCGACGTGGAGTATGTTCCGGATATCGGCTACGACGCCGCGTTTCTGGGCTACATGATTCCGCGCCGGCAGCAGGTCTGGACGTGGCTCAAAGAGCGCAACCTGCGCGTGACGCCGAACGGCGCGTGGGGGCTTGACCGGCACCGGCTGCTGATGCAGTCGGCGGTGTACCTCCACATCCACCAGCACGACGATAAGCCTGGTATGCCGCCGCTGCGTCTGGTCGTCGCCGCGGCCTATTCGCTGCCGTTCATCACCGAGACCGTCGCGAATCCGGGCATCTTCGGCTACACGCATTACATGCAGTCGGATTATCCGCAAATTGCGGATTTTGTGCGCATGTGGGCCTGCGACGCGGATCGCCACCGCCTGAATGATTTGGGCATGGCGCTGCACGATAAGCTGTGCCGCGATTTCACGTTTCGGCAATCGGTGGAGGCCGCTCTATGACGAAGATCGTCGCCTATGTTGCACTGCACTACGGTCGCGACTATCTCGATGCGGCCATTCGCTCGGTAATTGACCACGTCGACGAGCTGCACGTCATCTACACAGCCGTCGGCTCACACGGCCACCGCACGGATATGCCGTGCCCGGAAACGCGCGACGAGCTGTACGAGATCGCGTACACCGCCGCGCGGCACAAGCTGATGTGGCACGAAGGGGTGTGGCCGTACGAAGGCGCGCAGCGCGAAGCCATCCTCGACTACGCGCCGGATGCCGACATTATCCTCGTGCTGGACGCTGACGAGGTGTGGGCGGACGGCCTCGCCGAGCAGGCGATTGCCTTCGCGCGGACGGCCAACATCCGCCGCATTCGTGTGCCGATGCTGCACCTGTGGCGCAGCTTCCGGCGCGGGTTTGCGCATGACCCAGCCTATCCGCACCGCGTGATTGTGCCGCATGCTCCGGAAAGCGATACTACGCTCCCGACCTATGACGACAGTCAGCGGATCTGGCATTTCGGCTACGCTCAGCGCAGTGAAATTGTCCGCTACAAGCTGCTCACGCACGGGCATCGTGGGGAGTTTCGGCGCGACGTGGATTGGTTCAACGATGTGTTCATGACCAACCGGCAGCACGACTGCCACCCGGTCGGCTCGGATGCGTGGAACTGTGAAGCGATTGACCAACGCGCGCTGCCGCTGCCGCTCTTTGACCATCCGTATCGCTGGCTGGAGATGATCCCATGACCGCTGCCTTTACCATCGTCCTGCCGCACAAGCGCAACCCCGGCAACGATGCCGCACTGTCGATTTGCCTGGACACGCTCAAAGCGAACACGGTCAGCCCTGATTTTGAGCTGCTCATTTCGTGCGCGGTCGACCGTCCGCTTTTTCCGGCAATTGACCGCCTGTTTCGGCAGGCCGAGACCGAATACCTCGTGTTCTGGAACAGCGACATGTTCGCCGCGCCGGGGTGGGATCAGGTCATGCTGGCGCAGGCGGCCTACGACACCATCGTCAACCCCATTCTCGTCGAACCGGCGGTCATGGGCATCCATCCCGACAACGTCGAATGGGACTTCGGACGCCGTCCGGAAACGTTCCGGCGCGCCGACTTCGAAGCGTGGACAGCGAACGCGCCTGTGCCGAGCGGTGAAGGCTTTTGGGCACCGTACCTGATGAGCCGTCAGCGCTACCTTGACCTCGGCGGCTTCGACTTGACCGGGGATCTGACGGGCTTCGTCCCGAAAGACGTAGAGTTCTACGCCAAACACAAGGCGAACGGCGGCAAAGTCGTGCGCGCCCGTGCCTACGTGTACCACCTCCAGCGCTACAGCGAAATTGCCGAGCAAGAGAAAGGCAATCGCTAATGGTGATCGGCTTACTCCCTGCGGCAGGAAGCGCAGCGCGCATGTCAGGGCTGCCGAAGTTCCTGCTGCCCATGCCCGGAACGACGCTGATCGGTTGGCATTGTGCCCGGATGCAAGCAGCAGGCGTTGAGGAACTCCTGCTGGGGTACAGTGACAGCACGGCGCTGCTTCTGCACCGCAATGCTCCACCCAGCGCACTGCTGTATAACGGCGGCAACACCTTAGCGCACACCGTCAATAACGCGCGCTTGATAGCTGGCGACGCCGAAGTCGTGTTCGGGATGCCGGATACATATTTCACCGACCAAGGCGCCTACCGGAAAGTCATTGAGGGCTTAGACGGTGCCGATATATCCGTCGGCGTGTTTGCGACACGCCCAGAGCAGCGGCATAAGCTCGGCATGGTACGCATCGAAGACGAGCGGATCGCCGACGTGGTCGACAAGCCCGCCGCTACGCACCTCGTGCATGCGTGGGGGCTCATCGCGTGGAAGCCAGCCTTCTGGCCGTATATCTACCCGATTGACGCAACGGTCGGCGATGGACTACAGCGCGCTATTCGGGCTGGACTGAACGTTCACGCCGTCGCCATCGATGGCGATTATTATGACTGCGGCACACCAGACGAGTATTTTCAGCTCATCCGAGAGGTCACGTAATATGCAACTGACTGATGCCCTACACGCCATCGCCGAGCAGCTGAGTCTGAACGCCGGTGAACTGATCGCGTACGCGGCGGAGGATGAGATCGGCGGCTGGCCGTCTGAACGCTGGCCGGGCGGCGCGCTGTGGAGCGTCGAGGGTAAGACGCTGTACGCCCTCACCCGAGCGATGCAGCCCGCGCATATCCTCGAATGCGGGACGCGCGAGGGGTGCAGCGCGACGCACTTACTGACCGCGCTGATGCTGAACGACAGTGGACACCTCACCAGCGTCGACCTGTGCAGCATCGCTGACATCAGCGGGGCCGGGTTTGGCGGCTTGGTGCCGGAAGATCTGCGCGACCGCTGGACGTTTCACGCGCCGCTGGGCGCTGAGGCTTTGCTGGATACGGACGATACGCCGTTCGAGCTGGTGTTTGAGGACACGGATCACACGTTCGATACGACCGTCGCCATCCTCACGCGACTGGTCAACCGCCCTGGCGTGAAGGTGGTCATCAGTCACGACATTTTCCACCCGTATGCGACCGAGGCCGTGCGCGGCGCTTGGGAGCAGGTGTTCGGCGCGGAGGGCGCAGACTGGCGCGCGTACCACATCGAACCGTCTGACTGTGGTCTGGCGATTTGGCGGAAACCAGAATGATTGACATCAGCATTGTCACTGGCACGTACAACCGGCTGGCGCATCTGCAAACAATGGTCAATTCGGCCCGCGCGGCCATTGCGCCGGCGCTGACGCACGAATTCGTCATCGTCGATGGCGGCTCGACCGACGGCACGCAGGCATGGTGTCAGACGCAGCCGGATATTGTGCTCATCGAACACGGCGCGCTGTATGGCGCGCTCAAGGCGTTCGGCGATGGGGCGCGGGCGGCGCAGGGCGCGCAGGTTGTGCTCGCGAATGACGATGTCGCGTTTCTGCCGAACAGTCTGACGCTGGCTTGGGTGCATCTCCAGCGCAGCCCACACTGCGGCGCGGTCGCGTTTGCGGACAATCGCCCGGCGCCCGGCTACGGCTCGGGCAGCAAAGTGCAGACGATGGAAGCGCAGCTAAATGGCCAGCGGATCAGTGTGCCGTACGCGCAAGTCGGCATGTTCCGGCGCGACCTCGGCAATGCGGCGGGCTGGTGGGGTGATGAACACCCCATCATGCGGCAGGGGCACACCTACGGCGGCGATAACTTTCTATCGGCGCGCATCTGGGAAATGGGGTACACGGTCGACGCGGTGGACGGTGCCGCCGTGCATGACGACGTCGCCGATGACCTGCTCCGGATGATGAACCACGAGGCGGAGAAGCGCAAGCCGGGCATGTACTACACGGTGTATCCGGAACCGCCGGTCATTCCGAACGGGACTCCAACGCCGCCGAGCACCGAACGCTTGCGGGTGCTGCTGTTCACGCTCTACGAACCCGGCTACGGTCATTACAAGCGCGGGTTACGCGCGGCGCTGGAGCGTGTGGGCGCGGTATGGGAAGTCGATTATCTGAACGCCGCCTATGACCTGCCCGCGCTGGTGCGGACGTGGCAGCCGCACGTTTTGCTAATGCAGCTGCACAGCGCCGAAGAAGTTACCCCAGCGGATCTGGCAGCGGCGCGGACGTGGTGCCCATCAATGGTGGTCGTCAACTGGAACGGCGATGTTTATCCGGACAAACTGACTTCCGAGCCCATGCTCGACTTGCTGCGCTTCGTCGATGTGCAGCTTGTGGTCAACGACGCGGTTATCCCGACGTATGCCGAGCACGGCATCAAAGCGGAATACTGGCAGGTCGCGTATGAACCCATCGGCGACGAACTGCCGGTGGTCGCGGCGCATGACGTGGTGTGGTTGGCAAACGGGTACACGCCCGCGCGCAAGCACCTCGGGGAGATCCTGCGCGGGATGCAGGGGGTGAACGTCGGGCTGTATGGGACTGGCTGGCGTGTGCCGAATGGCAACACCACGTATAACTTTGCGGCGGGCGCGGCGCTCTACCGCAAGGCCAAAATCGCGCTCGGCGATAACCAGTACCCGGATCAGCGCGGGTTTGTGAGCAATCGCATCTTCGAAGCGCTGGCGAATGGCGCGTTTCTGCTGCATCAGCAAGTGGCGGGCTTGGAAGACCTGACCGGCCTGAAAGCGGGCGTGCACTATGTCGAGTGGACAACGCCGCAGGACCTGCAGCAAGAAATTCGCTGGTGGTTGAACCCGAAACACGCCGCCGAACGCAAGCTCATTGCTGAAACGGGCGAACGCTTTGTCCGCGAGCGGCACAGCTTTGACGCGCGGGTGCATGAGCTCTTCGAGCGTATCCTGCCGGAGGTGGTCGGCGATGTTCAACCCGCTTGACGTGCTGATCCTGATGCTGGCGACGTGGCGAACGGCGCATCTTCTGACGAGTGAAGATGCGCCGTTTCGTTTGATGGCGCGAGTACGTGAGCGCACGACGCTCGGCGGGCTGCTGATGTGCATCAAGTGCGCGTCGGTGTGGACGGCGGCGGCGCTGCTGTGGTTTTACTCGGCTTTCATCCACCCGTTGAGCTTCGCTGAATTCTGCCTGCTTATTCCGGCGATCAGCGGCGGTGCGTTGATGCTGGCGAGTTATTCGGGAGCGAGTCACGCATGAGAATCGAAGTGCGACGACAGCCGTTTACTAGGCGCGTCCTCAACTACTACGTGAATGGCAAATACCGCCTTACCTCAGCACCGACGTACGTAATACTGCGCCTCGGCGTTCACGTGCATATGCTCGCGCATGTGTTCGGGCGCTGGCGCTACCGCAAGCAGCGCTATAGAGGGAAGCACTAGCCATGTTCAAGTCGGCGTACGAGTTCGACACCGAGGCGCTCGACCTCGCTGATCGGCGTGTGATTGCCTCGCCGAAGTTGATGGCGCGCGCGATGAAACGGCAGCAGCCCCGGCTGCGCCGCCGCGTGCTCAAAATCGTCGCCGTCGAACCCGGACGCCCGAGCTACCCGCTGCGTTGGGCGTCGGCCAAACAGCGGCGCTATGTCATGGCAAAACTGCGCCGCGAAGGCAACCTGCCGTACCAGCGCACGCACGAGCTGGTGCAGGCGTGGGATGCAAAGTTCGAATTCAGCGAAGACGGCGGCGCGTTCGTCGTCGAGAACACGAGTGCGAAGGCGCAGTGGGTGGTCGGCGCAGACCAGCAACCATATCACGCCGACACCGGCTGGGTATACGGGCCGCGCGCGGTCGATGAATTCGTGCCGATTGTGCTCGAAGCCTATGAACAGACGTGGATAACGGTCAGCGACCCATTCGCAGGAGTGAGATGATGTACTACGCATCCGTAGCCGATGTCATTACAGTCAGCCTGACGCCCGGCGGGAACACGAACGCCAATATCACGGCGGCGAACAAAGCTGATCTGCTGCGCTATATCCGCATGGTGTCGCGCCGCATTGACCTCGATTTTGCGGCGCGGCGTCCGCTGTTTCTGCCCTACACCGAAGCGCGCAAGTTTCTTGTGAGCAGTGATCGTGTCAACAGCGCGCTAAACACGTTCCGGCTCGACGGCGCGCTGCTCGCGCTGACTGCACTCGCGATTGGGTCGAGCGCGCTGACAGTCGGCACGACGGTCACGCTCTGGCCGGACCCGGACATGCCGCCGTTTCGCGATCTGCGTCTCGTCGACACGAGCTGGTACGGCTACTGCACTAGCGACGGCGCGCCGACATTTGTGACGGCAACCGGCGTGTGGGGCCTGCACCGCGATTACGCAAACGCGTGGCTCAAAGTGGACGACCTCGCGGCAGACATCACCGCCAGCGCAACCTCGCTAACTGTGGCGGATGCTGATGGCACCGATGACAACGGCATCGCGCCGCGGCTGTCGGAGGGGCAAATCATTCGTCTCGACAGCGAACTGATGGTTGTGCGCACTGTGAATACCGGCACGAACACACTGACGGTGCAGCGCGGGGCGCTCGGAACGACGGCGGCGGCGCATACGACGGGCGCGGATGTGGAGGTGTGGCAGGTCGAAGAACCGATCCGGCACGTCGTGGCACGGCAGGCGGCATTTATCTGGGCGCGGCAGGGCGCGTACACGACGATGCAGAGCGATGGCATCACCGAAGTGCGCTACCCGCCGGATTTGCTCGCCGAACTGCGCGCCGTAGAACAGGACTACGCCAATGGATATTGAGGCACTGTTTGCGCGTATGGCCGCGCTCGAAAAAGAGGCGCTGGCCAGCCTGACGGTGACGGCGGACGCGGTGCCGTACTTCTTTCACCAGCAGGAACGCTATCCGTACTGGGTGAACCGGCTGGGGCAGATTGAAGTCGATGCCGACAGCGAAGAGCTTGACCTGTACCGCGTGGAAATCATCGGGCGGCTGATCATCGGACAGGTGACGGACGGCATCGTGCGCGGCGAAAACGAAGCGCGGTTACAGGCCTATATCCCCACCGTGATTCAGTGGGTCAATGAGCGCGAACTGGCGCAGAGCGTGGCCTATCCGACGGCGCTCGACAACCTCGTGCGCGTGCGCGTCACGGCGTGCCGGGGGTATACGGAATTCGCCGCGGGCAGCACCGCGCAGATCGGGACGGAGTTCACCTTCGTCGCAGAGTTTGAAGAACCAATCGAACAAGCCTATCTATAAAAGGGGTGGACTATGGCAGGGTCGTATAAGAGCGTCGCGGCAGGCAATCAGCAGGCGTGGCTCGGTTTTCTGGACAGCAATAACTTTCTGCTTGGCGGCGACACCAGCGCGCCGGCAGCCGGGGCGGCGGGCAGCGGCATGCTGCGCGTCAGCGGCATCAAGACCGCGCCGATCGCGACGCCGGAACGCGAGCTGGTGCAGGTCCCGGGCGATGACGGTCTGATCGCCGAATTCGACTTCGAATCGCTCACGTCGCGCGGCTTCGTCATCGAAGTGGCCATCCAGAATCTGGCGCTCGAAGCCAAGCTGCTCGGCGTGCCGGTCGAGAGCGTCGGCGGCGGGCTGATGGGGTACATGGACG
>ERZ761584.240-NODE-240-length-19984-cov-13.828642_pt1 | contig 19984 bp, 24 predicted proteins | sample MGYA00512168_ERZ761584 | MGnify/ENA primary metagenome ERZ761584 (study PRJEB28899, sample SAMN03785564) | bioreactor sludge metagenome | biome: EBPR Sludge; feature: EBPR Bioreactor; material: 0.22µm filtered reactor supernatant | place: Saint Lucia: Queensland...
ACGAGTATGAATGTTACAGGCCGATAAATGCGGACTTAGCGGCCTAGTATCTAACTAAGCGCGTAAGGCGTAACGCCCACGCGAATATCATTTAATAAATTTACGCGATAATACCCAAAAGTGCAATAAATGCTTGGGGTGTTATCGCACTTGACGCAGGAGTTAGGCGGTTGTGGCAAAAAGAGAGTCTAAAGATATTAAATGTGAAAATTGCGGTAAAATTTTTAATGCTTTTCAAGACCACGGCATTTGGCCAAGATTTTGCACAAGAGTGTGTTTTTGCAATCAATCAACCAAAAGAACAAAAGAAAAGTCATGCCAAAAATGCGGGATAACTTTTTTAGCAAGAAGAAGCAGAGCAAAAGAAGTCAAAACAAGTGATGAGTATGTTGATTTTTGTTCAACAAGCTGTGCAAAAACTGGGAAAATTTACACCTGCATAAATTGCAATTCTGAGTTTTACTTAAATAATGCGAACGCAAAACTAAGAGAACCGCAATCGTGCTGTTCTTGGAAGTGCCGAAACGAATACTACAAGGATGATAAAAATAAAAACTTTCGACTAGGCATAAGCGTATTGACAGAAACGATAGAGGCATCTTTGTTGCATAGAAGAAAAGGCTATGTTGGCAATTATTATGGGGTGCATAGAATACAGGCTGAAAAAGCTATTGGCAGACCATTAAGAAGTGATGAGCCTGTAATTAGAATCGATATGGATAAAAAAAATAACAATCCTAAAAATCTTTTTATATGCTCAAGCATTGGAGAGTGTACCAACATAATTCAAGGAAGATTGCCGTGGCCAACTGAAAGTAACTTGGCATACTATAAGTAACGCCTAACACAGAATATGCGTCACTAATGATATATATCTGAATACATATCAAAAGTGACGCATAATCATGTAAGACAATCAGCACACGCTGACAACATCAAACAATGACCTAAAGCACCTCTTTTACAGTCTTCCATTCATCGTAATATCCGCCTTGTGCGTATGTTGCAAAAGACTTACCAAACGCTAACGTGTTTTGTAGTGTCGCGTTAGCCCACGCTGGATAAGCAACTGTTAAAATTAACGCATCATCAATGTACAATTTAATATCTGTACCATCGCCCGTAATTTTAATTTTATTAAAAACAGACGTTGATAATAACGCGCCACTAAATGCAACATCAGACGCATACGCCGTTAGTCCTGCATTACCTACTCTTAATTTGCCGTAGTATAAACCGACGTACTCGTAAGATAGGCCGCTATAAATTCCGACTAAGCCCGCGTTTGCGTGTGTAGCTGCATCAATTTTTACATAACCCTCAATAGTCCACGTTTTTGTTGTTGCCAAGCCAAGCCCATTTGTCGTGATTGTCGCTTTTAATCCATAGCTCGTTGCTGGCCACCCCTGTAATAACAACGATGACCCACCGCTCACACTCGCTGCTGTCGATATAACAGGGCTGCCAATTGTTGCGATAGTACGATTATAGATACTGCTATCTACAAACGTAGTAGAGCCATTTGTTCCGTCAAAATGAAGTAAAGCAGCAGTTAAATAAGGGTCTTCTACATTTTGCCCAACACCCAATGGTATGCCTGCCACTCTCATAAAATCACCTTTTATGCAAAAACTGCCTTTGCAGTCGCCGAAATCCGTTGGCAAACCCCAATGCTCAGGTTTGCCGTACTGTTCTAAATCCGTTTTGTAAGTGACTGACGCATTAACATCGCTATTAATGCGTTCAGCTAGTTCATAACTACAAGGGGACTTCATTATACTGTACCAATGCTCTGAACCCTGCGTTTGGGGTGACACATTGAATAGCAAATCCCTCGCCAGCACCAAGCACAATTGGAGCAGCACCGAACATCGCTGCCGTCAGTGATGTGGTTGTAGCGGTAATCTCGTTATAATCCGGACTGGTAAATAAAGTGTCAAGGTTCTCGTACTTTACAATAGCGGCACTAGCGACATCGCCAACCGAACAATTTATTGGCTGAGGAGAGGCCAATGTAGATAATTCAGTATTGTGTGTGAAAGCGCGATAAGTGTTCGTACCTGAAACAGTATTAGCAACACTCAGAGTTACCAAAATAATGCGCTTAGGTGTATTAGTTGGATTAAAAACTTGAAGTGTTGCGTATTTTTCAGATTCGGCTGGGACAATAGCTCGAAATAAATGGAACATCGAATCAAGAACAGCAGCAGATGTTGTCCCGTACATTGAAACGATTGGCAAAGGATTGCTAGAGCTTGCTGTTACTAATGTACCGTCTGATTGTAACCATGCTGACATAATAAATACCCCTAAAAATTAACCAACTACGTCATAAACACCACTACCAAGTGGTATAACCGTTTTAGTTTGATGTTGTGCTGTAAAAGCTAATGTGCCGTTTAGTGTTACACCTGTATCGGCGACTAGTGTTGTAGTGCCTGCACCACGCTGCGAAATGCTGACTGGTTTTGTTAATGCTGTTGTGATTGTCACTGTATTAGCTGAGGCATTATCCATACGCACATAGCTCTTACCATCGTTGTCGGCTGTTAATAGCGTGTATGACGTGCCTGTTTGCGTGTTGATTGTTGGCGTTAAATTAGCAAGTAATCCACTTGTAAGGCTTGATGTTGTTGCGTATGTACTAGCTGCTGTTGCTGCTGTTAAATACCCATTAACTATGTACGTTTTAATGGCACTTAGCAAAGCTTTTACATTGCTACCACTTTGCACAAGTCCAAATAACTCTGTGCCGTCTAGCGTACCATTGCTTGTTAATTCGCTTATTTTTGAGTCTGCCATTATCATAACCCTACTGTTTATTGCTAAATAATAGCACCATAAATTGTGCCTGTCGCTGTCCATGTGATGTATGAGTTGCCATGTACTGCATCGCCTAATGTGCCTGCTGCCCCTGCTGTTGTGTTGCCTGTTTGCGCTGCGTCAGAACCATTGTCGCCACTTGAACCATTCTGACCAATATCACCACCATTGCCGCCATCACCGCCCCTAAATCCCGCGCCTCTTGTGCCGCCTAAACCGCCATCGCCGTAAATCAAATTATCAGCATCTTGGCCAAGTTGCCCGTCATAGTTGCCATTAGTCATACCAACATAAGATGTTGATACGCCGCCAGTACCACCCGCGCCATAAGGGAATCCACCACCACCACCGCCGCCTGACTCGATAAATGTTGATGCTAAACCTAGTCTATAAACAGCACCTCCGCCTGAGCCACCACCCGCGCCGCCTGAAATTGTGCCGCTATTAGTTACATCAATCGCATAATCAGCAAATATACAGTTTCCACCATCTAAGCCATCTGAGCCGTTATAGTAATAAGATGTACCTGCGTTATATTCAATATAACCACCATTACCACCATCACCCCCACGCCCTGCAACAACAGCCCCAGACTCAATAATAAGTCTGACAAACACACCGCTAGGCCATGTATTAGGATTGGTTAGTGCGTAGTTTGATGTATTAGATGCTGATATTAACACGCCTGACGTGATAATAAACTCGACAATTGAGCCGCTAACTAAAGTCGATGGGTCATAGCGTGAGTCATGCGCGGCCTTTAAGTTTAAATCAAGCAATTCACTCGACACACTACCATCAATATAAATTTGTCTATTGCTAAATGTTTGAGTGCTAAACGCAAATTGACGCGCAACAAATGCCCATGTTGTGCCTGTTTGCTTTTCGACTCGTTTGGTAATTTGTAGAAGTAATTCTAAGGGTGAGCCTGTAAAATCCTGTTTTTGCTTTGACTCGATGGTCACAAAGTCGCACAGTTTTAAATTAGAGTCTTTAGCATCAAGCATAAAATCAGCTTCAACAGGTGCAAGTGCAAAACGCTCTAAATATCGTTGACCGAGTTCTATCGCAGCTGCCCTGTCTGTTATCCATCTGCTCAAAATCTTTTTAATTCGTATGTCGCGGTTCTGTACATCAGATTGGTTTACTACATTTGAAGCAACATACAACACGCTATAGTTAGCATCGTCTGACAAGTTTTTTGACGGGTCAAGTACACCATAATACACCCATACTTCATTGACTCGGTCATCAACAATATCTTTTAACTTTAGGCTATCAGCTAATAGATTGTATTCGCTAGTCAATGCGGTTATTTGTTCGCTACCGCTATTAGGCCGAATCGCTCTAAATACAATCTTCTCTAGCACTTCGTCCCAATACAAGAAAAAGCCGACCTGTTCCGACAATTCAGTGATTAACTTAGATACGCCTGTGGGCGTGGTGATAAGGGCGTTATATAGACGTGGTAAATAACCTACCTGCTCCGCGTCCCATGCTGACTTATCAATATACGATGTAGGCACGCTAGCAAAATTAGTCAGTAAATCATAAACGATGTTTTGCGATGTTTGGCCTAAAAATTCTTTGCATAATTGCACGGTATCAAGTTGTTTGTGCGTGGCTGCCAATGTGTTACGCTGACCCCTAACCACTGTGAAAACATCGCCTGAGCGCGTGTAGCTCATGACCTCGCTACCTACGCGCACATACCCGCTCGCATCATAATCAGCACCTACGCCCGATGGGGTAACTGTAAATGATGTCGCTATGGCAGTCATGTCTAAATTTAAACGGCCTTGACTCGGTATGGGACACACTGCCCTTTCATCACTGGCCAATTTTAAAACATCTTTGCCCATAATGCGTGTCACACCTAACGAATCTAAGCCGTCCCACGCCTCAATAACAAACGTCCTACGCTCGAATTTATTAGCACTAAATGAGCCGTCTGTATTTAAAAACCCTGTATAAACTCGCATGATACGCGCATTGTAAAACGGATTACGCGCCTTTAGTTTGCCGAAGTATGTGCCTTGATTGATAGGGATATAAGTACGGTCATTGACATAAGGGTCAATGCGAATATCATCGTGGGGGAAGTCTTGCAATCGTATATCACATGAAGCCCGTAACCCCATGCCGTTCTTAGCATCAATCTGCGCTGGTGATAGACTGATTGATTTTAGGCATGGTATAGCGTCTAGGCCAACAGGAACACGCGCCCCATTAGGACTACAAAAGCGATATATCTTGGTTGTCTTGTTAAAATTAGCAGTGTCATTACACGATGCAAACGTATTAAAACATTTAGCATTGCCTGTATCAATTGCTGTACAAGGTGCTACACCTGCCACATTAGCGCAAAAATCCAACTCTAGCTCAACATAATTAAACGGCTGTCTGCCAAATGACGATAAATTCTCAATGTACGGATTGACGTAAACAAGTGAACCATCGGGATTATATTGAACTAATAAATCAGAGAGCATAAGTTACTCATAAATCACAGTAATATCAGCACTTGTACCTGTCGCATTAACAACAGTTAAGCCTGTACTAAATGCCACGTTATACTCAAAATGACCTGACACGCCGTTTTCCGTGTCAATAGCCGCGATAACTGTACCACTACCGCTAGTGTTATCATAAATCGTAAATGTATTAGATACACCGCCTTTTGTATTGATTACAACACGCCGTAAAATACCCGCACCGCTTTTGATAGTTGTTGTGCCTGTGCTGTTTAAATGAGCATAGCTAGACGCTGATTTTTTAGTAACAATATCAGAATGATTAGAAGCTAAAACAACAGGCACACTTGCCGACATAGTTGTTTGGCCAAGTGCTGAAAATTTTGCAGATAATGCGCTTAGTGTTGACTCGGTAGCAGCACCTGTGGGCAATGGCAAAGACACGGCGCTAACAGGCTGAGTGGCTTGCCAAAACGTACCGCTAACTGGTACTGGGTTGCCCGCATCATTACTAATTTCAATTGAGCTATTCTTTATTGTAACAGGGACATAGCCGCCGTCTAAAGATGGTAGTTTTGTATCAATACTTGTTAGACTTGCATTACCACTTGTCTGTAATGCGGCTGTACTTGCACCCGTGGGCAATGGTAAAGACACAACATTACGCACATCAACATAAGCACCGTTAGAACCTACGCGCTGATAGTTTGTGGGTGTCTCAGGGTCTGCTAAATTAACCACTTGGCGATAGACTGTGCCGTAACTTGTTGTTACGACATTATTATCTAGCTCTTTACTTTGTGCGGGTACTGATACGCCACTTGGTACAATAGCCATTATTTAATAACCCCCTCAAAAGTGATTCCACAGCTACCATGACCCCCGCCTATTCTGTCATCGAATTTAACAGGTGCGAATGATGTTTGATAGCATAACTGATTGTTGTATAGCGGCGTATTGCCGAATGAATAAAAAAACGGATAAACCTCAGCGTGTTTCTTAAATGGCAACCATGTCGCATATAACCACGCATGACTAATGTTATCTAAATTGATACTTGTTGGCTTAACGCCTGTGCGAACAATTGAGCGGCCTAAATAAATACCAGACTCGCTTTTGTTGTTGGTTACGACAATATCTTCATTAAGTTTAGGTGGTGCAATGCCTTTGTAAAAACCTAGCTCAAACTCCATACGCTGACCAATTGCCAATACTGCAATTCTAACAACTTCGGAGGCCGTAAACTCTAAACGATAATAGCGATACGATACGCTGTCTAATTTTAAACAGACGTTGTAATTATCATCTACTATTTGGCTCGGTATAGATGTGCTAGTGTTGTATCTATAGCTACCATCATACACGCCTGCGCTTGTATTGTTGATTGTTGCAAGGGTTACGCTCACCGAAAAATCGGATAATGCACTCGCTTTTAAAACGATATTGTCAGTGTTTGACGTGAATAACTCATGTGCGCCAATGGCAAAGTAATCAACGCTCACCGCGCTGCCACAATCAATGGTGATACTATTTGAACCTGCATTAAACGAGACAAACTCAAACGGCTGCCAGTTTTTTAACGAGTTGACACTATAGCCGCTAGTCACACCAACAGCAGACAATGTCGCACTTGTTACGCGGTTTTGATAACCAATAAATGCAGCATCAAAGCTCATTTTTTACGCCATATTAAAGATGTGAATTTAGAAACAAACCAATAAAGCACTAAAACTTGAACGACAACATAATACCAATATGCCATGTTTTCCATATCACACCACCCTTAAAACAGCACCGTCTTTTACTTCTTCGCCGATTCTCTGCATTAACTTTAGCACCGAATCACGGCTATACATAGTATTTTCTTCGCCAAAAACACTCACATTAACGAAACGCTGCATGATAGGCTGTTGCTGTTGTGGTTCGGCACTTGCTGCCCCCGATGCGCCTACACCTGCACCGCCACCGCCTGCACTACCACCACCTGCAAACGTAGCGGATTGAATAGCGCGTAACTGTGATAATTGACTTGCTAATGCTGCCGCTCCATAAGCTGCGCCCAATACTGGCCCACCTGTTGCCGTCCCTGCTTTGTATGCGTCCATCACTGTCGATGGTATGGCTATCGCTGCCTCCGCAAGCCTAGCAGCTTTTGTCAATTCAAACATCTTGCGCGAGTGTTGGCTCATGCCGCCAAAGTCTGCCGCAAAGAACGACAACGCGCCTTGCAGGTTACCTTTTTGAAAGGCTTTGTTAAGCTCTTGTATTTTGTTACCAGTGCCAAGTACCAAGTCTAAACGCTTGGCATTGTGCGCTGCCTCTGCTGCCAATTCTGCTGCTTTTAACTCGTCTTTGAATATAACTTCGCCCTCTTGTAGTTCGGCTAGCTTATCCATCTTTTGTTGGTGCTGTTCGTCTAATAACTCAAGCTCGGTTAAGCCTGCGCGTCTGCTTTCTTCAATGACTTGCTGTATTGAATTAATACGATTGGTGCGGTATTCATCTTCGGCGGTTTGCTTTTCTAATAACGCGGCCTGTTCTTTTTCACTAGCATCTAAAACCTGTTGGATAATATCATTATTAAACGCTTCGTTAGCCGCTAAAACACCTGCTTTATACTCGCTATCACTTAACGCTTTTTGGTCGTTAAATTGTTTTAGTTGGCTTAGCAGTGCTTGAAAATGTACGCCCTGTAATTGTAGTTCACTCATGTTAGATTCAAGAGTCTGTTTTAATAACTCTTGCGCGGCCTTGCGTAATTCGTCTGTTTTTTTAGCGGCTTCACCATCATCACCCGCGCCTTTTGGTGCTGTGGGGTCGCCTGTTTTGTTTTTGTTTTTGACTTGGCTTGCTTCTTCAATCGCCGAATCTCTAAACGCTTCGCCTGCTTTGCCTCCGATACCACTTGCAAAATCAGATACGCCCTCAGTGGCCAAACCCTCAAGCACTGCTTTTGTATCTCTTACTGTTTTAACTACCGCATCTATATTTTCAGTCTTATTATATTTTACTAACTCTAACGGCTCGAACTTTTCACCCATTAAACTTTTATATGCGTTATGTGTTTTTATTAAAAGGTTAGTAAAAAAAGCAACATTCGTATTGTAAATATCCATTACCGCGGCGACAGGCACTGCAACACCCATCACAATGATATTACCCAATGTGCCGATAGACGCGGCTGTAATTTTTACAATGCCATTGATGGCGGTAAAGATGTTAATTAACTGTGCGCCAAGCTCAATAGATAAAAACGTGAGTACGCTTATATTGTTTTCTAAGTCGCCTGAGTCCACATTAAACATGGCGTTTAGATTGCGTGTGGCAACCGTAAAGGCTGGGCTTAAATCACTGCTTACAATCTCAGTCGTAGTGCGTAAATTAGCAATAAGTTTGTCAAATTCTTTGTCTGCTTCAATCGCGCGGCTTACATCTAAATCATCAATTTTTGGCAATAAATTATCGAACTCATTGGCCAATGCTTTTACATTAACCTCAGTGAGTTTTAACGCGGGCAACCAGTTATCACCAAAAAGAGTAGCACCGATTTGAGCCTTATCGGCTTGGCTGCTCACTTGGCCAAGTGCGTTAGCAACGGTGATTAGCTGTTCATCTACGCCCAATTTTGTCAACTCTGACATTGACAAGCCTAGACGCGCAAAGGACTCTTCAAAGTCTTTGTTACCATTAGCCGCTTCGCCTATTTGCTCGTTAAGCGTTTTGGCCAAGTCAATCATCATGTCAGTCTCAAGGTTTGCACCCTCTGATACCGACCGCAATCGCGCTAATTGATTGTAGGTTAGGTTTAGACTGTTAGCTAATGAGTTAAATTCGCGAACGCCGTTGTTTGTTGTTGTAAACAAAGCGGCGGCTGCAGCTGTTGCCGCAACAATAGCAGCTCTATATACCATCGCAGCACTAGCAGTTTGACTAAACCCTGTTGACGCAGCTTGAGTTGTCGCAATAGATGCGCCTTGAGTAGCAACTAATTGTTGATTCACATCCTCAAGCGACTTTTGGAGTTGAGTTACATCGGCGCGTAAACTTATAACGAGGTCATCAGTTGTTGCCATGAATTTTGTCTAACTCCTCGTTTAGTTCTTGGAACTCAGCCAATGTCATCGGTTTGCTGTAACTTTTGCCTGTGATTATTTCCATCTTATCTAAGTGCGTATCCCATAACGCCCAAAAATCAAACGGCGTTAATTGCCACGCATCACGCGGCTGTATTGATAAGTAAATGACAGCACTCGACCATAACTTGTGCCAAATGCTGCCCTTGCCTACTTTTTTTCGCCGTCCTCTGACACGGTTTTGATGTCGCTATCACTACCTGCTGTCAAAATATTACCTGCAAAAGTAGCAACCGCGATAGCATAATCGCTTAGTCGTTTTGACTTGAGCATACGCTTGTAAAACTCTTCATGTGTCCACCAATCAGGATAACGGCCAGTGGTCGGCACTGCACAGGCAAGCAATGCTTTGGTAATGTCGCCAACTTTTGGTTGTTGCATTTGAAAAATTAACTCATAGATAGGCTTACCTGTCGCCGTTTCTAATTTGTCCAAATTCTCAAAACTAGGTACTAGATTAAACTCTAACCCCTCGATGTCCAACAATACTAAACCACGCATATTAAGGCACCGCTGTATAAGTGATTGTACCCGCGCTTTCTAAGCTCATGCTGAAGTTTTCTTCTTTGTTGTATTCGCCGCTGCGCTCACAACTAGAGATTGCCCATAAGCCAGCCCACGCTTCGCCTGTGCCTGATTCAATCTTGCAGTAGATATGTGTATTGGCGTTAGCTGCAACCATGACATGGTCGGTAAATACTGCGTTATCAGAAACAACACCTGATACTTTGCAAGAATAGGCACGAACACCCGCACCCTCTAACAATTGACGCGCGCCGCTGCTGTCTTTGTCCGTTACATCTACCGTCTCATTGCTGATAGACAAAGAGTCTGTTTTACCACCACCGATTACCGCAAAAACATCGGGGCCAGTGCTTGTGCGTACTTTGATACGGAAGTCACTACCTTTATACTTAGCCATTATTCCACCTCACTGATTAACAAATTAAAACGCATCACGCCATGTCGGGTAATGCCGTCTGTATCAATAACCATGTCATGCCGTAAAAACTGACATAACACGCTTTGCCCACTATCTAAAGTCAAGTCTTGATTGTGCAATGCTGCATGGCATTTGTCCATCAAGCCGCGAATCTCTTTTGTTCCCTCGACACGACTACCGATGTGCAATGTAATAACAGCCTCTAAACCACTATCATCTTTGTTTGACCAATCTGCTGCACCACCGTCCTCTAACCAAATCTTCGGAAATGCTGTCTTATCGTCTAAAATCTCTTTAACTAAACCAACTAAGCCTGTTGTACCGTTTAGTTTTACCCATACAGCCTTGACGTAACTGTTAAACAAACTCATATCGGTGGCACTCCCTGCATATCGCGAATAGCTTGATTAACCGCGTTTTGTACAATAGCAATTGCGACTTGTTTCTTAGCTTGCAACCCTTTAAACATAAACGGACGCGGCTGCAATCCTCTGCTTAAATCGCCATATTCTAGCCGCTTGGCATAAGGTGCGATTGAATGAAGCGATAAAATACGCACTCTTAAATTTTGTAAGTCAGGCTCAATTTGAATAGAGCGCACCAAAAAACCTAAGTCTGTGGCAGGTGATTCATTCGGAGCGGATGCTGTATGTGTCCTGTTCGGATTGGTTTTGACGTACGTCTTGCCACCGCGTGGTGATGTTTGAATGTTACGTCTTACCTCAGTTGCTACCATCTCACCTGCAATAATGAGATTAGCCTCAAGCCTACGTTTTAAAGCTGCGTTTAATTGTGCTACTAATGACATTATGCAGCCTCCAAAACGAACCTTGAACCATCCTCTAGCAATAAGAATCCACCATCTTCTAACAGTATAAAATCGTTATCAACACGGCTTACGGTATCAGCACTTTCTAACGTGATTGAATACAGCCCATCTTTGTTATATTCGCCCGATGTCTCAAAAGCCGATAAAATAAAACCACCTGAATATATTTCGCCAGTGTTACTATTGATTTTTACATTAAGTATCTCGCCTGTATTGGCTGCATAACTGATTTTTTTATAGCTGTCTGCACTACTAATGCAGCCTTGAGCCTTAATACTTACTGACTGTATGCCACAATTCTCTAATAGTTCGCGCTGTAAATCGCCTTTGCTAGTCACATCAACCGTTTCATTATTTACTGTCATAGTGGTTGTACGCATCGCGGCTAATACCGTGAACACGCTGTCAATCTCAACCTCTAACAAAAACAATGCGCCTTTCATTGGGCTACTGCTCCCCATAACTCGGCTTTAATGTCGTAAAAGTCTAAATCATCTTTATTGCGGCTAACGCCCGTAATTCGGTAATACTCGTTACGATGTACAATGCGTAAATTATCGCTATCCCTTGTTGCAGGTACTGTGACAGCTTGGTTTTGTCTGATTGTAAATGTATAGCCTTGCGTGTGTTGGTTTTCACCGCGATAAAACCTTTCGCGCTCGCTCTGTGGTGTCGCTTTTGACCATACTGGCGTTAGTGTTGACCATGTGCTAGTAAAGCCGCCTTGACCATCGCTTGCTTTGGTGCATTGCTCAATCGTGATACGGTGCTTTAGCTCGCCAATGTTCATACGTTAAATACTCGGTATTGATTCAACACGCTCACAACATGGGCGGGCAAATCGTAAGAGCCGCGATTATAAAAACGGTATGTGACAAGGTCTTTTAGGGCTTGTGTAAGTGGTGCTAGGCTTGATAATGCTGTTGCCATTGTCCACTCAATCACGATTAACTCATCGTTTGAGTAGTCATAATTAAGGCGTAAACAGCCTGTTACTTCATTAAATAAATAATCTGTAATTGTATCGCCGTCAACAGTGACAACGACAGATTCAGCGGTAATTCTAGGTGAGTAAAAACGATTTTTAATTGTTTCAGCAATGTATTTTGTACGCCAAGCTTGAGGCCGTAACACGTTTTTAGTGTATGACTCTACCTCGCGTCTGCATGACGTAATCAAAGAGCTAATCAAGCTATCTTCATCACTGTTTTCAACTTTAGCCCAAGTCTTAACTTCGGCTGTCGTTATCGGTTCACTTCCCGATTCACTGATTAAAATAGACATGATTAGCCCTTTTTATGGTTAGTTAGCTTGGGTCAACTTTGCCTTGCAAGCGTAAACCAAACTTAACAAACGATGCGCCAACCGACAACGTAGAGCCTGCGGCTGTAACGGCTGTTGCCCGTACATAGCGTTTAAAGCCAACATAACCAATCTTAGATACGCCTGCAGCTGTTAAAGCTGCACTTGCTTCGGTATTGGTTAAATCAGCATCAGCAACGGCTGTATAGTCGCTATCGTCGTCTGATTCTTCAATTAATGGCGTAACGCTACCATCGGTATATGCGCCAACTTGAAAAATAAACTCTAAACCATCGCTACCTTGACGGTCGATAGATACACCTGCAACATCTTCACCATTAGCAACAGCTGTTAATGCAATGGCAACGCCTACGCTAACCTGATTGTGTAAATCTTTATTGATAGTCATGTTACATTGCTCCCATTAAGCCTTAAATTCAACAAAACGGACGGCTTCGGAGTTCACCAAATCGCCACCTGTGCGCTTAGTAAAGTACCATTGCACCACATCAGGATTAGTGATGTTGTCACGAATCACATTAACGCCGCGGCGGTCAACAATCTGATAGGCTTGGTTTAAGTCGCCCACAAACATAGACAAGCTGTCGCTAGCAATATCGGCCATGTGGTCAAAATCAGGAACAACTGGGATACCTAAAATCATACCAAACGGCGAATCGGTCAAGTTCCATGTTGGTTGCCAGATAAAGTTACCATCAGAGTCTTGTAACTTCATTGCTTCGGCAAAAGTGAAGCGATTCATACCCCAAATAGCACCCGCACGATAAGCACCGCGTAAGGACATGGCTGCATCAATCAAAATCTTGCCACCGTTAGGAGTTGCAGCAAAACCACCATTTACACCAGTTTTGAACTTTTGTACTGTACCCCATGCGCGAGTATTGTCGCCCGTGTATGCAGTAGCAACAGTCATCATACCGCGTGGCTGTAACACACCGTTACCTAAAAGAAAACCGTATGCTTCACCCTCAGCAAAGCCTTGAGCCGCATCATTAACAATCATTGCTTCGATGTCGTAATCAGCATCTTCAAGCATTTCAGTGGTGGCGGTTGGGCGTGCGTAAAGTTTTTTAACTTTGATTTCGTATTGGCCAAACTGCTTAGTCGCTGTAGTGCTTGGCGTATTGCCTTGAAAGCCCCACGAATAGCTGTTACGGCCATTGTCAATTAAACCTGTCACTGTTTCTTTGCTTGTGTTTTTAACATTGGCAAAACGGCGAACAGGTGAATTGTCGTGAATACGTTGGATAATACGGCCAGTCGTGTCGGACGTAGTTAAATAACCACCATCGGGGTTGGTAATAGTGCTTAACGCTTTTTGTTCAGTGTCACTTAATTGCATACCGCGCATTTTTTTAAACAACGCGCTTTTTGCTTCACGCACTTCTTTAGTTAAACCATCACTGCCCGTTTGAATCTGTGCAGATTGAGCGGCTTTAACTTCTTGAATAGCTTGAATCAATCCAGTGATGTCGTTTTGAATCGCATCTTGTTTGGATTTTGTTTCAGCTAAAACATCACCATGCTTTTTAAATTCAGCAACGGCTTGTTCTTGGGATTGGCGCAATTGAGATACGGCATTGCCTGCATCATCAATTAACTTTTTAACTTCGGTAATATCAGTCATGGGACTAACCTCGCAATGTTTGATTAAATTTCACTAATGAAGCGGCTAACTCATCATAATTAGGCTCATCATCTCGAATGGCCTTGATTTTGCTGATTAGTGTTTTCGCCTCAGAGCGTGATAACTTACAAACATCGCGCAGGTAATGTTCACAGTCTCTTACGCTTTCTAGTTTAGCACTTTTCATGTCATTTACAATAGCATTAGGATTCATCGCAAATGTCACGAATGAGTATTCCATAACCGACAATTTTTTGATAATGCGCGTGTCATTATCATAGCTAAAATCATCAATTCTAAATCCGATGCTTAACCCGTCAATGGCATTGTTTTTAACTAAAGTACGCGCCTCTTGTGCTTTTTGAATATCAAGCAACAATTCACCATCAACAGCTAAACCGTTATCATCTTCACGCATTGATAGTGTCTTGCCAATTGGTTTATCCCAATCATGCTGCCATAACACACGGACGCGGCTAGGGTCGGCTTTGTCTAGCCATTCACTAAACGCACCCTTTAAAATAATATCGCCGCCTAAATCTACATTTCCAGTTACGGCTGCATAACCACTAAACGCACCATCACCCGCTTCTTTAAAGTTACTATCAACAAGACTTAGAGCCTTTGTGTAATGTAAACGCATATCATATCCCCTCAGAATTATCTAACATCGTAACCCAAAACACACCGACAATTGATAGTATTTTCCGCGCTCGCTGTCGGGTCACTCGGATACTTCATTGATTCACCGCCCACATTAAACGGCTGCCCCATTGGTCGTGTTTGGCCGTTAGCGTTTTTGTGTGAGTCTCTCACCCGACCATCGTTTGTGCTAATCCACTCGACAACAACGTCAAGCCCTGAATCGGTAGCTGCTGATTCTGCCCTTGTGTACTGTGATACATTCGCGGCCTTGTGCGTTTCTGTACGCGCTATAGTCATCGCTCTGCTCACTGAGTTTTGACCGCCTATTCTGTTTGCAATGGCATTAGCTACGTTTTCAGGTTCAGCCGCAATTGGATTAGAAACAGCATTTGCCATTGTCTGCATGATAACCGCGCTTGCTGTAGCCACGGTATTAGAGCTAACCGTGGTGGCGGTGGTTAATACATTAGATGCTAAGATGCTGTAAATGCTATTCTCGACAAAGTTATCAAAGATGTTTTTTTTGCCCGTCAACTTAAACGCCTTAAACCGTTCCGATGTTTCCCTGCTTAAATCGGTTAAAATCTCGGTCATGCGTGTTTTGTGTTGTGCTTGAATCTCAGCGAACTGGCTGTCGTTTTGGTTTGTTTCGTATGAGTTAGCCAATTGGTTAGCGGTCTTTTTTAGCTCACGCTTAATCAGTTTTTGATAGCGCAAAGCGATTCGGTCTTGTGTCAACAAAACAGCCCTTGCGTATTTCAGCTTCTCTATTCGTGTCATAGCTAAAACATCGGGTTAAGGTTAGGTATATCAGCACCTGCCATGTCTAGCGGTATCAATCCACTATTGACCAATAACACATCACCACCATCGACTGGCTCATAACCCATCGCCTGTCTTTTCTCATTAGTGCTTATTGATTGCATGGTGTCTAGTTTGGTATTACGCTCGGCACGTCTTGGCTCTAATGCTGCCACCGAATCAATGTCCACACAAAGAATATCGTTAGGTTTTAAACCAACACGCCACCCAAGCCACCGATTAAGCGATGCTAAAAGGTTGTTATAAAGTGGAATAGCCGAATCTTCATAAAATGCCGCCCGCGCTTGTTCATAGTTAGCATAGGTTTGGCTTCCCTCGATACCTAATAACTGAGGTGGTACTTTTAACGCTTCACACACATCTAATTTAGCCGATGTTTTGCCGCCTAAAAACTCAGCATCACGCATGGTAAAGCCAAACGACTGCCATTTGAGGCCACCCTCAGTAATAACAGGCTTGCCCGTATTTCCCTCACCCGTGTACGTTTCGTTAAATTGGGTCTTTAGCCTTTCGTATGCTGTTTCGTCTAAATTAGAATCGGTACTTAATGCACCGCTTGGCTGCATACCGTTTTTGAGTAGCGAAAAATTCGACTTAGCATAGGCGTTTAATTGGTCAACAGCATAAGAGCAGGGCAACAATGGGCTACACCCTCTAAACCTGTCTAAGGGGCTGTATGCTTTCCACATCAACATATTCGACGGTAAAACAGCCATAGATTTTATGTCATTGTCGCTCGCCGTGTACTGCCATACCGCAACTTTAGCTGTCATTGTTTGAGATAATACAGGCGTGAGATAATCAGGACGTAGAATAAAAATCTCTTTAGGTAGTCGGGACGGGATAGCCGCATCACCCCAAATCGGAGCTTCGCCACCAACAAGATAATAAATAACGGCTTGCTCTAAAAACTCGCTTAGTGATTGCAGCTCATTGGGCTGTGATATAAGACCCATTAACGCGGTATTGTTAATAACTTCTTCACCACGTTTAATAATAATCGGGCATGAGTTGAACGCGCTAACATATTGCTGTATGCAGGCATATACAGTCGGGTTTTGCTGATATGCCTCTTGTACAAATTGAGCAAAGTTATAAGCAGTAAAATTGCTAGATTGGCGAATAAGCACACCTAAAGCATTGCTTTTCTGTTCGCCTTTCCAAAACTGCCACCATTTTTTACTCATAATCGCCGTACTCTTACAATGTTTGATGGTCTAACTATTGGCTCTATCGCATAGCGTAACGCGTCTGCATAGTGATTGTTTTTATCTTCAATGTCGGTTGTCGGGTTATAGCTATCATCTGTTTTATAGCTATACGCCGCCAACTCTGCAAAACAACACTGTGCATCGGGGTGTATGTAGATTGCCTTAAACGTCTGCAATGCTACCACGCCATCTTCTACGCTGCCTTTCCACTTTGTACAACCTTTAATCAATGGTATCTCTTTTTTAACTTTTGAGATAGTCTCTGGTCTAGCACAATCAGCCCGTGAAGTATATTTTAGCACATTAGGCACATGGTCAATAAGATACGCGCCTGTGTCGTCTAACTCAAGCCCCACTCTTGAGGCCGCGTTTCTAATATATAAACTATCCTGAAAAATATAACACTCAATAATTGCAGTGGGGTCAACACTAAACCCCCAATCTATGCCGATGTATGGCGTACCAAATGTTTGGTTAATCTCAAAATCAAGCATCTTCAGCTTTTTGGCCAAGATTGAGTTATCGCTGATTTTTAAGAATTGCCCCTCCCATATCCAAGCGTATCGCCCTGCATCGCCTCGCAAGTCTCTTAGCCGTTGGTTGTTTAGCGACTCAGGAAACCAAGGGTTATCGTGCCAATTGATTGTGATGTGTAGGGTGCGTTCGTCTTTGTTAATGATGAATTGTTGCCATGTTGCATCGTGTTCAAAACATGGGTTAAACACCACATAGAAACGCACTTGGCCATAACGCGGCGTGGGTCGTAAGTACGACCATGATTGCTCTGATATGTTTTCGGCTTCGTCCGTTAGCACTACGCGCAATTTATTGATTGACTTGATAGACGTGATGTTTGATTTTAAACCAGCGAAAATAAAACGAGAGCCTGTGATTAGGTTGGTTATTTCGTTATTGAGTATTTTAAAATAAGGGTCAAGTTTGTATTTTGATATGGCACTAACTATGGTTGCATAGAGTGAGTCAGCAATAGATTTTTGAATCTCACGACAGCATAGAATCACACCATCATCAATAAAAGACTCGGTAATAGCGATACAAGCCAATGCCTCAGATTTTGCGCCACCTCGCCCACCCTCCCAAATGATAGTATCGTATTGGTTGGTTTGTAGATTTACAAATGACGGGTGCAGCTTGTTTGGATAATCAAAACTAACTTGATTCATCTTTTGGCTTAACAGGATTAAAATTAAATACTGGCGGCTGTAACGCTGTTCCGTTTGCGCCTGTGTGTTCTTGTATGTTTGTCTCTTTCCAACCCATGCGCGTCTTAGCCCAAAACATTGCAGCCCTCACGCAATCACTATGTGTTGCACCTGTTGTTAATGCTTGGCCGCTTGCAGCTTGGTATAAAAACTTACCAACATTCGCATTTGCTTTAATTGCGCTGTTTTCTAATTCATCACGATAATACTTATATAGTGTTTTATCATCAATACCGATATATGCAGCCACCTCTTTAATAGGCACACCATAAGAACGCAATGCGATAATCTCGGCTCTCGTTTTTTCGGTCGGTTTGTGCAGTGGTTTTGACATAGTTAAGCCTCAGGTGTTTTTTTTGAGGCCGCACAAGATGAATGGAGCGTGATGGTTGGAATCGCACCACCGCCCACTAACTGGTCGCTAGTGGTAGCCTTTGTATCACGCTTAATTGATTCACCTTTATACATGCCTGCGCCCATTTCGTCAATCTTTGAAAATGGCAGAATCGGCACAGTTAGGCGCTGGCGCGCTGATTGGTTGAGAAAGTAGACATAGCGGAGTTGGTAGCCTTCTATTGGTTTCCACCCAGCATCCGCATAAGGCTTCATTGATGCACCACCTCCAAAAAAACCATCAAGCATCGACTTTGCTTCAGATTGCACTTTTTTGCTTCTTCCATCTGTCAAGGATGTTCTTGAAAATCTCTTTCCCTGTGGGCTTTGCCATACTTGGGTATTCTTTTTAATCTGCGTCAAAACAAAGCCACTAGCCCTGTAGATCGTGCCGTCCCCGCATTGCGTACCATCGCTAAATGAAAGTATCCACTCAATATGTGGGTAATGTTTTTTAATCAACCGAAAGGCCACGGCCATTGCTCGGCTTTCACTGTTGCGAGGAAGTACATCGCTGAATGCCATGCGATTCAACTCAAGCATTCCATTCCACTGAGTACCATCAACCAACGGCAAGACCTTGCGCTTATCCAATGGCGACCCAAAAGACATAACGCCTTCCAGCTTATCGTTCAGGAAAGCGCCAAGGTGCAGTGTGCTGTTATTTACCACCTTGCCACTGTAATGTACCCGCTTTACAAGCTCGTTAGCTGCTGAAGCCTTAATCGGCTTAATAACTATATCTTTTGCACTAGCCATGTTGCGCCTCCAACCATTGCTGACAAATCAGAGACAAGGCGTTCCCGTTGCTGTTTTCATTTAACCCTGTATCTGCTATTGGATTGGTACGCGCTAAGGTTATTGCATTTTCAACAATAGTTGCTTGTTCATCGTGTAGCGTGAATGTTTTTTGTTGAAAGGGTTCTTTATCACCGCTTGCCAGTTCAGGCATACCCACTTCCTCGCTTTCGTCAAAATCAACCGCGCTGATTTCCTCTAGCTCAAAACCTGTTAGCTCTAAATTAAAACCATTATCTGCAAGTTCTGCAAACTCTACACGAAGCATCTCATCGTCCCATCCAGCGTCTAAAGCAAGACGGTTATCAGCAATAATATAGGCGCGTTTTTGTGTTTCGCTTAAATGGCCAATTTGTAGCACTGGTACTTCTTTCAAACCTAACTTTTGAGCGGCCATAACGCGGCCATGCCCTGCAATAATGCCGTTGTCTTTATCAATAAGAACAGGGTTAAGAAACCCAAACTCTTTAATGCTTGACGCGATTTTATTTACCTGTACATCGCTATGAGTTCGGCTGTTTCGCGCATAAGGAATTAAATCTGATACTAAAACGGTTTTATAGTTCGGATTATCTGTACTCACGTCATCACCCCTAAAACAACAAACCAAACAATAAATACATCAACAAAAACGGAAAGCTAAAACATGACAACAAAACATAGATTGTTAGATAATTCATTTGCCGCGCCACTCTTTAAAAGACTGTTTCAGTTTTGGCAACGCTATAATAATTTGTATG
>ERZ761584.241-NODE-241-length-19910-cov-4.425132_pt1 | contig 19910 bp, 24 predicted proteins | sample MGYA00512168_ERZ761584 | MGnify/ENA primary metagenome ERZ761584 (study PRJEB28899, sample SAMN03785564) | bioreactor sludge metagenome | biome: EBPR Sludge; feature: EBPR Bioreactor; material: 0.22µm filtered reactor supernatant | place: Saint Lucia: Queensland...
GCCCAAACCGCTGCAACACCAAGTCACGCGAATCATGACTGCCTACGGTGGCGAGCAAGCCGTCAAGGACCTCGCCACCTATAAAGCACCTGAAGTCAAATTCGGACGACGTTCAACAGTGCTTCGACACGCACGGACAGCTTAATCCATAAAGGAGCGAGACAATGAACCTGATTCCAGCCCCTGGGAAGTATGTATTGCGACTAGACCCCGAACAAGAAGTCACGGCAGGCGGGATTGTGCTACCTGATACCGCGGATAAGCAAGGCAATTATGCCACTATTGTTAGCCTCAACAGCAACGCCTTTCGCGACAAGAACGGGCATCTAACCAACCCAACAAGCAAAAGCGGCGATCGGGTATTGATTGGTCGCTATGCGGGTGTTCGTGTTGAGCATGACGGTGAGGAGCTGGTCATCATCAACCACGACGAGATTCTGGCTTACATACCCTGATGGCAACTCTTGAAACCATCGCGACACAGGTTGTTGCGGCGATCGGCGGCGATATTGGCTACCCGTTGGTGGCTGAATGGGTCCGTGCACGGTATCAGCAGCTCGCCACTCGCGTCAAACTAAAACACCTGCGCCAACTTGGCCAGGTAAATATCGCCGCGCCTGTTACTGTTGTAGATATTACAGCGGTTCGTGGGGGCGACACTCTTGCGTCCATTACTGCAGGTGTTGAACCATCTTTGCTAGGTAAACAATCTAACGGATGGTTTGTTCGTGTCTCAACGGTCTGGTATGAGGTTGTTGACTACGGCTTTACAGTGGCTGGTACGATCTACATTAAACTGAAACAACCGTTTGCAGAGGAGAGCGTAACAGGGGGAACCTGTACCCTCATTCAACGCTATGTGAAACTGGATGCGTCGGCGGTTCAAACCGGGACATCATGGGTGCATGCGCGTCGTCGTCGTCCTGTAACACGAACGACGATGGAAAAGCTCAACACGATTGCTGCCTTTCGACCGTTGATCAACTCAGGGGGGCCTGAGTGGGTTGCAGACGGTCCTGAGATCGAGGGACGGCGCACCGTAGAAACGTATCCCTATTCAACAACCAGCGAGGCGTTATTCTACGTGTACTGGAAAGACGTGCCCAGCATCAGCATCACTGAAGAGTTGCCGTCCTCTGTCAAAGAATACGCGATGAAGGAAGGGGCGTTGATTGATTGCTATCGGTACTTGATGAATCAGTACCTCAAGAAGTCGCTGGTCGATGTCGCGGGTTTCTACCGCAACGAGATGCGCGCGCAGGAAACCAAGTGGGACGACTACCTGATGGAGCTGATCCAAGCCGACCAAGGCGAAGACGACGGACAGTTTATCCTGCGTATGCTTGGAAACGCACCAGCCATCGGTGACATCCGCACCGCTCGTGATCTGGTGTGGGGTCGCTCGTAAGGTGAACTATGCCGTTTGTGGGCCGCACTGCCGATTCTCTTATGCTGGAAGTGCGTGAGCGAGTGCGAGACACCAACGGCTCGATGCACACGGCGACCTTCGTGCGTTCGATTCTGACCTCCGCACAACAAGTCCTCAATGCCGGACTTGAATACGTCATCGCTAATGGTAGCGCCAGTCTTTACGCAAACCGCGTCTTCTACGATATCAGTACCCTCTTCTCATCAGTCATTCGTGTAATCGGCCTTCGGGGAAGTGCTACCATCCGTGATGTCATCAAACTCAACAGCCTTGATGATTTCTTAATCTACGGTCCCTATTGGTCTCGTCATATCGGCCAACATGCGTTAGCCTGGACTGCCGTTGGACGTGATGTATTAGCAGTTTACCCGGCATTCGAAAACGACGGCTCGTTAGGCTTGTACTATGTCAAACTAACCAACACCTTCTCAGCCGGCTCTACCGTTTCTGAGTTTTCTACTGAACAGTGCGGACCGTTAGTTACTCTCACTGAAGCAATTTTGTTGTTGCGCCAGCGTGACCTGGAATCTTGTAATCGTGCGTTGGGCCGACTCCAAGAGGATCTCCAACTTGAACTGACCGCACCAAAGCTCGGGCTGGCTTCACCGCCGTCAAACGAGGCGTCGGCATGAGCAAAACGACCGTGTTGACCTTAGTGAGTGATCTGACACTCGGTGCAGCCAGCGATACCACCATCACCGGTCGCTATTATGATCGAGTCGTGGAAGACCTCGCTCGTTTTCCGTGGCTGACGACGATGAGTTTGATTCCTGTCACCGCCAACGTCAGTCAATACACGTTGGAGACGGCACAAGCGAAAATCATCGCCATGTTCTATGATGGTCGTCAACTGAGTCGCCTGACTCGCACACAAGTCGAAGGACTGAATCGGTACTGGCGCAACGAGTACGGCACACCCCACAGCTATATTGTCGACGATGAGGCCAACAAAACCTTTGCACTGTACCCGATTCCAACCCTCGCGTCGAAAGCCCAATCGTTTCCTCACAGCCAACCGTTTGGGCAAGACTTCCCAGCCTATACGTTGTTGGTTATCCACACCGGGACGCGAACCGATTTGCCGACTTGGCTTGAACTACCGGTTGCGCTGGAGGTTGCTGCTCGCGAGATGGAGCGCGAGAGCAATCATCGTGATCTGGAATGGGCCGCACGCGCACGACAACTAGCACAGCTTTTGTTTCAATTGGTGGGTAAACCATAATGGGATCCGGTCGTCTTCAACCCATTTTTCTTGCTGAAGTAGATCGTATCGAATCATTGGATGACATACGAGAAGCTCTACGTAACTTAATCACCGATCTCAATGATCGGTTTAGCCAACTCAGCAGTGATGCAGTTGGTATAAGTGGTAGTATCAGCCAAACGTCGCTCACCTATACGTCCGGCGCACTTACCAATACCCCAACACTAGGTAATAGTGTGTTGTTTCAATTCAGCGCGACACAAAACAGTGTCATTCCTGGTTTCAATGGCGGTTATGGTGGTCGACTCGTCATTATTCAAAACACAAGTGCGTATACCTACACCATCGCACACGAAAGCGGATCCGCGTTATCAACTCATCGCATTACTACACGAACAAAAGCTGATGTATCTGTCGTAAGCGGAGCCGGTATCGTCTTGCTCTATGATCAAGCCACACAACGATGGCTGCCGGTATGTACCCAACTATGAGACTCACACTTAATAACTTCACAAAAGGTTTGTGGCTGCTTGCCGGTAAAGAAACGACGATGCAAGGATTTGTTCGTCGTGCGACTGGTATGCATGAGTTGCGAACACCAACACTACGGACACGAGCGGGTTGTGTGTCTCTTTCCAGTAATGTCGTACATACCGTTGCCAGTATTGCCCAGTTATCCGGTGAGACTTACTACACTGATTGGGACGGTGCGACCGTCAAGTTTTACAAAATCAGCAGTGCCGGGTCACTCAAAACATTAACTTTGCGCCCAAACGACATGTTGCGATTGCCGCCAACCGGCGGTCAAAGCGACCAGTTGTTTGTGGTTGATGGAACCGGATCATTCAAAATCAGCAGTGCGGGTACCATCACAAATTGGGGAATAGATGCTCCACCATTTGGATTTGTCACACTCGCTGACGGCGGCGTAGGTGCGATGGCAGCCGGCACCTATAGCTATCAAGTGACGTTTCTCAACACGAATACCGGCGCACGCAGTAATCCAAACGTAGCCGCATCAATCACACAAGCCGCCAGTCGTCGTGTAAACATCAGCGCAATTCCCACATCAGCCGACAGCCAAGTCAACGCGCGTGAGATTTGGCGTACGACAGCCAGCGGCGGACGTTTGTTTAAGTTAACGCAAATCAACGATAACGTCACTACAACATATACCGACAACACACCTGATGCATCCTTACAAGCCCTTGAACTCCCATTCGACAACGCCGCACCGTACACTAGCGCATTCTCGATTCGAACAGCTTGGACTACAATCGATCGCCGTGTATGGTGGTTGAGTAGTGTAGGACCACAATTCAGCAATATTTACTATAGTCCTCCCGGTCGTCCTGAGTCTGTTCGTGGTTTTATTTTTGCAGGCGGGACTGACGAAGGACTGGTACAAGGCTTATCATGGAACACGGCCAATTGGGTCTTCAGCTCACAACGCCTCTTTCGTATTGTCGGTGATGACGAGCCATTTCAGGCTGTGCCTGTTGATGGCGTACCAGGCTTGACCTCACAAACCGGACTCACCATTACACCAGTCGGAATTGCGTATTGTAGTTATAATGGTGTGTACCTCTTTGACGGCTCTCGTGCTGTTTTGTTGGGGTTTGATGAACTGGCTCCGTATTTTCGCGACGAAACGACGGAAGGTTTATTGCCTTACGTACCAAACACCAACTCCTACCTCACCTATTGGCGTGAACAGCTGTATTTATCGCAACCCGACCTCAACGACCAAACACTGGTTTATAGTTTTCGCACGCAATCGTGGCGCAATTTAGGTGTCGGCTTATCTGGAAACTACGCTTTTCGTAATCACCTCTACGCTGGTGTAAATGGACGAATCCAAGACGTTGAAAACAACAACGCGATCAACAGCCTGACCGATAACGGAACAGCAATCGATATTGAATGGGAAATTGGCGGTGCGTTGACGGACATTGCTCACTATGGGACTATTCAACGGTTATACCTTGATTTGGATACTCAAAGCGAATCAGTGACTGTTGCCTTAATTATTGACGGTTCAACGGTATCGCTTGGAACGGTCAGTTGCACTGGACGGACGCTCATTGAACTGCCGGTCTCGTCGAATTGGCAAGCGCGTGTCTTTTCTGTTCGTTTAACCGGATCGGTTTCAAATCGCGTCGAAGTGTTTGCGATCAGTATTGATGTAAAGTTGGAGGGCAGCAACAAAGACGTGGGTGTAGGATGATTGCCTATCAACACACGTTTGACCAGGACGCATTGCTGCTCACCTGGTACCAAGAACTCATCCAAAGCGGTGACATGGCCGTCACCTTTATGCCGTCGAGCTATCCTCTCAGTAAATGGTTTGAGGTGTTTCGCACGGCTGAGTTGGTGTATGAGGCGGACGAGAAAGGCATCTGGTGGGCCGCATGGGTCGAGCCGTCGTTTGGTATCTCGATGTACAGTATGTGGTGCCGTACCGACAAACGCCGATCACTTCGGAATGCGACGAATACCAAGAAGGCGCTCAACGCGGCCCTGACACTGAGAGGGACAGTGTTCGGGGTCACCTGCCAGCCCTCCTTGCTTGAGCTTCATCGACGCATGGGCTACACTGTGGTCGGTGAAGTACCGGGCTTGTGGGAGGGGCGACCTGCGTGGCTGGTATCGTTGACCCGCGAAGGGTTCGAGAAAGGCTGCTTCCATGGGCGGAAAAAAGTCGAGTTCACCGGAAGTTGACAACTTAGGCAGTTATGCGCGGGCGCTGTTTAACGAAACGGCGGGCTTGCGAAAAACCTACGAAGACCAGGGTCTTGAAGCTCTCAAAACAGGCGGCATTACTGCACAGATCCCGCTGATTGCCCGTGCACTTGAAGCGAGCAAAAGCCAGCTCTCACAAGACATGATCCAGACCAGCGATGATCTGGCTCGACGAAACCTCGCCGGTACGCCATTTGGTGAAGGCATTCGTGCAAATGCCCGTACGTCGGGTAATCAACAAATTGCGAGGATTCCGACTGATTATGCTCAGGGATTCATTCAGCAACTCCCCAGCTTCCTCGCTTCCTTAACCGGCCAGAGCTTCGGTGGAATGGGCAATGCAGCTGGCGCTCAAAGCAACATTGTGCAGAGTCGCAATCAAGGCTTTACTAGTTCGCTCAATACGTTTGTGCCGCTTGCAACGAGCCTCGGAGTCGGCGCATTGTCGGGTGGGATGGGAGCAGGCATGGGCGGTGGAAGTCTTGGCACCATCATGACCGGCGCACTTGGCGGCATGAAAGGAAAACTGTAATGCTCGACGCGGTGCTGCGTACCCTCGGTGGCGCGGTCAACGGTATGGACGAGGCCATCAACGGGCGTCGGAAGCAGCAGCAGGCTCAGGACCAGGAAGCGAACGTTACCAAGCACTATGAGACTGAGGCCAACAAGGCCGCAGATACCGGTGACTGGCAGTACTTCTATGCCAATGAAGACGAGCTGACCAAGCGGATCCATCCAGCGATCTTGCAGTCATTAGTCAGCAAAACAAAGCTCAACAACGCACGCCTGTTTGATCAACAGATGGCAGCGGGCGAACAACCGACCATTCCGCTCTCACCCGGCAACATGGCGCAGCGCGGACGACCGGTGCAGTATCCGATGATGGGCGGACCGTCGGTGCCAGTCAATCCGTTGCAGGCGGTGATGCAGACACAGATGGATCCTGGCGCTGAACCGGATCAGCCCTACAACGGAGAGGTGGGTGGATTTGCACAACCTGACATGGGTGTGCAGTCATCAAAGCCGGGCATTCCTCCGACGCCGCCTCCGTTGCTCAATGCGGCGCAGTTTAACGGTGGAGTACCTGATCAACCGACGGATATGTCGACGGCGATACAACCGGCTGTACCAGCACAACCAATTGCGCAGGCTGAGCCGGTCCCACAACAGACACCAGTTGCGCCGACAAAACCAGCACAACCTATTACACCAGTTCAACAGGACTTCACCTTCCCTACCGATCGCCAAGCTAAAAACAGTTCCTCAGTCGTGCATACCCCGATCGGCCCTCGTACCCTCAGTCGCAGCCAGACCGCGCTGACTGGGCCGGAAGTGACTGGTTCGTTGTTGTCACAAGCCGACGAGATGGGCAAAACCCCCGACGAAGCGTTTGCCTACTTCAATAAGGAAAACAATAAACGGCTGCAAGACGGCAAACCGACGTTTGAGTGGGATCATCAGCAGATGAATGCCGCCAACGCACGGCAATGGGATAAGACGCGAGCCGGTATTCAGGACTACCTTGAATCACAGCTCAACTACCCACGCGAGGTGGCCCAGCGCGAGTCAGCCATCATGGCCAGCCGGAAGCTCCAGTTCACCCCGTCGCAGTATACCAGCCTCGTCAACCCGTCTGAGTCTGATGTGGCCAATGGTGCTTTCAACAACGCGGTCAAAACAGCGTCTATTCAGATCGACAGCATGTTGGAAGGCATGCAAGCCCCGTTAAAGTCGGCGCGGCCCTCAGTGCTGCTCAATGATGTATTTACCAAGCCATTTCTCAAGCAGGCGATCGATAGTGTCCCAGGCGCGAACTTACAACCAACTGCGCGAACTGCGGCACTCCACACCCTCGCCAATACCGCCCACAGCGCCTTCTTTACCGCGATTCAGCAAGCACGACCGGACCTGACGCGGTTCCAGCAAAACTACTTTGCGATGTCGATGGCGAGTAAAGCGGTTGGGGGAGATGTGCCAGAACAGTGGCGGGCGTTTGTTGAACAGGATCCGGTTAAGTTAGGGCTCCTCAGCAGCGATAACCTACCCTACTACCAAAGCATGCCCGAGAAACTGCGACCGGACTTGCTTGATCCTGATGCCGGCCAACGTGTACAGAATTATCGCACTGATCTCGAACGGACTCAGGATCGCGCCAAACAGTACGAGCAAGCTATGCGTGGTGTGATCAAGACGCCTGAAGGTCAAACGGCGTTCAACCAGATGCTCACCAACCAGTCAAACGGACAAGCAGCTGGTTCTAGCAAAGGAAAAGCGATCACCCCAGCCACAATCGGCCAACAAGACCGTTCTATCGCCTTGCAACAATCCAAAGCCGAGAAAACCCAAGGTGAGCAGATCAAGAAAGACTTCTCACAAGCCGACACCACCGAGATGAAGTCCATCAAGCAACGTGATGATATCTACAAACTGGCCATCCAGAGCCAGCAGGCCTTTGGTGCAAAAGACGAGGCTGGCCGCAGTGTCTTGGAACGCTATGCCGCCACCCCGGCCTTTGCGCGAGAGACAGTCCAAAGCCTGTTGAATAAGATTGGGTCAGGTGATCCGCAATTGAATCAGTTGACCAGCGTACTAGGCGAGTTGCAGAACATCAAACGACTTGAGTTCGCCGGTACCGCTGCTTCTGTCAACGAAATGAAGGAGCTGGTGAAGTTTGTGCCCAGTATGGATGACAACTTGACTCTTGCTGCTACCAAGCTGAACGAGTTTACCAAACGGTTGCGCGGTACCATGACACGCGACATTGATTTGATCGGCAAGAATACCCCTGGTACTGATCTGTCTGGTCTGCACTACCACAAGATCGAAGCCGCGCGTGTTCGCCAGCGCGAGAAAGCCAAGAAGAAGGAGTAGTCGTGCCGAAACCACCGCTCCCAACCGACACCGACGAATATCTCAATCAGCCAATTCCTGACGTTGGGGATGACAACGCGGACGCCTATCTCAACCAGGATATTCCCGATGAGGTAGCGATCCCCGCGAAACCGACAGCGGCCTTAGCCAGCCGCGCCGACATGGGTGCGTTTATTGGCGGCATGGGTGGAGCACAGATGGGTGGTCCGATCGTTACTGCGCGTGGTGTAGGGGCTGCGGTCGGCGCTGGTGTTGGGCACTTTGTTGGTCAAATGGCAGACGATCTCGAGCAGGGCGGGTTTCAGCAAGCCACACAAAACTTCGGTGACAAGCTGATCGAGGCCGCGAAAGTGGGGTTGACCAACGGATCCGCAGAGATGGCCCTTCCACTCCTTGGTCAGACTGCCATGGCGGTTCCTGGTGTACGAAGTGGACTCCAGAAGGTCGGTGGCGCCATTGCCAAGAAAGTCGGCGAATGGATCATGCCGCCGATGAACCCCGAAACGAAAGCGATGGCCGGCAAGTTGAGCAAGGAAGGGTCGCCTGGATTGCCGCCGTTGACACGCATCGATCCCACCCGCGACCAACCGCAGGGGATTTCTCAACTCGGCGAAACCATCGCCTTCAATGCGTGGCATGGTACCGGTGGTCCACTCCAGCGAACCTTTGATGTCAACGAACAAGCCGCCCAGCAGGCCTTCGAACGCTTCCACGGTGCCATGAACAACATGACACCCAAAGACTTCGAAGCGGTGGCACAAGATGTCGTCACGAAACGCATCAAGCAATACCTGACTGGGCCGATGGATAAGATCTACGACAACATCAGGCAGCGAGCACCAGGTAATCTTGTGAACGTAGATAACATGTTGCTCGAGCTTCGCAACCCGCACAGTAACATGGGCAACGAGGTAATCAGCGGATTGCGGAATATTCGTGAAGCCGCCGACGACCCCAAAGAAATCGATCGGTTGATTGATCTGCTTGGGACACCGAAAAAAGGTACGGCGACACAGGCTCGACCGCTGCTCACACTCGATCAGGCCATGCGATTGAAGACACAGCTGCAAAGCATTGCGGATACCCCACTCGGTACCGACAGCAGCAAGAACGTCTACTACAAAACCGCCGGACGGTTGGCAGGTGAGGTGGAGCAGGCCATTCAGAACGGGTTGCAAAAAGCGTCGGTGCGGCTCAACGATCCGAAGCTCCTCTCTACCTACCAAAATGCCAGCCAAACTTATGCACGGTTAGCGTCAAAGTATGACAGCGATCTCCTCAACAAAACCTTGCAATCGATCGACAACCGGCCAGGGAGTCTCGCCGGGATCCTGCTTCCTCAGACTGGCCCTGGTACCGAGTTCGCCAAAAATCCCGGCAAGTGGCGTGAAAGCCTCGATGCGTTCAAGGCAGCCTACGGGCCTCGCTGGAATACCGAGGTGCGTCCGCTGATGGCGGCCACGTTGGCCAATCGAGCCTTTACCCAATCAGAAGGACGCTACAACGGCAAGTTGCTCACTGACGAGCTCAACAAATACGGCAAAGAGAATCTGGACGCGGTGCTCGGCTCCAACACGGCCCAGGTCTTGATGGACCACGCCAAGACCCTTGAGCGGGTGGCTCAACGACCGAAGGGGCCAGGATCGGCTTACATCAAGATCGCCCAAGCCTCGGCCCTTGCAGCCGGGGTCGGATCGGTCACTGGGTTTGCATTCACCGGCGACTACGAGAACGCCGTAAAAGACGCCTCAGCCACCATTCTCATTGCGCCGTGGGTGCTGGGCCATCTCTACGGCAACCCCACCTTGCTCAAAGCCTTCGACAGCGGATTGATGAAGTTCCACCAAACCGGCAAACCTCCATCAACCTTGATGACCACCCTGCGCCAGGCTGTTGCAACGGCTGCACAACCCGAGATCGACAAGAAGGGCCAAGCGTTGATGGAGTCCACCACCCGCAAGTTCCTTCCCGCCGATACGTCGGATCGGATCTTTTCGCGGCAGCCGACGCAGGAGTAGTGAACTACTGCACCCGCTGACAATAGCCGGTCAAGCTGTCACACACCATATTGCCCGACCGATAGAAGTACTGCTGTGACTGCATGTATCGTTGCATACGCTGCTCTTCCTGTCGACGCTGCTGGTCTGCTTGTGCCGCCTCGTTCATTCCCTGCAACGCGCCGTTCATGGTTTCACAGCCTCCAACCACCAAACACACAATTACTAGGATTCCTCGTATAAGTGCCATCGGTACCTCCGTTTGAGATGTCCAGTATTGACGGTTTGTACATCCACCACGACCTGATCCCCTTCAATCAACGTCGCCAACGCCTTATCCAGCCGCTCCTTGTTCAATCCACGCCCTTGCCCTTTTTGCATCAACTGTGATCGTGAAATTATCCCCGCTCGTTCGATCATCTCTTGTACTTTTAGGACATCCGCTGATTGCGGTGTCGTCGCCGCCATGTTCACCACCCCACCGATATCGTAGGTGAGATCCGTCCAAGCTTCAATCGCCTCGGTCATGTGCGCTGCCGTCACGGTGGTATCCACCACACACTGGCCTTGTTCGTCGAACTCGCCGTCCCAATCAGTCAGCGCAAACAGGAGCGCGAGTTTGTACACCATCTCGTCCGCCCGGTAGAAGCTCGGATCCAACGCACGATCCTCGGGCTCTGGTCGGTTGAGGTACCACTGATCATGCACCTCGATCGCGTCTTCACTGAGCTGATACTCGCCGGCGACCCAGACATAGGCTTCCGCGCGACGACGAAGCTCAGCCTTGATGTCCTCGTAGTCTGGTGGGTACAAGACGCGAGGATGCCGAACATTCCGGTCCCGTCGAGCCTGCACCAAACACACACGAGCCAAAAATCCAGACTCCATCGCAGACTTCGGGACCGACTCCACCAACCAGGCTTCGTTGGAGCCCGCCAGCCAGTTACAGGTTGGTTTGACGATCTTGTTATAGCCTCGACCTCGCGTGCCTTCGATAATCGGCTGACTGGGACGCATGAATACCCCTGTCATGAAGGTGAGCAACCCGTAGGCCAGCTCCCCTTGCGGCAACGCCATGGCGAGCTCTTCGGTGACAAAATAGACCTTGGGTTGGATCGCTGTCCGCATCCCGTCAGGGCTGACTGCTTTGACATCCTTCAGCAGAAAATCGATGAAGGCTTGTTTCGTGGCCATCCCTGAATAGAGCTGCGTTTCCTCGATCCCCTCAATCAGCTTCATCGCAATATCGATCGCATTACCCTTGCCGCACCCAGACGGACCGATGAGGAACACATAGAGGTTGGGGTAGACTTGCTTCCCCTGCGATACGTTGAGCCACACCCGATCCCCCACCAGCGCGGCCACGACACTCAACGCACACCAGTAGTGAAATCGTTTGGGTACCTCACTGACCCCGGTATGGCGCAGATAGAGATCAATGAAGTTTTCCATCGCGCTTCTCCGTGGCCTCCCGTCGGCACTTCTCGATGTACAATTCACGAACACGCGACAAGGAGGCTTGCAGCGCACCGGCCACGTCGAGCGTCATTCCGATTTCGGTAAACGCGCCGATGTTCAAAATCATCAACGGTTCGCGGGTTCGTTCGTCGGTGCCTAGTCGCACCACGATTTGACGTGACAACACTTCGATGTTAGAGAGATCAACCTTCGTTCGTCTGGGCATGCGCACACTCCTTTGTGTCGTAGTTCATTGTCGGTGGTTTTTCTTCGGGGTGGCTTAAAAAATATAATTGCCAACAGCGACCGCACAAACTACTAGGTCGGCGTTTGGCTTCGTACTTGGGATGACTCGCGCACCAGTCGCTCATAGCCCCTCCTGCTGTTGGCGCAACTAGGCTTATATGAACCGATACATGCTCTACACAGTCTTCTAGTCGGCCTACTTTTAGGCCTATAAATATTGTCACCATCAAGTAAATGGCCATACTTGCAATAAGTTTGCCTAGACTTTAGTGCTGAGAAGCTATATCCTCGGGAAACATTTTCTTCGTTGCGTACAGGCTGCATATGGTGAGGGTTAACACAGCATCGCACTCGGCATATATGATCAATGACTAAACCTTTCCTTATTTCACCAAATGTACTCTCGTAAAATAATCTGTGCGCCTTACGATATTTACCGCCAAAGCAAACCCTTCCATAACCTTTTTCAGTAACAGACCCAAGCCATATCCAACATCCTGATTCAGTAACAGGTTCTACCCGCTGCATCAATTTTTCTAATGTATTCATATGTATTCCATCATCCACGCCGCCCCTGTGCTGTTTCATCACACAAAAACCTTCATCTCTAATCTCTCAAGCACAACAATATCTAACTCTTTTCTCGATAATCGATGGTGCTTCCGTGCCCACACATAAGCGCGTTCAATGGCATCTTCGTGTCTACTGGCTACGATATTCACCTCATACTTATTGTTTGTCCAATTGCAACGCCTAATAAGCATTCTCCAGATATATTTCATCGCTTCATCCCCCATACCATCGCCGCAAGTTACCGACAATGGCACCCCTCCACTTTGCAGTTGATCTTATGCAGCAGCACAAATACACGCACGATAATAAGGATCGTCGCAGCTCCCGCGAGAAATCCACACGCTGCTGCTAGATAGGTATCGTCCATCATTCCCCCCTCACTTTCACGCCGGGAAGGACTTGACACGTATCTCTTTCATATCGGTATCGTGGATGATCAACATGATCGCAACCCATCCCTTTCATTTTCACCCATCGGTGAGGCTCTATTTCGAAATTCATTCAATCACCCGTATCCTTCCCGCGCACACCAACCGAACCAAGACATGCTATCCCTCCTTTCTAGTACACATGATCTGGAAGCGGTATCTCTGGATACTCTTTCAATTTCGCTTTCCAATACTGTTTCAACCGATACTTCCTGTGCCGCTTGTCGCAGTCCTCACAATGTTGGGTATGATTCCGAAAATGCTGTCCGCACTTGACACACAACCCGATCGCGTAGAGGCAGAGCTGTTTCCACCGCTGACGAGACAACCGGGTGATGTCGACGACGCAGTGTACGGATCCTTCTATGCGGGTCACTGACATCACGGAATCACCTCCCGATTTTTCGCCTTCACCATTTTACGCAGCTCAGCGTTGTAGGCCTTGAGATCTGCGTTCTGGTGTTGTGCGAGATCCAACGCCTGCTGCAATTGCCGAATCTGCTCTACCTGCTGCCGTCGAAGGTCCGCAAACGGATCGACCGGTTCTGCCACTGCCATCAAGTGTTTGGTATAGTAATCAACCCCATACACCACACCCGTCCAGACAGCAGCACAAAAGACGACTGCGGCGACCCGCCACCCGATTTTGCTCCACCGCTCACTCGCTGTTTCCTCCAACAACGGCGCTCGGGTCGCCCTCGCATAGTCCACCTGATAGTACGGAATCCTCGGTTCCGGTTTCGAATAGTTGACGTGTGGTTGATTCCACATGTTCACTCCTCCTTCCATGGTTAGGGTGTACTAACATTAATCGGTCTTTGGATCTGGTCATGGCCACATATCGCAAATTGTCTTCTTCGCCGCCGGGTCTGGACCAGGTGTGTTGGAGGACCCAGACTTCCGGCGATTCGAGGCCTTTCGCTTTATGCACCGTACTGCAAATCACTGCACGGGCTTGGGCCTCGTCGGCAAAGAGCTTATCCACACGATCTCGTACAACATCGGTCGAGGGCGCATCGTCGGCGAGGGCGGCCAAGGTAGCGGCCTGGTCGTAGATTCTCGCCAATCGCTCGTGTTTAGCTGAGAGCGGAAACTTCGCGGCTCGTCGCTCTTCGTCGGTCATCCAGCCGTCAATACGAGCCAGGAAGGTATCCACGTCACGGTGATAGTGTTTCTTGATGAGTTTCTGGAGCCCTTTGCCAATATCTTTACCCTTCACAATCGCCGGCTGGCCTTGACGCAGCAAGTCGAGACAGACGCCGACCAGCGGCGCATTGGTCCGTGAGAGCACAAACGCACCGGGTTGAGGCTGCCCCATCATCGGGACTCGCTCAACGGTGCCTGGCTTGGCGTCAGGATGGGCGTAGAGGTCCGGCACCAATTGATTGACCACCGCCACCACTGATCGAGGACACCGAAACGTCACTTTCAATCCCAACTCTTTCGCCTGCAACTGGTTGATAATACGATCCAACGCCCCTGAATCCGCCCCGCGAAACCCATAAATCGCTTGCTTGTCGTCGCCCACAAACACCATGCGCCCATCGTGTCGCAACACACGTTCAGCTAAGTCGAGCTGGGGTTTGGCCATATCTTGCGCTTCATCGACCATCACCAGGCCATAGCGCGGCGCCGCCCAGTTGTTGACCAGCGGCAAGAAGATCATGTCCGCGAAGTCAACGACACTCGTTTCCTCCTTCGCCGCTTGCACAATCTCCAGCACCCCCTTTGCTAGCCGATCAATCGTCCAGCCGCGTTCTTCCCATTCAGGGTCAGGTAGCAGATCGAACTGGACCGCGATCTCACACACACGCGAGGGCGTTTCGCAGTAGGGATCCAACTCGCGGACTTTGGTATGCAGTTGTCGAGTGGTACTGATTAACCCATCAGGAATCGTCTTCCCAAACACCCGATTGATCAGCTTCGTCGCTCGTTCGTTATCCTCACCAACACGTACGTCTGGCCAATTGCGACGAATGAGACCAAACCCCAGCGCATGGAGGGTTTTGACTTGCACGGCTACATTATCCACTCGTCGGCTGAGTTCGTCGGCAATCGACTTGTTGAACGCGGCGAGCAGGATGTCAGACTCCTGTGCATAGTTCAGGGCTTCCAAAATGGTTGTCGTTTTGCCGGTCCCTGCTCTCGCTCGCACTACCACATGCTGTTGCCCGCGATCAATTTCATCAAAAATCGCTTGTTGTTCCTCAGTCCAGTTCGGCATGATCTCGCTCCTTCTCCTACATCAAATGCTTCAGTTCGCTCTTTAATCAACTACTTTTGGTGTAAGCCGTTCCCCGTCTTTGTGTTCATCTACCCACAGCAAATATTTCTGTTTCTCACGCAAAATTCGCTGAATTTGTTGTGCAAGGCGAGTAGCCCGCATTTCACGCAACGATCCCGCCCAAGGAATTTGCTCCCCTTCAAATACGACCGGACAGGATGGACCTTCTACGAGGATCACCGCTTCTCGTGCGTGATAGATCAACGGATTCGGCGGTTGAATCCCCGTAATCTGTAAATCCAATTCATCTAATTTCAATGCTTGTTCCAGCATCTGCAAACTAACAGAAATCGCTGCGATTCGCGTTGAGTGTGGTTCCATGATTAGGATTCCTTTCTTGTGAGTTCTGTGATAGCTGTCTCGACTAGAGTAATTCCGTTTCACGTAATCCATTCGGCTCGTCACGCACGATGAAGGTACGTTTTTCATACTGCGCACCCTCATACACCAGCGGACACAACGAGCCTTCAACCACGATTTCACACACGCGAGCCCCAAACGTCAGAGGATGTTTCGGCAACACCTCAACAATCTTCAACTGCGCTGCGTTCAGCGCCAAGACGTTTTCCAAGACATCAAATGACACGGTAATAACAGCTCGTCTGACTGGTTCCATGGTTAGGATTCCTTCCTTATCGCGAAAACGCGTTCGACCGCATTTTGGCGGCTTTGATTTTTTGAGCAAACTGCGCTGCGTTAGCGAGTTTTCGTATACAGGCATTTCGAAGCGAAATCTCGATATTCCCCCACCAGCGCCGTTCACAGATCGGACACTGCCACCCGCTATGACTCGCTTCATGATATTTCTGACACGGCTGCATCAAACACCTCCCGACTCGGCAACACCTTAAATTCCCGATCCGCTTTCCATCGCTTGCCGATCGCGACTTCACACGGAATGGTCAGCTCGGCCTTCCCATACAGCCTGGGCCGCTCCAGATGTTCCACGAGGAACTTGGCCACGTCGTAGGCGCGTTCAGGCACTACCGAGATAAACACGCCATCGTGCACATGGACATTCAACCGCCCCCAATCTGGATGCTCCTCAAACAAGGCCATGAGCGGTTTGAATCCCCACTGGTTCATCCAACGGGCCACCTCGGGTTGCATGCGGGTTGAGCAAGCTTCCCGAAAGGTGGCGTCATCCATCCGCTCGTGGCTGAAATCGTAGCGACCGCCCCAGGTGTCGTAGAGGACCTTGTTGCGTTGGACATCTCGCTTGACCCAGGCAAAGAACTCGTCGAGGGGCACCACGGACCGATACGCCGCAATGGCCTTGTCACACTCAGCCGGGTCCAGCACAATGCCTCGTTTGGCAGCGTTGTCAGACATCGTTTGGCCTTGCATCATCCGTTGGGCACCGTGCACCACCGTTTTGGCAAAGTAGCGTTCGGCTTTGGTGATCTCCTGCTTCTTCAAGATCCGCCGCGCATTGTCGGTGTGCATGTCGTAGACATCAGGCCGCGCGTTGGCTTCGACGATCAGCTGTTCCTTGCCGGTCAAATGATACATCCACGCCAAGCACACCCGACCTTCGGCCTGACTACCGTCCACCTGCAACCCGATACAGCCAGGATCCGCGATAAACATATCCCGACTCTCGCGGTCCACGTTCTGGCCGTTGCTGCCGCTGCCGTCGTAGTAGGCCTTGCTGTTCAACCGGCCTTCCTTCGTGTTGAGGTTATAGCTGCTCCTGAACCGCCCATCCGCACTGATGCGCTTATCGTCATAGAACTCGCGCAACTTGGCCACCCGCTCTGACCGCAGTAGGAGCGGCGCGACAGCCTCAAAGTGCCGCCGTGCCGCCCGCACCTCGGGAGACACCAGCGGGGCCGCTTGATGATGCGACAGCAGCTTGCGAATCGCGAGGGCATCAGAACTGACTGTTTTCTCGTGAGTGCTCCGTTTTCGAAGTTGTTGGGGGAACTTCAGGGTGTCGTACAACCAGGCCTTAACCTTCTTGCCGCTCAGCTTCTTCTTGGCAAAGAGGTCTACCCCGTACGCTTGAATGTGTGCCTTGATCTGCTCCAACTCAGCTGCTAGCTCATGCTTCCGTCTGACCCGTTGGGCATCATCGATTGCGATCCCGGTGTGTGCCAACCGAAACAACGGCCCCAGCATCTCGGCGTACTGTTCCCAGTACCAGTCCAGGCCGTTGATTTGCTGCCCGTCGCCGGTTTCGCGGGTCTGCGCCTCCAACCGGCTGTAGTACAGATCCAGCAACTCGCGCTGGACACAGCAATCCTTGCCGTTATAGGTCAAGAACGCCGCCATGTTGCTGGTGTACTTGCGCTGATCTTCGGGATCTTTGGCTTCATGCTTCCAAAACGGCTCGCGAGTATCCACCGACGCACAAAAGTCCAGCCGGTGCTCTGAGGTCGGATCCAGCGCGTGATGCATCAGCATGGTATCCCAGACCAGGTTGGGCAGGTCCAGCTTGCGTTCGACCTGAAACCAGTACCGTTCGTGAAAGACGTTGTGAGCTGAACAACAGAGCTTGGCCAGCTCCTCAATCAATCCCCAGGCTATCCCCAGCTTGTCCTCATCCTTCCAGTAGCTCTTGGTCGTCGGGATGGTCAACGACACTGCGGGATCCTTACTAAACCCTACACAGACGATGGGTGCGACCAGCGGTGGACCTTTTTTCTCGAGGGGGTTTTCGATATCCACCACTAGTCGCAGCTGCTCTCCTTCGCGTCGACAGTCGGCCAGGTAGTCTTCAATATCATGCACTGACGGGCTGATGTAGTGAGTCCGCACCGGCAGGTTGAGCGCCTTGCTGTGCCGTTCCTCCGCAATGCGTGCCCAGTCACGGCGACAGAGCGCCTCGTAGCTGGAGGTACGGAAGGTGGCTGCCGGGTGGATCGTTGGAATCACCTTCACCAGCCGCCCTCGACGATCTCGATAGCTGAGAATACTGCCACGCCAATCGGTGATGCCCGGTCGTGATGTCTTGCCGTCTGACTTGTGCCAGTGCACATTGCCCTTGCCGGTCAACGCATACAGGCTGTAGTTCCCCGTCGGCACAATCAGATAGGGATCCTCCAGATTGGCCAACCGCTGATGCAAATCCTCCATCCAGCTTTCCCAGGTTGGCTGATCCCAGGCGTCGGCCTTGTTGCCAGGCGGCCGGAATTCGCAGACGTTCTCGATACGAAAATCCCGCCGATGCAATCCAACCGCCTCCCACCAGACTCGCAGCTTTTGGTGATAGCTCGGCCCGACAAACGGCTCGCCCACCGCTTCCTCGCGAGGGCCGGGAGCTTCCCCCACCAGGACCAGCTTGCTGTCAAGCCTCCCCCAACCTGGTACTCGTAGTTCGCTCATCAGCTCAACACCTTCGTTCCGCGGTGGTGGTCCGGTCGTGCGTCCCACTTCGCTTCTTGATGATGGCGACTCATATACTTCCGGCACTCCACACAGGTCTCGTGCGGCAATCGTCCGCACTCCATGCAGTGCTTTTGGGCACACCGCGCATGCATGGTTTCCGTCGAAAACACACTCTCTGCTTGACACCATTCACAGTACAATCGGCTCTCTCGCTCATTGAGTCGCATCGCTCCCCCCTTCTCCGTTGCTTGTGCAGGGGAGCCTCTGCTCCCCCGCATTTCGGTCACTACTTTCTCCCTACTTCCCCAACCGCCTCATGGCTGGTCGAGTCGGCGGTGCGGTTGTCGCGGCCTGCTGTGGAGCCGGTGCCGCCTGTGCCGCTGCTGGTCGTGGTCCTGCCGTTGGCGCAGTCGTCCGTGGAGCCGCCGTGCTCGCTGCCGCCGCAGCTTCCGGTGCCAACGCCGGTTCGACTTCACCCGGCGAGAACCAGCGTTCAGCCCGAGCGTTCATGAGCTGGCTACCGTCATCACGCAACATCGGCTTGCCGTCCTTGATCGCGCCCTGATGCACGATCTTGCCGATGATGTGCTTGCCCTTGATTTCGTTCAAGCACTGCTCGATGTCGGCGCCCTCCAAGTTAATCCCGTACTTGCTCAGGTACCGCTTGAGCCCACCTGATCGCGCCTTGAGCGTCTCGGGATTGTTGGCTTCGGGATCGGCTTGGAGCTTGCCGTCTCGCACCGCCTTCGCATTCTCATTCACTCCAATAAAGAACGCCTCCTTGTGTTCCACCCCCGCCACACTGGCCGGTTCGATGGCGCGGTGGAGGATCTCGATCCCATATACCTCTTCCCCTTGTTTGCCGACCCACGCCTCGGCGGCATCCGCCACTTCAAACAAAATGGTGCCTGATGGACACATCTCAAACAAATCCTTAATCTCTGTCGGGAATATTTTTCCCATAACCACACTCCTTTTCGGCCAATAAAAACCCCCGTCGCTCCAGGCCGAATAGATACGCTGGGGGTGCCGTCGTTACTTCGGCTGGTGTTCACTCAGATAGTTGGCCCACAACGAGCGAAAATCCGGCTCGCATGGACTGGGCGCATGGGCAATAATGCTGGTTGCGGCCCACAGCCCATCGTGCTTGGTTTTCGCTTGATGGATGTACTGATCACTCACCCGCTTGACTGAGAGGTGGTACATCTCACTGAACCCGCTCGGCAGTTCGCCAGGCAACTTACCGACCGCCAAGATGCCCCTGACTGTCTCGCTGGCAAACTCAGCCTTATCCTCGCTGGTGTGGAAAATAAAGATCGTCGTCGTCGGCCACCAGACCGCCTGTGAC
>ERZ761584.242-NODE-242-length-19905-cov-12.222670_pt1 | contig 19905 bp, 27 predicted proteins | sample MGYA00512168_ERZ761584 | MGnify/ENA primary metagenome ERZ761584 (study PRJEB28899, sample SAMN03785564) | bioreactor sludge metagenome | biome: EBPR Sludge; feature: EBPR Bioreactor; material: 0.22µm filtered reactor supernatant | place: Saint Lucia: Queensland...
TATCTGCCCGTTGCAGTAATCATTCCCAGGCGTCGCGTCTTGCAGCACTCCGACCGACTCCACTGTTCCGCCTTGCAGAGACACGATCTTGTCCCCGTTTTTTGCTTCCCGTCCGTTTCGATAGTGCATGATCAAATCTCCAAAAAAAGGGTTATCTGCACGCGCCCGCGGTTGCCGCGGTTTAGTAGGCTTGTCGCGGGCCGCGGGACACGTAAAGGTTCTAGGTTTCTTCCGGCAACTGAATGCCGCGGTTCTTGGCTTCCTCGAACAACAACTGCAGCTTGCGGGCTGGAAGCCGCGGCTTCTCCTTCGGCGGCATTCGGTTGTTCTCGTTTGGGTCGGCTGCACGCTGAAGCGACAACTGAAACTTCTCGTTGCTCACCAGCCCACTCAGATCGAGGTCACCCTTTGGCTTGTCACCCGAATGGCAGGTAGTGCAACCAAGTGTGGCAAATAGCCCACCACCGATTCCGCGCGGGGTTGCCACTTGATCGCTATTGGCCAACGGATCAACCCGCTGGATCGACTCCACCTTGCCGTTCTTCATGCTGATCGTGACTTGCTCGAAGCCGACGCCGCGGGCCTTTGGCTCGCCTTGGAACGCTCGAAATGCTTCGGCAAATCCGCGGGCTCGAGTTGCGGCGGCTTCGCCATCCTCGATTGTCGCGGCCAGGCCGTAGAACTCGCTGTCGAGCGCCTTGGCGAGCCCCGTTGCTTCGCCGCTGAATTCCAAAGCACGCCGCACGTTGTCGTGATAGAGGGCGCTGTTCGGAGCGTTGTAGCTCAGGGCGCGACTTAGGCCGTACACCGTTTCACCGCGCGGAGCCAGGTCGATCGGCGGCGCGATGTTGTTGAAGATGATGTTCTGGTTGAAGTCGGGCGTTTTGGCGACCACAGGCGCGGCGTGATGAACGACCGGAGCGAAGCGGCATTTGTTGCCGAAGAGCCCGCAGCGGTTGCAGCCGAACGATGCCGGCACGAGGGTCAGAACGAAAAAGCAGAATGCGAAAAACAGACTGACGTAACGGATCATGTCATTCCTTTCAATTTGTGAAAAACTCAGTGACTAGCGCCCATTCCCTGACTCGATAGCTCTTCAGCGATTGCGGCTGATCACACTGCGGGTCCAGTACTGTTTGCGTATCTGGGTCCCACACGACAGAGTGCAAATGCTCTTCGCCGTATTGGCCACTACAGACCGTGAGGATCGCGGGCTGCTTAAGAGCATCCGTGACCTGCAAAACGAGGTCAGTGCAATCGAAAGTCGCAGGCTCGGCAAAATGATGCGAGGCACCGTACTGGTAGCTATGTTGCGCGAGATAAATAATCGCGTCCTGAAGGCCTAGATACGGCTTTCCCCGGAGTGGATGTTTGTCGGGCACGACCAAGTGTCGCGTGATCGCAGCAATCACATCATCAAGCGTGGTGTTGGCGATCATCGCGACGCAGCACGCAAAGCACCAAGCTGACCCTTGAGGCTGTCGGACAAGTTTCATTTCGCCACCTCATGCCGCTGGAGAAACGCGCGCCGAAAACTCTCCGCAAAAATCCGTTCCTGATCCTGCCGCCGAATCGGCACGCCTAATCGCGGGGCCGGCATCAACGGATCCTCGCGCGTCGCCTTCTGGCCGAAGACGAGCAGATCGGTTTCCTGTTTGACGAGCAGGGTTTCGAGGGCCTTGTTCGTCGCTTGCGGGGAGCGCGGTTTCGCCCAGCCCAGATCGAGCAGCTGCCGCTCGGCGGTCACCGGCGTTTGCCAGTAGCTTTCATACTGATCAGCCCAAGCAGCAGCGGCCTCGGCGGCCGTGAGTCCGCGCGTGGCGGTGAAGGTGGCGTCGGCGTACCGGTTTCGAGCGTGGCGGGATCGTGGCTCAAAGTCTCCGCCGTACAAACCCGCAAGGCGGTCAATGTCCACTGCGGCCAGTCCGCTACCACCAAAGTCGGCGAAGGCATCAAGGTCGTGCGGTTTTCTAAGCAGGCGAGCAACATCGTTCGGAGTCCTTTGCACGCCACCCTGCGGCCCATGGCAGCGCACGCAGCTCAGGGGCGGGAACAACTGCGCCGGATGCGGGACTGGCGTGCGATGATCGGTTACCAGCTTGTTCGGGGCCTCATCGACCAGGTTGCCCTTGCCATCGGTGAGGATGTACGCGAGCAGTCCGTTCGGCATTTCGAAGATCGTTTCGCGGCCGTCGGCCTTCTCGACGACAGACAGCAGGTTGTACAGCGGATGCGCACCGAGGCGTTCGTTGTCCGAAAACCGGTCGTAGGTGATCCGCCATTGCCCGATTGCCCCTTGGCCGAATTCCACCGCGCGGGCCTGGCCGGTCACTCCGCTGATCGTGATGCCAACCCGGTCGTCGCCTTCGACCTTGCGGGACAGCTTCACGTCGTTGCCAAACAGCGCGAAGATCTCGGTTTCGTTCAGCCGACGTTCTTTGCCGTGTTCGTCGTATCGAATGAACCCGCGAGCGTGGTAATACCGGCCGCCCTGGATCGTGCTGCTGATCCGCCGCAGAAAGTAATCCGCTCGCATCAGCGGCGTTTTGAGACCGGTTTCGCGCTGCAGGATTCGATAGGCTTCGGCAGTCGCCGGCGCCGGAACGCTGAACGTCGCGTGATAGGTTTTGCCATCGAGCCACACGAACGGATCACACTTTACCGCGGGCAGGCCGAGGGCCTTCAGGTCGACGTGCCAATACGGTTCGCCGACCGACAGATCATTGATGATCCCCACAAGCCGCTTGAAGTCTTCCGGCCGTGGGGCGAGTTTGGCCAGGTCCCAGCGGATTAATCGACCAGAGGCGGTAAGTTCGGGTATCTGAATAGTCGCGCTATGCGACAACGCAGAGTTAACAGCCAGCGAATTAATCTTGGCAACTTTGGAATCTTCATTTGGTCCAACCCACAGGTAGAGACAGCCGGCCGCGGTTTGCTCCTTCGCTCGCAGGGCCAGGGCGTCTTGAGCAGCCCACGCGGCGGCATCGTAGGGGTCGGCGACTTTGACGAGTGCCGGCGTCTCACGGCGCACCGCTACCGCAGCTTTGGGAGCTTCGATTTGTGCGAGTGCGACCATGATCAGTAACCAATTCATGCCGGGCTCCCGGCCTAGCTCAGCAGAGACACAAACAGGAAAATCAGCACCATCGGCGCGAACGGTATTGCGCAGAGAACTAAAAACTGCGTGAATTCAGGTGTAAAAACCGTGTCCATTCACACCACTCCCCACAAAAACCCTTTGACCCACAACCACCCGACGAACCCAGCGAAGCCGACGACGGCTACAAAAAGCAGCGCGACGAAGGCCAGCCAGTCGTTATTCATCCGATCCTCAACTCAAACTTCCGCCCATCGTCCAACTTGCCGGCGAACACCTGCGATCCCGGCGACTGCGTTTGCGGCAGGTCCAGCTCGAACCCCGGCACGATGAGCGACAGCGGTCCGTTGAACACCGGCGACTGCGGATACTGAGCGCTTGGCAGACGAGCGGGTGTCACCGCGTCGCGCCACTCGGCAAAGGTCAGCCCCTTGGATTGCCGGGCCTGCAGGGCCTTGATTGCGAAGTAGGTGAACGCACCGCAAGCCTTCCCGCCGATCGTGGCGTCATAGCTCACCTGATCGTCGCGGCAGCCGGCCAGGTGAATCAGATCGGTTTGATCGACAGGGGCCTCGATGGATCGGGCCGCGCGAGCTTGCGACGTGATGCGATCCACCGTTTCGGCGCACATGCACTCGGTGAGCTCGGCAAAGGGAACGTAGCGGGGCAGGCCACTGAGGTCCGGCGTGTCGAGCCCAACGTCTCGCGTCATCGTCCCGCTGTGGCAGCAATCCGTGATCAGCAGCACGCGCGAACCGGCCGCACGCTGTGAAAGCAGGTCCCGCAGCTCGTCGTCGAGCAAAAGATTCTTGTTGAGGTCGTACGGGCAAAGGGCTTCGTCGCGGCGGTCAGTTTCATCGCCCGATTGGTCGGGAATGTACGTGCCGTGGCCGCTGTACGTGATGATGGCGGTATCGCCGGCGGCGAGCTTGCTGAGGGTGTGCGCGATGGCCGAGACGATGCCGGCCTTGGTGGCCTCGGTCTCGGTGAGCATGAACTGGCTTTGGGCGATTGGGCCAAACTGCTGCATCCACGCCTGCGCATCGTTGACGCACCCGCGGAGCGCGTTATTAGTCCCCGCGTAGTTCAAACCGATGGCGAGCAGATGAACCGACATGTGCGGACCCCTGACGTTGCGAGCGAACCCCTAACACAAGCTGATGACGTTACGAGCCGACGCCGCCGATCTTGGTCAGCAACTGCTCGAGCAGCACTTTGCCGATGGGCGTAGCGATTAGTTCGCCGATAATCTTCCGCAGGTTGCCCTTGCCGACATTGAAGATGGCCCGCGTACTCGCGCGAGGTTGGGGCAATTCGGCCAGGGCCCTTTCGAGCCGATCTTCGGCGTCGGCTACCTCGGCCGCGGCTCCGGCAATCTCCAGGTCACGCGCGACCGGCAAGGCGTTCGTTGCGTCGCTGAATTGCTGAATGACGGTGTTTTTGAGAACGACCGCGGCTTGCCAGGCTTCAACGATGGCCTGCCAGAGGACGGCGAATTCCTTCGGGTGCGTGGCGGCGTACGTTGCCAGGGCGATCAGGACTTGCAGATAGTACATTTGCGCGGCCTCGTGAGAGATAAGCCGCGGCGTGGCCTGGAATTCACTAAAGAGACAAGCGCACGCCACAGCGGATGTGTACGTGCGCCCGTTCACCAGGCGCTATTTGATACAGGGCGGAATTGACCCCCGACCCTGTAAGGTTAAGGTTCTCTCGCATCATACCGCGAGGGGCGGTTCTGTCAAACCGCTGACGGGCGGTGTCACTTCCGGCGATTCGTTAGCCTCGCGCAAATTCTTCGGGTCGGGATAACCAGTCTCCGGCAATCTGTACTCGCGATGCGACTCTTGCAAGCCGCCCCACTTGATCGATGTCGCCGGTGATTCGCACTCCGGGCAAAGGGGGATTGCAAACCAGTAGCCAGGCACGATCGATGGCCACCAGTGGTTGTTGTCGCAATGAAATCTAAGCGATGGGATCATGTTTTTCCTTTCGTCACTTGCACCCGCCCCCCAACAGCGCGAAAGCACCATCGCCGTTTTTTCGGGCACTTGTAAAAGATCACCGGGCAACCGTTGATCCGCACCATCTCCGCGCGGATTCTCCGCTCGTAGGACTTCCGTTTCGCCATCGTTCGCTCCGTCGTCTCGGCCCGCATTCACTGCGTTGGGCAGGTAACTATCGAAATCAATCTTCGGTCGGCTTCGCCTCGTCCCCTGCGGACAGGGCAGCGGCGAGTTGCTTCTCCAACTTGGTGGATAAACTTCATCGCACAGGTTCTCCGCTGTTCGGGTCCAGCACTTCAACGTTCGTATACGTGCAGCCATCCAAGACACCTCGATAGCCGCCATCGACCTTGACCGCCCATAGATCCACAGTGCGGTCTGTTCCGCAGCCTACGTGACGGCGGATCAAGACTTGCTCCGGCTTCTCCGGCGCGACGAACGCGGGGCGGGGCGGTTTGGGAAGGCGGGAACTGGTCCGATGAAGATGTAGCGATTCTCTGGGTGCAGGACGTCGCCAACGGCCTTGTAGCTCAAGTCCCAATCGTCTAAGTCGCGCGCGTCGTCAGCGATTGAGACGTAAGCGCCTGATCGCAGGACCACCTGCCCCTTCCCTTCGATCACTGGCGATGGGTCTGCGCTGGCTTTCTCCCGGTGCATCGCCTGAATCGAATTGATCGCCCGCGCCTCAGCCTCAAGGGCATTGTCGCGCTGCTGGCGCATCACGTTCCAATCGTCAAGCATTCGGTCGTAATGCCGCTTCCAGCCTTCGGCGCACTCCTGCAATGTCTCTGGCACGCTGCCGTCTGGAAATTGGCGGCGAACGATCGATGGCTCCGCCTCTCCCCCTGCCGTGAGCTTGCGCCAGGAGCCGGGCTCCGTCACGCGCTCAATGAGAACGAAATGGCTGGCCTTGAATTCGTCGGTAAAGATTGTTGGCTTCTCGCTCATGGTTTCCTCTCCTCCAATCAACCCCAAAACAGGCTACAACGCTTCCTATCCAGACTTGGCTATCTTCTCGATCGCAGCACGGATTCTCGTATTGCGATTCGACCGAGTGCCGCCCAAGTGATCGCAAGCGGCGCGGTTTTTCCCCATGCCCCATCAGGGAAAATGGCTGGCTGGTCTTTTGGTAAGTCTACCACAACCTCGCTCCTATCCAATCTTGCCAGCCAACCGCAGGACAGCATTCAGCACATCCGGACGCTCGCTCCTACCGCCTGGCAGCGTGTTCCACTCAACGCGCTCGGCGTATTCATCGCAATCGGCCGGCCGGATCCGCTTTGTCTCCGACCGATCAAACGCCATCCATAGCGGATGCTCGGCATACACTGGAAACGCCCACGTCGATGCGGGAACGATGCCCTTGGCCAGTTCGCGAGGATTGAAGTGCAACAGCAGAAAGCAAATCGCTCCGAACCGGGAACGTGTCAGCATGTGCCGCAACTGCCGCCGCTTGAACTTGTCGTCATCAAGCGGGAATGAGGCTTGCGAACACACCTTGCAGTCGGTCACAAACTGACGACCGCCAACGATCAGCCCTTCGAAGTCGGGAAGGCTTTGCACCGGCTGCCAATTGCCGTCGATGAAATTTCCTTGGACGCCGTACCGACTCATCGTCGCTTCGCCGCGATCTTCATGCTGGCGCATGCGATAGAGGCAGAGTTCCTCGAACTCTTTGGATTTTAGCGCGGGCAGCAAGGTGGTTTGGTTCATCGCATTAGCCTCCATACTCAGCAAAGAGCGGATCGTAATTCGGCCGGTTCACGCCCTTGACCTGGTCGGCCAGCCAGTCGGTTAAATCCTTGATTGCCGCTTCGCTCGTGGTGTCAGCGTTCCGCACGCGGCAATGCTTCGTGGCGTCGTATCGGACCAGCGGCAACTTCCGGCTCGCGAACATTTCGCCGGCGCCGCAGGAGCTGCAGGCAGCCGAAGCCGTGCGGTACAGACACGTTTTGATCGCGTTCTGATCGCCGGCTTTGATCCTGGCGACGAGCTCCCAATGCCAGACTTCGATGCGGCCGAGGTCCAGACACACGGCGCACTTAAATCGCCGCTGATCGTGCAACGGCTGCGCGGGAAACTGCCGGCGAAGGAACTCATCGCACTCGGCCTTCGTGGCGCCATCGGCTTGCATCTTCAGCAGCTTGCCGAGCGTTCCGTGCAACTCGACGGGCTTGGTATCGGCTGGCTGCGGAAACGGATCCGGGTCATCCGGCCCGGTCCACGTTGTGGCTTGCGGACGTTGAGCGATCGCATGCACCCGGACGCGCTTCGCGATATCGTCCCGGTCCCACTTTCCGGAAAACGACTCGAGGTCGCCACGCTGCATCGCCTTGTTGACCGACTTCGCTTCGGACAGCGAGACATCGGCCAACACTTCGGCGAAGTTGCTGAGCGCGACACGCTGTTGCGATTCGGATCGGCCTTCGGCGAACCACGGGCCGCCCAGGTCGGGGAAGCGGATTTTGAAGTCCGTCCACCAGAGGTCAAATTCCTTGCCGTTCATTGAAACAATCCGTTGATGCTGTCGCGTTGCTGCGGCTGCGATCTTCGCCCGCTGCCCCCGCTGTTTTGCTCGCGTTTCATCCATCGCGAGAGAAAATCACGCATTCGATCAAAGGTTTTGCGCTGAGTCAGGTTGTCCCTGATCCACATGTGAGCCCGTCGCGACTCCTGCGCAACGTCAACCGCCGGATACACGCTCGCCAACTCGGCCAAATGGGCCTCGGTCAGCAGCCATACTTCGGGTTTCTTCGCTGCGCCTGGAAGGCACGGGAACTGTGGGTACTCAACCATCGCCGGGTCTATTCGCTGCTTTTGGCCCGAATCACCCAACGCCTTTGAGGCTGGCGGAGACGCCGGCTTGGCCGGCTCGCCGCAATCTAACTTCGACTCCTTTCGATTCGACTCGACTCCTTTCGACTCGACTCGACTCCTATCCGGGGGCGAGGACTCGCCGAGACCTCGACGAGCATTCGCCGACTGCTCGCCGAATTCACGCGACCTGGGGTAGGTGTATGTGGGCTTGTCGATCTTTTGGTGATGCCATCCCGTGACGTGCCAAAAGTCTTTCCCATCAACGGTATACGTCTCGATCAATCGCTTCTCGATTAGCTCTTCGACCAGTTTTCTGACGTCGTCATTGGTGAGTGGGTCGGCGGGGAAAACTTCCATCTTCAATCTGGAGATCGAAGCTGGATGAACTCCCCCGTCGTCGCAGAAGCACCACATGCCGACGAACAGTAGGCGAGCACTCGCCGAGCACTCGGCGACCTGTTCGCTGGTGAAAAATTCGGGCTTAATCGAACGTATCCTTGGCATCCCCTCGGCCCCATCCTCTCCGTGGCCCAACTCTCCTAACCTTGATTCCTAATCCCGCCACTGCGGCAATTCCGGCCCTTCGGGCGCCGCTTCGGCCGGCGGCTGTCTCACGATCCCGAAATACTTCGCATACGAGTCCTGCACGCGCATCAAATCGCAATCGCGCACGTCGAGATGAGTGCACATTCCGCGCGGCAGGCCGCACACGATGTACGGCAGATTGACGTCGAGAATGACGAGCGGCACGCCCTTGAGCGGCTTGTAGGCCTCGCAGCAACCTTCCGGGCAGCAGTCGCCGTCGAGGACAGTTACCAGCATGCCCAACTCGAAATCGTCGGGCCGCAAGATTAGTTTTTCCGTGTTCATTGGTCTTAGAACAGCGTTTCGCTCGCCGTCACTCCTTCGCTTGATGTTTCGATCAGTTGCTTTGCTTTGAGCCTTTGCAGGTACGCATCGCGGCTCGAGCGTTTGTATTCGGTGGCGTCGCTCAGCTCGTCCCGGCCAACTGCGTTGGGGTAGGCGTCGATCAGCACCTGCAAGATCACGCGCTCGCCTTCGGGCAAGCGGTTCATCCAGAACTGCTGCAGGGCTTCGCCGGTCGGCAACGGTGCGGCATCGGGCAATGCGGCCTGGCCGGCATCGGTTGCGATGTGCAGATCGCCTCGGCGTTCGGTGTATCCGCGTTCGCGCAGACGTTGCAAATAGGCGTCGCGGCTGGACCGCTTGTATCCGGTCAGAACGGTCAGTTGCTCGTTTCGCAGGCCGGCGGGGTATTGAATCAGGGCAGAGAGGACCGCGGCCTCGCCCTTGGGGAGCGTCGAAGATTTCGCAAACGCCGAGGACTCTTTCGGCTTCCTGGACCTTAGTGTCTGCCGCTCTTGGCTGGGGAGAGCTCGATTCCCCTGTATCGCACCAGTCGTCCCGCTCGATACCAGCGTCCCCGTCTTATCCGTGAGTGTTCGGCTTGCGCCGGCCGGGTCGATACTCGGCGCTCGCGGAATCTTCGAATCTGTTTCGCCGCAAAGATCGGCGGCCGTGTTTTTGATCGTCGTCTCGAGATCCGCAAATGAATCGGCGAACCGCCGAAACGAAAACTGCAGGTCCCGCGCGGTCGCCTTCAGCGAGGCTTGTTCGGCAGCGACGGCCTGGGCAACGGCGCGCTCGATCACGGCTGGATCAGTTTTCGCCTTCGGCTGTTGTGCCAACTCCGCTTTGAGCTTCGCAATCTCCTGCCGCAGCAGCTTCGGATCGTTCGCCTCGGCCTCCTTGACGGCGTCGCCAAGAATGGACCGCAACTTCTCAAGATCGACCGGCGCCGTGGTCACCTTGTGTTCGCCACTGCCGGCCTTCGGTGTGGCCGAGTTGTCGTATGTGCTGATCTTTGGGAACGCTACCCGCTCGTGAATCTGTGCCTCTCCAGAGCAAATCCAACCGGTTCCCGTCGGCAGCCCTGCCAGCGATGCGGCAATCTCTTCGACTGTCGCCTTGTCCATGTTCGCTTTGAGCCACTCAAGCGCGGGCTTCTGATCCGCCGGCAGCGTGAGCCGGTGAATGATGGCCGTGTCGCAGCTCCCGAGCAAAGCGTTGTGCAAGGCCTGCAGCCGCTGCGTAAGGACGAATAGCCGCAAGCCCTTGGAGCGTGCCCCGGTCGCCAATTTCTTTGACCAATGTTTGGCCATGTTTTCGTCTTTGACGCCGGCCATTTCCTTCGGGGCGAGTTCATGCGCCTCTTCGATCACCAGGTACAACACGCCTCGCATGTTCTTCCAAACCGCCGCGGCGAAATCGACGAAAAACCTATTAAGTTGCCCGCCGCTGAGATCGGCCGTGTCGACTATCGATAGCGGCAGCGCGCCCTTGGCGACGAGCTCGCCGATTGCGGCGCCCGAAAAAGGATGCAACGGAACGTGACCACGCGGGCCGCCGAGGATTTGAAACGGCAGCCCCGGCTTCTTTCCGTCGGCGCTCGACGTGATGCCCCACCAATCGCTTTTGATCGTATCGAGGATGCAAACCCGCGCGCCGTCGGCGACGACTTGCTCGATGGCCTTCTTAGCGGTCGACGTTTTGCCGCTGCCTGTTTTGCCAATGAAGGCGATGTGCTGGCTGAGAATAGACGAGGGTAATTTCATCCGGCGCGACCTCCCGGCGGCACTGTTGCCAACGTTCGTTTCTTCCGCGGTCGACTCGGACCATCAGCGGTATCAGCAGCGAGTTGCGGCGATTGAACGGCTTTCGCAATCTGTCGCTGTCTGTTTGTCGGCTGCGTCCAGGCCGGCGTAACGTTCATTGCTGCGCGAAAGTAATCGCAGGCCGTTGCCCAGCACGCGCGAACGTGATCCTTCGCTGCAAGCCGCATTGGCTCGCGGGTTTGACCGGCGATCGTCAGGATCAACACCTGGTCGCCGTTTGGTTCGCGGTTGAAAACAGCACGAACCTCTTGTTTGAGGTAGATGCCATCGAGGGTTGTGGTTTTTAGCCCGCTCATGACAGTGCCGCCTCCCATCGCAGCCGCGCGATTTCATCCGCTTCCATTCGTGCGCAGATTTCCAGAATGCGCTCGGCGCTCGGAACAGCTTTGTCCCGCTCGCACTCAGGGAACGACCGCCAGGCCGATTCAAGGGCAGCAAGCGACTTGCGCAGCGCCCCCGACTTGCCCTTCGATTTACTTGCGGATTGCGATAGAAACCGTTCCGCGGCGGCTTTGAGCCTCGCGATCGCGGCGTTTCGCTGAGCGGTTGAAAGGATGCCGGTCACCGGGTCACCTCGCTTTCCGTAAACTGCAAATGGCCCTGCCGAAGTCGATCGACGGCAGCCGCGCATTGGTCCTCGCGAACATCGAAGCCGATGGCGCGGCGGCCGGTCTTCTTTGCGACGACGAGATCCGTCCCACTGCCACAGAATGGCGACAGGATCAAGCCGCCGGGGCGACAGGAGTATTCGACGATCACTTCGACAAGGTTCTCGGGCTTCTGGGTCTCATTGACCGCGCGGCCATGTTCTGAGCGAAATTTCAAGACTGACCGCATCATTCGCGGGCCGCCGTTGATCGACGTATAACTGCTGGGGCCGCGTGCTCCGGTCCATTGCGCCGGTTTCGGCTTGCGGCGAACAGTTCGCGCCGTGGCATCGGCCGTGAACTGCGGAGCCTTGAAGACGTCCGCCCAGGTTCCCCGGTAGAAGTGGCAGATTTGTTCGTGGACTCGACGGAATCGATCGACGTGAAAACCGCTTCCGTTGTGCTTCTCCCAAATAACATCTTGAGCGAGTTTCCAGCCTGAAAATTCATTCACTCGATCAAGGAACATCCGCATCGTTCCGAAGCACCAGAGAGAAGTCGTCATCGGGACGACACGAGCAATAACGTCAACCCAGTTTTCGGGCCAGCGGTCCCATGACAGCGACGTTTCACCATACGGCGGGTCGGCAGTAACCAGATCAACCCCAGTGCAGTCGATCGATGGCAGCAATAGCCGAAAGTCGCCGCAATACAGCGTGATCCCGTCTTTTTGGTAGTAAGGTTTCATTTCTGAGCCTCACTTTCATTCGCATATTCAAACTTCGCCTTGCAGAACATCGCGACGAACTCGACAGGGCTCAGGTCAGGGAAACCTTCGCGAGCGACATCTGCGATCGTCAATGTCGGCCCGTTCAGCGGCAGAGAGTCATTGCGCACGCAACGCAGCAGCGCAAGCCGATTGTGCTTTTCGCCTTTGCGCAGGCCTTGGACCTTCTCGACGGCCCAGAACAGGTCGCCGGGCTTGAGCTTGCAGTTGAGCCGACGCGTCACGTGCTTTGATCGATCGCGGATTTGAGCGGTGGTTAGGAAGAAGGAGATGGCGCTAGGCACGGGCCACCTCCCGCGAGAATTCCCGCACGCGTAAATCTTCCGGCCACTCGGACCAATCGCCGCCCTTTTTGTCGGCCGTGTCGATGATGTGATGCCATTTCACCGGAAACGTGCCTTCCGACTCGGCCCGCATGAATTCGCTGCCAATCGTGCAGCGACGGCCGGCCGCGTCAACACAAACGACCTTTTCCGGTTTCTTGTACCGGTACCCGCCGCCCGATACTCCGCCGAGCCAGGATCCGGCTTTGTTCACCCACTGCTCGTAGCTGGTGAATTGGTTGCCGTCTTCCCATGCGGCGGAATCGTAGACGCGCTCGCCGAGCTGCTTGACGAAACAGGCGACGCCGGCGGCTTTGCATTGTGCGACGATGCTCCGCGCCCAGGCGATATCGAATGGCCGAGCGTGCGGGCCGGATTCCCCGCCGCAAATAATCCAATCCATCGCCGAGCCAAGGTTGCAAAGTTGGCAGGGATCGGGGTCCATTTGGATCGGGTGGCGATCGATGCGCCACAAGTCAGGATCGCAGCCGTCGCCACCGCACCGCGGACAATCCTCCTGACCAAAGATTCGCAGTGGCCCCAAGAGCGGTTCGCAGCTCAACCCGCGGACTTTTGCAGGAACGTCGAGCAATTGCCGAATTCGCTTGTTGGCCCATTCCTGATTTTCAACCGTTGCAATCAGCCAAACATTGTTCCAGCCCCAGCCCCAATCGGGCGGCAAGCATTGTGCAATTCGCTCGGTGCGTTTGGTGACAATCTGAAAAATTACGTCAGGTCGTTGCCGAATGATGTCCCAAGCCTGACCGCGCCACGGATCTGCAGAAGCATGAAACCAATCGGACCAAGAGCAAGTGAAAACCTTCGAGCCAGGCGCAATCTTGTACTGGCCGGCTCGCTCGCCTTTCTTCCATCGCTTGATCGGTGCGCCCCAAGTCGCGTGGGCTGATTTTCGCACGATACTGCCGTCGCGGCCGTAGCGCTTCATGTCGGCGAACATGTAGCAGTGAGTGCAGGCCGGCGAGACTTTCGTGCAGCCCTGCCACGGGTTCCATGTCGCGTCCGTCCATTCGATTTTTGTGGCGGTTCCCATTTACGCAGCCCCCGCAAAAGCCGTTGTGATGCCAGCCGCAACGTTCGGCGCGACAGCGTTACCAATCTGCTTGGTGACCTCGCCTTTGTTGCCGTGGAAGATGTACGAGGCCGGGAAGCTCATCGCGAGCGAAAGTTCCGGGTTCGTCAGCATCCGGTAGCCGAGGTCGCGCACGCCGAGCTCGATCATCGTTTGATAAAGATGCCGCTCGCCGTCGGTCCGCGGCTCGATGCTCGGCGCGGTTTCGATGATGGCCATCGCCAGGCCGCAGCGGTCGCGCGTGCTGAGCGTGCAAAGCGGGTTGTCGATCGAATAGGCCTTGCCGTTGTTGTAATAGGTCACGACAAACGGGACGGCGATGTATTGGCCGTTTCGCTTGGTGACCGTGGCCAGGGGCTCATCGATTGAGCGCGTGCGGGCGCCGGGGCCGTGGCCGTCGTCGCCGTGGTTGGTGTCGAAAACGTAGGGAACTGCGACGCACTTGGCATCTTTCGTGACGATTGTATTCAGCGGCTCGCCGGCCGCCTTCGGAGGCGATTGGCCATCTCGTGCGCCACAGCCGAAGATGTAGGGAACGGCAACCATTGCATTCGCTTTGGTGGTCAGCGTGTGTAGTGGCCGATCAATGCTGCGGACATACCCGCCGTTGGGCGACCCTTTGTTGTCGAATTGAGCCAGGAACGGCACCGTCAAGTGCGTGCTGCCATTCGCCGTAAAGGTCGGCGTGGGCTGATCAATGCCGCGAGCTGCCCCACTGCTGAGCGTCGAATACTGAAACGGCACTGCCACGCCGTGGTGCCCGCCGCCGGCCGTGATGCAGGACAGCGGATCGCCGTTGCCTCGCGCTGTCATGTTCCGTCGCAACTCGACTAGGTACGGGCCGACAAACTTCCGCAGCCCCGCCGCGATCCGATAAAGCGTCTTATCCGCCAGGGGAGTCGCCCGCAGAAACACGCTGGGGCAGGGAATCGACCAATCGATGATCTCGGCCGCCGATCGCCACCGCTGCAGGCCGCCCATGCCAGGCAGTTCGCCACCGACGACCTGGGCGTGCGTTGGTTCCGGAACGGGAACGCGACGATTGCCGAGTCGCAAAAGAACGAACAGTCTGTTTCGCGAAGTGGCCGCGCCGAAATCGGCAGCATTGGCCTCGATCACTTCTTCCCGGTAGCCGCAGGACTTCAAGGCATGCAGCCAGGAACAAAAGAACTTGCCTTTGTACTTCTTGATAGGCTTGCCAGTTTTGGGGTCAACCGGCCCCCAATCGCGCCACTCCGTGACATTCTCGATCGCCAGGAAGCTGGGCCGGTGATACTCGATCCATCGCATCAGGTCCCACGCGCCGCTGCGTTGCTGATCGCTGGTCGGCTTGCCTCCACGGGCCCGGCTGTGATGCGTGCACTCGGGGGAGGCGAACAGGATGTCGGGCCGATCGGACTCGCCGGGGTTCACCTGGTCCAGCCGGCTATTGATGTGCTTTGCGTGCGGGAAATTGGCCGAATGCGTTTCAACAGCGCGTTGCCAATGGTTCACGGCCGTGATCACCCTCGCCGCGCCTGATTGCTCTGCGCCTTGAGACGTACCGCCCGCCCCGCAAAATAAATCGACCGCTTTTAAAACTCGTGACACGTGGCCCGTACTCCTTTTCCTTGCCGTCAACCGCTTCCTAAACCTTCGCCTTCGCCAACATTTCGCCGAGGTCTGCTTCCGCCGCATCGAACGCATCTTTCAAAGTGTTTCCGCGTCCCGTCGGCGGCCGGTGCAGCTTCTGCGAGGGGAAGCTGTGATAGAGCGTGACCTGCCACTCGTTTTCGTTGCCGAGAATCGCCGGCGAGAATCCCGCTCGGGTCCACCGCAGTTTGATCGCTTCCATGTCCATGCCGTGCTGCTCCTTAACTTTCAAAATCTGCCGGTTGGCCTCAAAGGCCTGATCGAATGTGAAATTGCCGCGCGATGCGTTGATCGCCAGGATCTGCTGCAGTTCGCCGATGCGATCGAGCGTGTAGCGGAATAGGAACGTGTGTTCGTCGCGATGGATGGTGAGTTCGTGGATCATGCTGTGATCTCCGGCAGATTTGCCAAAAACCACTTCAAGTCCTCGCGGCACCAAAGAAAATTGCTGGTCCAGTTGCGAAAGTCCGGCCAGTCGCAGCCATCGACCAAGCCGGATTCGTGCAGCTCTTTGCTGAACTCGTGATCGTGAAGCTCTTCGTTATCCAGGACGTCGAGCAGTTGCCGATATTTGGCGTCGTTCTCGTGATCGGAATCCTCGATGATCTGCAAGTTCACCCAGTCACGAGCTACATCGCGATCAAACTGCCTTGTGGGAATTTCGCTAGGCACCTTCTCCGCGAAGTAGTCGATCGAGTTGATCGCACCGCGGCACCACGGGATCATGTTTTCGCATCTCTCCCAGACCATCGTTCCGTTATCGCCGGCAACGAAAATGCGGCCAGGGGCGGTAATTACGTGGAAGTGGTGATTGCCATCGTCCGGCGCACCGCAGCGCCAGGAACGAAATAGCCCTTGGTCCAGGTCCTGACGAATCACATGCCGCTTGAACGCATCGGCTGCGTACCGTTCGTGTTTGGCGATCTTTTTTGCGCGTGCAGTGCTCATTAGAAAAACGTCCCCTGCAATTCCTTCTTCCCCTTCACCGGCTCCGCCCCAATCACTTCCGGCTTCCGCACCCACCCCCCGTCTTTCAACTCCGCATTCGGCATCCCTCGCAAACACTGCTCGATCTCCGCTTCACTCGCCGGGCGCTTCAGCACTTGCAAATCGTGCCACAGCGTTTCGACCGTCGTCGGCTCGTGAAAGTCGAGAAGGGCGAAGACGTCGAGGGGGAGGTCAGTCACAGCGCCGGCACCTGGTGAGGGCTGAGTTTGCGGCGCACGTAGGCCATCGGATCGTCGGACAGGTGCCAGTGATCGTTCCACGGCTGCGGAAAGACGATTGCCTGCCCACCAGCGGCGCGCCATGCGTCGATGTTGTGGTCGCCATCGTCGATAAGAAGTCGATTCGGCGCGGCGATAAGCTGCTTTGACTTGCAGATGATCAACTCGATCTTGGCCGGGACCATCTTGCCCCACCACGATCGCTTTCCCGAATAGCACGATGGCGAACGGGCGGGGCTAGTGATGATCTTGACTTCCTTGCCATATTCGCAAGCCAACTTCATCAGGTCCGGCGCCCAGGCGTACGGAAGCAATGATTCCCAGAAGTCCGGGTCGGCGTGGATAGCTGCCCAGAATTCGTTAACGGGCATTTGCCAGTGATCGGCAATCTCCCAGCAGCCCTTCGGATACTCGGCAGCGTTGTACTCGCGGCCGTGCGCCTTGAATGCTCCGCCCATGAAGTCGGCCAGAACGCCGTCCATGTCGAGAAACACGTAATCGAATTTCATCATCCCCTCGCTTTCAAATTGGCGGCTTACCCGCTCGGTGAACTTGCTATGCGTACTCGGACCGAATGCCGCCTTCGTAGTCGTCGCTGTAATCGTCGTCGTCAGTTACCGGCGACGTGACGGGAGCATTCAACCGCTCAACCGTCCGAACCGCGGACCTGATCGATTCGGGCAAGTCCCAAACCGACAGCGGCTGCTGCTTGAGCGTCGCGGCGCGAGCCAAGGCGACTTCCTCGCTCACCGGTGTGATGCAATAGATCGATCCAGCGCCGAACAGCTTGGTGAACGGCTGCAGGTCGCCGACGGCGGGAACATCGACGCGGACAAAAGACGCGCCGCCGACAGTTTGCTCGCTCACTCGGCCGGCGTAGGTTTGGTGGCCCATGATTTCCAGAATGGCCCACTCTTCAAATTTGGCTTCCACGTTCATCTCCTCAAATGCAACGGTCTGTTGAACGGCCGGCAGCGATTAGGCGACCGAATCCACGTGCGAACTCTCGTAAACTTCCGGCGTGATCTGCTCCTGCTCGCCGGCCTCGGCCGTCAGAATCCCGACGCCGCGCTCCGCAATGTGTGCCGCAAGCGCGTCCCGGTTCACCGGATCGAGCCCCTCGAAAATCTCCTGCGAAAGCGTGATGACGCCGGCCTTGCCGATCGGCATCGCATCAATCCCGATGTCGACCGCGATCCGGGCCCGTTCACCGGCGGACAACTCGTGAAAGAACGTCTTGCCGCGCTTCTCGGTGTCGAGGACCAGCCGGCCGTGTTCCACCCGGAGCTGCGAACCGCTCTTGGCGACGACATCCGACAGAACGTCATCCGTCCCCTTGGCCGCATCGCGCAACTGCTGGGCTGCTTTGCGGTGGCTGCTGGCCGTGGCAATGTGCCGCTCCGCTTCGGCCAGGTGATCTTTCGCGCGGCGGATCAAAGCCCCCTGATTGCAGGCCGCGTTGCACTCGGCAACCCGTTGCGTGGCCGCGGTGAGAAGTTCCGGCGCCGGCGGGGTCAACAGGACCGACGACAATTGCTTCTTCCAGGTCGCCATCGCCGCTTCGTGCTGCTCGGCCGTCTTGCGCGTGGCGATCGCTGCGGCGTGAGTCTCGCGCACGATTGCCGCACGCTGCCGGGCCTGCTGCAACTGCAATTCGAGTTCCTTGACAGTCCGCTCGGCAGTTTCGACGCCGAAGCGGGTTTGTTCCTCGGCCTCTTTCGCTTCCGCAACGGTCGGGCCTTTGTATTCGGCCTGGGCGTCTTCCATCTGGTCGCGCGCCAGCTGTGCGGCCTTGGCCGATTTGATGGCCGCCTCGGCCTCCGCCTTGAGTTTCGCTTCCTCGCGAATCGCAGAGTTCAATTCGGCGGAGAGCGTTTCCGCGTCGCAGCGGCCGTTGACATCGACGCCGCCAGCGGCTTCCTTCGCCCCGCGGGCGCGGCCTTCGGCATTGATCGCCTGATCCTCTTCCCGCCGGGCGGCGGCTTCCAGGTCGCGTTTGACCCGTTCGGCCATGGTGACCAGGTCGTCCGATTCCAGTGCCGTCCGGCCGACGAACTTCTCGAGCTGCTCGCGGCCACCCACGAGCGAATAGAAAAGATCGGGACAGGGCAGCACGTTTCCGATTTGCACGAGGGCCTTGATCCGCCGGGCATCGGCTGCCTTGGGATCATCGACGCCCGGATCAATCAAATGCGAGATTGAGAATTTGCCGTCGATCGACTCAACGCACAGCTCCCCGCTGCGGCGTGTGCTGCGGCCGAGCCGCATTGTGACGCCGAATGCTTCAACCGATCCGCTGGGAGCGCCGTCGCGAATATTTCCCTTGCCGCGGCCCGTCATCGCGCTTTCGACGTGTTCGATCGCCGTGGACTTGCCGACGCCGTTCCGACCGCGGAGGACGACAATCTTGCCGGCGGCTGGGAAAGGGATGGAAACGTGTTCGATCGGCCCGACGTTGGTCAGCGTGATTTGTTCGATGTTGGACATGGCAAAGGCCCCAGAAAAATGAAGAGTTAAAAAGGCCGGGCTTCGGGGCACACCGCCCGGCCGCTGGTGCTGGAAAGCCTTGCCACTGCAAGGACTGCCCCTCTCCGGCCGGATTACGATGTCGCCCCAGCCGGCTTTCGCTGCTGCCGGCTCTCCGTGATGCGTTGCCGCGCTTCGGTTGTCAGCGCGTCGATGGCGAGCTTTTGCTCTTCGGGGATGCCGATCTTTTCGAGTTCGCTGACGAGATCGGTAACCGCGCCCAGATTGCGGCAGGATGTGAACCGCTCGGTGATGCCGGCCAGGTCGAATTCGGCGGGCGGTTCTTCCTTGTCGGCAACGAGCGGCGTATCGCTCGATTCGCTCGATTCGCTCGGCTCGGCTTCGGAGCGGCCTTCCAGTTCTTCAGCCAATTCGTCTAAGCCGCGAACGGCCGCAGTCGCTTCGACAACTCCACCCTTGCCTGAATGCTGGACTTCTTCGGGGATGTAATCGCCGCCAATCTCTTCAGGAAATGCGGCGCGAAGCGCGGCAGCTTCGGCGCACTTGTCAATTTGACCGCGCGGCCGAGTCTGCCACATATCGTTCGGAGTGTCATCGTTGCGCTTCACCGTGGCGTACGTCTCGACCCAATACACACGTGGCCCGGCAAATTCAACGCGCTGACCTTTGACCATCCGGAAGACGGTGCATTGCGCCCACTCTGGATAGGTCATTTCGACCGAGCCGACCTTCTGCGTGATGTCTGGCCCGAATACCGTGGCCCCACGGCCGGCATATTCGCCAGTGCGAAACGCCGTGGTCCGCAGTTCACCAATGCCTGGCCAGACGGTATCGATCATCCGACCGAGCTCTTTGTTCCAGATCGGCACGATGTGAACGACGCGCTTGAACGGGTCCAACTTGCGGGCGCGGCAGTAACTCAGCGCCATGATGACGCTGTTGATGCTGGTGGCGTTCGGATACACCGCTTCGACCAGCGCCCGCCACGATGCCATATCAATCCCAAACCGCTCCTGAATTGCGGGATGGTAAGGAAGTCGCGGTGCGGCAATCGCCGGCAGTTGCTTCTTGCGTTCCTCGGTTGCTTCAGTCTTCGGTTCGGCAGTTGTCATGCTCATTGTCTTGACCCTTTCAAAAACGACCTACTTCTTCTTCGGGTT
>ERZ761584.243-NODE-243-length-19900-cov-4.126127_pt1 | contig 19900 bp, 28 predicted proteins | sample MGYA00512168_ERZ761584 | MGnify/ENA primary metagenome ERZ761584 (study PRJEB28899, sample SAMN03785564) | bioreactor sludge metagenome | biome: EBPR Sludge; feature: EBPR Bioreactor; material: 0.22µm filtered reactor supernatant | place: Saint Lucia: Queensland...
TCCACTCGGTGATCGTGCCCGTGGAGGAAGGCCCATGGCTTGTACACGTCGAGGTACCGCAGAGCGCAGCGCACGCCGTACGGCACCGAGCGGTTGTCCTTGCGATCGTCCGACGGCGGGAAGTGATGAAAGACGACGCCGGCCAAGTGAAGGTGCTCTCGGACCGCCTGGAAACCGTTCGCCAGGTAGAAGTCGTCGGGCTCGTGGTCGTGGTTTCCGCGAAGAAGAATTTTTCTCCCGTTGAACTGTTTCAGCAGAGTTCCGTATTGAGAACGTTGATCTCCCAATCCTGCTGACATGTCACCGACGATGATCCCGATGTCATCTGTTATAACACGAGCGTTCCACTCTTGAAGAAGATGTGTGTTCATGCTAGCCACATCAACGAACGGACGTGAGCAGTACTCGATGATCCTTGCATGAAACAGATGAAGATCGGACAATACCCAAAGTTTCATCACGATCCCTCGTTACACGACACAGCATATACACGTCGTATCCAACTCAAGAACTCATCACGTGACATCGATCGTTTCGCGTAGTTGCACGTCGGACAACACGCTACGACATTTTCAAGCACGTACCCTTGGAGGTTATCCACACGATCGATGCCATGGAGACCTGCCGGGTTGTTCGACCTGCTTTCGTGGATCGCACGTGAGATCATTCCACAATAGTGACAGTCAGCAATGATCAACTCTCGAGCTTCATCGTCAGTGAGTTTCCACTCTTTGTCACGCCGAGCAGTCGAAGTCTTTAGCTGACGAAGGCGCTCTTCAACTAGATGTCCGTACGGAGTGAAGAGTTTTCCGAAACGCCAACCAGGATTGCCGTACATCGGGTTGTTGCTTCCTCGACGATCCGACGTCGATGCTCTGATCTTGTCTTTTGTGTCTTGAGTGTGAGTGCTTCCCTTATGAAAGCCTGGCGGAAAGGCAGGCTTCCAGTTCTTGGACTTCCATGTCTTGAAACACTGCCTTGAGCAGAACTTTTGACACTTCCGTTTGACTTCAGACGAACATTCAAGACAACAAGGCATCAGCCCTCGTCGCCCCAGACAGTCTCCACCATCTCGATGGTCTTGTCGAGGCTGACGCCGCGGCTCTTCATGAACTTGCAGAAAGCGACGACCGCGAGACGGACCTTGACGTTGAGGATCTTCATGCTGCTCATCATAGCGGAACTTGAGTTACAAACGAGCTCTCAGTCAATCTCTTCCAACGAAGGATCAACCAGCGACTTGAGCGATTGGTAGAGAGCGCGCAGACCGTCGCCGCGGAGCACGATCTCGCGGTCAGGATACTGCAGTCGAATCTTCATCTGCCGAGTCGTCTCACCCAAAGAGTTGCTGACGCGCTCGAACTCAAACTCCACATCCTTCGGGAACATGTTGTCAGAATCATGCTCGGGCTCAATGCCAATGCGATAGCTGCTCATCCACCAACCTCCCTCATGTCCCTCAGCGAGGTGCTGAAGCCCATCTTGTCTTTTCGGATCTGTGCGATATAGCACGCGTACTTGTGCAGCGAGTTCGTCTCTGCGTTGCCTGAGTTCCACACGAACATGCGGTACGTGCTCCCGTCCGACCCGAAGGCTGAGAGCATGAAGTAGTTGCGACCGTTGCGCGCGGTCTTCTTTTTGACGTCAGACAGCACGAACCAATAGGTTCCTTTGCCTTGACACTCCTCGATCGGAGGGATGTCGAACTGTTTGAGCTGAGCTCTCACGTCGTCGCTCAGCAGCACGTCCGGGTCGACCGAGCCGAACAGCTCCACGTGCGATTTGACGATCTCGCCACGGTCCCAGTCTGGCAGCTGCTTGCTTTCCGTGATCAGCTCGCTGAGGCGTCGGACGTGACGCTCTGGGTCGGTCTTCAGACGCTTGCGCAGGTCATCCATGCTGTCGATGACGACGTGGTGCATCTGTCGGTACGTCTCGAACGTGCGGTCCGGCCCGACCAGGTTCATGCTGTCGAAGGCGCCGACCTTGACGAGCGACTCGAACGCCTTCTTGTTGAACTTACTGTGCTTCCACTCGCCGGTGGAGTCCCACAGCAGGTCCTCCAGCTTGCGATACGGTCGCTTGATGAGGATCTCGCTGACTGCCGTGAGGCCGAGGCTCTTGACTGTCAAGAAGCTCGGGTAGAACGTGCGACCGTCCTCTGAGATCTCCCATTCACGACCAGATCGGTTGATGTCGACCTTCGCCACCTCGTAACCCATCGCCTTGATCTCAGCGAGAGCCCGACGACGGTTGTCCGGGTCGTCCAACATGGTCTCGACGTACGAGCACAGCCACTCCGGCTCGTAGTACGCCATCAGCCAAGCGCACTGGTACGAGATGTACCCGTAGGAGTAGGAGTGCGCTCGGTTGAAGCCGTACGCCGCGAAGGCTCGCAGGTCCTCGTACAGGGCCTCTGCTTTGGCCTTGGGGTAGCCGTTCTTGACTGCGCCATCGACGAACTGGTCGTGCAGCTTCTCGGTGAGCGACTTGCCCTTGCCTACGTCCTTGGTGGTGCGCTTGAGGATAGCCTTGCGCAAGCGATCGGCATCGTCGTCCGAGAAGCCAGACAGCTTCATCGAGATCTCCTGCAGCTGCTCTTGGTAGATGACGAAGCCCATGGTCTCGTCGAGCACCTCAGACACAGCAGGGTGTCCGTAGTCCTTCTTGGTGCCTTCGCGCTTCGCTTTGATGTACAGCTTGTCGACGTCCGCCGCGAGCGGTCCAGGACGGTAGATGGCGGTCGCAGCGGCGAGGTCATGGACGCTGCGAGGGTCGAGGTCGCGGATGAACCGCTGCGTGTTCGGGTTGGTGAACTGGAAGAGCCCAGCGAAACGGTTCCCTCGGAAGACGTGGTCGAACACGTGCGAGTCAGCCGGGTCGATACGGCTCGGCGTCAGGTTCTCCTCGTACCACTCCTTGATCTGCGTGAACGTCGGGCGCGCGATCTTGTGGTGACGCCGCAGGATGCGACCGATGGTGTTCTGGATCATGCGCAGCGTCTTGAGCGCGAGGAAGTCGTACTTGATGAGGCCGTACGGGCTGAGGCCCTTCATCGCCATACCCTCGGACCACGGCGTCTGCATCTCACCGCGCACCGACACGAGCGGCATGTAGCCGTCAGGATCGTCGAGGACGATGACGCCGCCGGCGTGCTTGCCGAACGACTTCGGCTGCTTGCCAAGGATCTGCACGTCGGCGTGGACGGCCGGGTACTTCTCCATCAGAGCTCGGAAGGCCGGAGAGTGCTCCATGCACGCGTCGTAGGTGAGCTCGACCGAGCCCTTGGTCTCGTCGCCTGTCTGGAGGTGTGGCTTGACCTCGAAGTCGAGGTTCTTGGTCGCGTCGTTCGCCTCCTCGTACGGCACGCTGTGCAGCTTCGCCACGTCCTTGACGAGCGACTTCATCTGCATGGCGTTGAAGTTGGTGATCGGGATGATTCGCTTCTCGCCGAACTCCGTCTTCAGCATCTTGATAAGGTGATCGCGGTCCGAGACGTCCACATCGACGTCCGGGTAGTCGTTCTTGGCGCGCGCGAGCGACATGAAGCGGGCGAAGATGAGCTTGTTGGGCACCGGATCCACGTCCGTGATGCCGAGCACGTAGTTGACGAGCGATCCAGCGCCCGAGCCGCGGCCGCAGCCGATGAGCAGCTCGCGCTTGGCGACGTCGAGGACCGCCTTGAGCGTGAGGAAGTACATCGCGTTGTCGAGCTGCTTGATGACGTTCAGCTCGGTCTTGATGCGCGCGACGTACTCCGACTTCGACGACAGCTGACGCTTGCGCAAGCCTTCCTTGCACAGCTCGACGAGCGTCTGGAAGGGTGTGAGGCCAGGCATCAGGCCGAAGCTCGGGAGCTTCATGTTGGTGTCGATGGCGACGTCGCCGATCATGTCGTGCGCGACGTGCCAGCTGTTCTCGATCGCCTCCTTGACCTTGGCGTCGTCGTAGAAGTCGTAACCCTCGCAGTACTCCTTGTAGGAGTTCCACATCTGCTCTGCGTTCTTCGGGTACAGCTCGCACTTGAGCTGCTTGACGTCCGCCGGGATGCTCTCAGGGCCGAGCGGATCCTGACCCTTACGGCCTTGACGACCGAGCAGCTTGTAGACCTCTCGAGCGCGCCACAGGTCGGGCGAGCAGTAGTGACTGTCAGCCGCGGCGACGAGCTTGAGCCCGTTGCGCGAGGCGAAGTCGAGCAGCACGCGGTTCGTCAGGTGCTGCGGCGCGAGTCGGTTGAACTGGATCTCTGCGAACACGTTGTCGCGGCCGACGGCGTCGCACAGGCGATCGAACTCGTTGCCGACGGCGCTCATCACCTTGTCGTAGGCGCCAGGCTGGTCCAGGAGGTCGGGTGTGAGCTCGTCGAACGTCTTGCCCGGGAACTGCGCGTACGTGGCCCAGGACGGCACGCCGGCCACGCAGGCAGTGCTGACGACGACGTCCTCGCCGTGCTCCTTCAGCATGGCGGCGTCGATGCGCGGGAAGCGGTAGTAGCCCTCGCGCCCGGACCGGGACACGAGCCGGAAGATGTTCTCCAGACCCTTACGCGACTTCGGGAGCAGCACGAGGTGGTGTCGACGCTTGACCGGGTCGAGGAACTTGTCGATCTCCTTAGAAGCGTCCTCGTCCTCGACCGCGACGCCCGGATCATCGTCATCGTCGCCGGCCTTCGTCTGCTTCTTAGCAGCCTCGCGCTCCTCCTTGCGCTTGGCGTCGGCGGCGGCTTTGTCCTTCGCCCACTCCTTTAGGTCGGGGTGGTAGTACGCCTCGACGCCTGGGATGTACTTGAAGGTCGCGCCCTTGTTCTTGAGGTCGCGAGCCTTCTGCTCAGCTTCAGGGAACGCGCACATGTTGCCGTGGTCCGTGATGGCCATGGCGTCCATGCCGTTGTCGAGCGCGAACTGGAGGTGCTCGTCGGCGGCACCAAACCCATCATACGTCGATTTATTTGTGTGGCTGTGGAGAGAAACGAATTTATTCGGCTTTGTCATTTACCTTCCCAACCAATAACCACCATCTTGTACTGCTTCGACAACTCTCTGTACTCTCGCTCCTCGATCAGCACAAAAGAGATCTCTGGGTAGAGCTGTCGGAACTTTGCCACTTTCTCTGCGTGCTCTTTGTACCAGCGACCCTTGAGCTCGTAGTACACGCCTTCGGATACGAAGTCAGGTGTGTACGACGTGACAGGATCAAGCTGAAACGTCGTAGGTTCGTACTCCCACATTTTCCCTTGGTGGTTGAGGATCCTGGCGAAATTGGCCTCCCACCGCGAACGAAAGTACTGGCCGAGGTCGGCTCTGAAGCCTCCACAAGCTGACGAGTACAGAGTGTCACGCTTGTTGCGCACACGATTCTGAGCCGACGCTGACATCTTGGCTCTTGTCTCTTCTGATGGTGTCCAACCTCGTTGTCTCATGCTCAGAGCAGCTTTGGCTTCCGGTGACTTCGTCCAATGGTCAGGCCACTTTCTTCCCAAGTGAGCCTTGCGGGTTGCTTCGATGACGCGTCGTCGACCTTCTTCAGAGATTTTGATCTCACCACGCGAGTGTTTTTCTCTCAGAGTAGCTGAAAGCTTGGCATTTTGCTCTTCAGTTCTGGTGTAGCCGTCGTTCGTCTTTCGTTTCTGAACCATCCACGCGCTGGCACACCTCTTTGAACACGTCTTGCCGACGTTCCGCTTCGTTACGTCGACGTACTCGGCACTACACCAGGCGCACCGTTTTAAGCGTCTCGGATCTCGCTTGGCGATGTCCAGGTCGATCGTCGTGGGCTCGCGCTCGATCTTGCCTTCACGCACCGCTCGCATGACGCACTTCGCGTCGCAATAGTGCTCAACTCGCTTGGTAGCTCCCCTCTTGTCACGATGGAGCTCAGTTCCACAGACGTCACACGAGCAGAGGTAGACGTCGCCTTCGACCTTGATCAGCATTCACTTACATACTAGTAAGTGTATGTTCATTCGTCGTTAAGGTGTTCAGGCATCACATGACATAAGTTCATCGTTGTGCTCGAGGTGTCCAAGCCATACTCTTGAAGAGTACTCATGGCCTCGAAAATACGCTCGAGATCTTCTTTCGTCCATTCACTAGGTTTCTTTTCATTCATCAGAGGACTGTCTCGCTTCCTTCAAGGCAGTGTACAGCGTTTCCTCAAACACGGATCCACTCCACGAGAGCGGAGCCACCTGCACGCCGTCGTCCGTGAAGATGATCTCGCAATCCTTGCCGACGCCTCGCGCGTACCGCTCTACGACCTCGCAAGCTCGCTTGAGCTCCGTGTCGAGCTCTTCCGGGCTCTTGCGTTTCATCACTCCTCCACTTTCGTCACGACGCCGAAGACGTTCGCAGCAGTGCACCAGCCATTGACGTGACCCTTGTTGTTGCCGATCTGGTAACGACCGTCTGACCCTACCGCGACCACCAGGTGAAGATACTGGCTCCCGTTCACCTTGCACAGCACTATTGAGCCGACCGCAACAGGGTGGATCACCGGGACGACAGTGACCAACTGACCGCTCTCGATCTTGCCCTGCATTGAGTTGCCGCGAGGCCTGAACTGCACGGTCTCGCCGGTCTGCAAGGTCGCGATGTACGTGTCCGCCCAGCTCAAGTTGCTCTCACGATGGCGGAGCCGAACGGAGGTCGCGGCGTGGGTTTATGAGCCTCGTCGTAAACGACCTTACGAACAACTTCTGGTACGTCGTTAGTCGAGATCTCCTCATGCTCTTCGCAGCACGCGCAGACGCAGTAGAAGTACTCACGATCGCCCGCGTTCTGCGTCGCCGGGTGGAGCTTGACGTCCGAAGCGTAGATCAAGAGCTCTGCTTCACACGTGTGACACTCGACGAACAGCGTCCACTTGCCAGGCTTCAGGATCTTCATGCTATGCTCCTTCGGTTGGACGCTTGGCGTCGCCCTTGCGGTTGCCTACGTCTGTCGTATTGACGTTGGTTGGGCACGCTCTTGTCGCCGTGCGTGATGAAGTCGATGCTCTTCTGCAACCTGGCGATCGTCGCTTGGGCGCGTTGCAGCTCGTGCTTCAGCTGAAAGACCTCAGAGCGAAGCTGCTCGGTCTTGTCCTTACTACGGAGCCGTTCGACCTCGTTCATGAGCTCGAAGAGGTTCATCTGCTCCACATCCTTCTTAGAATTCATGTCTCGATCATAACTCAAGAGAGCCTTGATACTAGCTCTTGAGCAGACCATGTACCTAGAACCATGCTCAAGCCCGTCGTACTCGCAGACTCTTCGACCAAGTCCGTCCATCTCAAGGGGTGGAAGAAGGACAAGCCAGACGCTCGCGACTACAAGTTCAAGAGCTTGCTCCCGAAGGATCTGCCTCCGCGCGCCGTCGCTGTCGACAACAGCAAGTGGTGCACTGGGATCGAGGATCAGGGTAACCTCGGATCGTGCACCGCGCACATGTTCGCTGGCATGGTAGAGTACTACGACAAGCGCTATGGGAACACGCCGAGGAGCAACCCGCGCGTGTCACGCTTGTTCGAGTACTACGCTACCCGCATGATCGAGGGCACGGTGGACGAGGACTCTGGAGCGTACATCCGCGACGCTGTCAAGGCTGGTGCTGTGTACGGAGTCGTGCGCGAGCAGAAGTGGTGGTACAACGTCGCAAAGTTCGCTGTCAAGCCTAGCCAGAAGGTCTGGGACGCTGCGGCGCTGCACAAGGTCACCTCGTACCACCGCATCGACGACGGTGACATCGAGACGATGAAGCAAGCGCTCGCCGCCGGCGACCTGATCGGGTTCGGCTTCCTTGTCTTCGACAACTTCTTGACGCAGGAGATGGCGACTACCGGCATCCTACACCTGCCGTCGCGTGACGATCAGATCATGGGTGGGCATGCGGTCGTGCTTGTCGGGTACGATGACGTGCGAGGAGCGTTCAAGGTGCGCAACTCGTGGGGCAATGGTTGGGGCCTTGGCGGGTACTTCTGGATGGACTACGACTACGTCCGCAACAGCTCGCTGTGCAACGACTTCTGGGTCGTCAACAGCGTCCTTACTCTTTAAATGGAAAGAGCCTGCGCTCGTTGAGAAGCGCAGGCTCTTATCGTTTCGTGCTCAGTACTTCAGGCCACCGTTCGTGCCGACGTACTTCGTTGGGCCGTAGTCCGCACAGAAGCCGACAGTCTGCACGTTCGCGCCTGCGGCCACTGGGCTAGTCCACGAGACTGATGTGACGACGATCGTCCCGGTCGCTGTGAGGCTCGGCGTGGTTCCACCCCACAAGGAATCCGCGCCGCGCAGCTTACCGTCCTTCAAGTAGATCGTCATCGTCTTCCACTTCATCGGCATCGGGTTGACGTTCTTGAAGTAGAACTGCTTGCAGTACCCAGTGCCCCAGTCGTAGGTCTTGACAGCCGTCACCCGCAGCGGCGCGCACCCGTTCGTAGTCGAGTCGCTGGTCGGGATGCCTGCGACGGTTGGGCACTTGTCCAGCGAGTTGACGATGGTGTCGAGGTCTGTGTCGGTGTTGTCGACGTAGGTGCATGCCTGGGTCAAGACCTGAGGCTGCGCGGTACACGGGTTTGGGGACGTGCTGACGATGGTGCGCGTCTGTGTGCCATTCGGCTGACACACGTCCCAGGCGGAGTACGTGTACACGCACGTCGGCGGAGGCGGCGGACCTGCATCGACAGGTGCTGGGGCGTCACCAGGAGCCAACCAACCCGCGTTCAAGTACGGCAAGAGGAACGTGCGCAGGTCGTACTCGGTCCCGTACGCTCCGTTGTCGTTGTCCCAGTGCGTACCTGCCTTCTCGATGAGCGTGACAGGGAAGCCGTTGTTCTTGAGCGTGGTCATGCTCGAACGGATGTTGGCGATCGGGTAAGTCGTGTCACTCAAGTGCGCGAGGTGAGCGATGTTCAGCTTCCACGCTGCGGTCTGCGAAGCTGTCATCGCTGCAGAGCTTGGGCCTGTGTTCTCGAACAGCACACCAGCGAACAACTTGGCGTTCTGGAAGGCTAGCGGGTACCCGATGTCTCCGCCTGAGGAGTAGCCGCCGAGGAAGACGCGGCGCGGGTCGATGTTGAAGTGGGTCTTGATGTCCGCGATAGCAGCGAGCACCTTCGGCCCGTCGGTGGCGACGCCGGACCAGCACGATCCTTCGCGGCCGCCGACGGCTAGGCTGATCCAGGTCTGCGAGCCGCCAGGCGACACCATCTCGACATCGTACTGGCTCTGTCCGCCGCAGCCGTGGAGCCACACAAACAGCGACGAAGGCGTGTTGTGCGTGCTGTCGTACGCCGTAGGGACGTACGCCCAGCTCGTGACACCGTTCACAGCGAGCGTAAACACCGTGTTCTTGGTGAACGCGATCGGCGCAACAGGCTTGGTCGGCGAAGTCCCGGAGTCGACGATCGTTCCAGTGTCCGCTCCTGCGTCGACGACAATGGTCGTCTGGAGGAAGGGCTGGATCCAGGCCATCTGCGGTCGATCCACACCGTTCTTCGGCTCGATCGTCAGCTGATAGTCACCCCACCACGGCCCAGCAGCCCACCACGCCCAGCCGACGACCACATCAGAGTTGTTCTGGATGTACGTGAGCAAGTCCGTGATCGCGGCTTTACAAGTCGCTGTGTTCGGGGCGCCGAACTCGCCGAGCATGAGCTTTTTTCCGTTCGTCCGAGCCCAAGCGACCACGTTCTTCATGCGATCGGAACCGACTGTCGCGCTAACGCACTCGGTGCCGTCGCCGCCAGCGTCCGAGTCGAGGTAGTTGTGGACCTCGAAGATCGAGTTGTTCTTGGGGTCAACGTACTTGAGCATCACCGTCGAGTTGGGTGTGCCGTACCAGTTGCTCGTCCAGTGCATCGCGCCGGTCCAGGCGTTGCCTGGCACCGAGATTACGTTGGTAGCTCCGGCTGCACGGATGGCCGCGGTCGCCGCGTTCGCCGCAGCGAGCCACTGCTCGGTCGGCATGGTGTGCGGCTCGTTAACGAGCCCGAACATCACTTTGGGGTTGCTCGAATACTTCAGCGCGAGACGCGTCCAGAGGTCCGCGAACACGTCGTTCGGAACGTCGACCGTGCCGACCACCTTGCCGTAGTACCTCGCGAAGTTCTGTGGGTTGAGCAGGACCGTCGCGCCCTTGGAGGTCGCGTAGACCACGAGCGCGTCGAGGTCGGCTGCGTAGGTCGCGTTGAAGGCGCTCTTCGCGGTCGGCTGCAAGCGCTCCCACTGGAACTGCACACGGAAGGTGTTCATCCCCTTCGCGGTGAAGTAGTCGACTTCCGCCTTAGTAGGCCAGGCGTAGTCGGTACCCTTGGTGCCAGGCAGAGCTGTACCAAACTCCGCTCCTGACAGGTTGACACCCTTGTAGAGCACTGGTGTCGACACCTTGGGCATCGGGACGTCTCGCGAGCACGCGACCACAGTCGCGAGCACGAGCACGCACAGCGCAGCGAACCGCGCGAGAAACTTTCTCGTCTTATTCATTTCTGTTTCAGTTCCTTGATCTTCTCGTCGAGTTGAGACAGCATGTCGTCGTACAGCTCGCTAGCTCCTGGTCGACCTTCTGTCACGAACTTTTCGGCTTCTTCGAAGCACTTCTTCAGCTCTTCGATGACAGCATCCATTGGTTTGTTCATCCCGCAGATCCTAGCTTTCTTGTATGATTCAGATAGAAGTTTTCTTCATCTATCTCGACTGGACGCTCGAAGACGTTCCACGTTGCTTCTACGTTGGGAAAGGAAAATCGAAACGACTTTCTCAACGCGAACGCAATGCTTACTGGAAGAACATCGCTGCTAAGCACGGTCAACGGCGTGAGGTAGTACTCGCGACCAAGGATGAGCAGTTCGCCTTCGAAGAGGAGAAGCGCCTGATCGCTGAGCTCGGCACGTTCGAGGACGGGACGTCCGGTCGATGGGGAGCGAACCTGACGGAGGGTGGTGAGGGACCAAGCGGTCGTTATGGAAATCTCAATTCCTTCTTTGGTCGCAAACACACTCTTGAATCACGTTTAAAAATGAGCGGAGAAAATCACCCTCATTACGGCAAGCGCGGCAGCGCGCACCCGAACTTCGGCAAGATCCGTACAACCGAAATGCGTGCGAAACTCTCAGGCGAGAACAACCACGGCTTCAGGAAGAAGCAATCTTTTCAGACAAGGTTGAAAAAAGGAGGAGAGAATCATCCGCGTTCGAAACTTACATGGGAGATCGTTGACTCTATTAGAGCACGATATGCAGCTGGCAGCGTCACTTACAAAGAGTTGGCACAAGAGTACAACGTGAAGATCGCAGCCATTCAGTTCGTTGTCACGCATCGAACCTGGAGACTCAAGCCATCCAACGAAGGATCTGAGTGATTTCCCGCTCGAGATCTTCGTCATCGACATTGAGGAACTCACACCTAACCTTTGCTTGTTTGGCGAAATCTTGGTAAAGACCATCGAGTTTCTCGAGTGTCTTCTGTTTCACCGAAGGATCGTCATCATCAACGATGCCGACGTAACTGCTACGATGACACACAACCACTAGAGCGTTCAATGCTGCGTAGCGCTCGTCTAGCTTGCGTACCACTGCGTCGTCCGTTTCACGACCGAAGCATCGCGAATAGACCCACTCACAAGGCCACAGACGATCAAAAAGAACCGACTGCCCAGTCTGTTCGATCATGTCAAGAATTGTGGTTTCACCGAACCGCAAGAATGGGAGAAAGTTCTTACGATCACCGATGAAGAACTCTCGTTGAACCTTGGCCTTAAAAGTGGGTATGCCGGTTCGACGTGATAGCTCTTCGATGATGTTGGTCTTACCACAACGATCCGGCCCACAAAGAATCACGATCTTCTGTTTGCTCATGCGGTCCTATCCTACTTCTCTCTAAGCTGTCGGAACACCAATCTCTCGAAAGCGTCCTCTTCAGGTGTGGTCTCCCATGTGACGCTGAATATGTCTGACTCGACGTCGCGCGATATCTTGATGGGAAGCGTCAGCTCGTAGCCGTCCTCGTGGTCCACGCTGACTGTGATCCTGTAGACACCAGCTGCGACCTTCTGGGACCACTCAGGATCCTTCGAGTAAGCCAAGATGTCTTCGATGATCTCGGGCGACATACGAAGGGTTCGCTTCATCAATCATCCTCGGGATAGCCTTCCACAACGATGCTCGCCATCTGCTCGTCCAACAGGTCGTATCGCTTGACGAGCTCACTGATGACGTCGAAGAGGAAATTCATCTCTTCAAGGTGATGAGTCCTCAGGCGTTGCCATTCGTCTTGCCATGTACATTCACCGCATATTGGAGAATTCAACATCTGCTCTGGCTCGACGTAACCGTGCACCGTGGCCCACTTCTCGGGGTGATCGACACCCTCCCGCATGAGCAGATCGACACGCTGCTCGATCGTGAGAGGTTTGCTGACCTTCTTCGATACCTTGGGCGGGTTGGGTGCGTTCATGTGATAATCAGCTCTCCAACCTTCCCGCGACCAGCGCCGTCGCTGTTGATCGAGCGACGCGCTTCGACCTCGTGGAGGCGGAACCCATCATAGAGCTCTCGAACCTGTGGAGTGTCCGAGTTGCTGATCATGACGTGGCAACCGCTCGCTTTGAGGCTACGAGCGATGTCACGCAGCTTCGTGTGCTCCGCGAGGCCGAAGCCTCCCGACGTGTAGTCGACGAAGCTGTCCTTCGTGACCGGCATGTACGGCGGATCGAAGTAGACGAGGTCGTTCTCTTTAGCTCGAGTCGCGACTTTCTCAAAGCTCTCGTTTCGGATGGTCACGCAGTCTGACAAGGCGATCGAGCAAGCGAGCAGCGTCTCGGCATCAACGATCGAGGCTTTTCGATCGCCGCCGTACGGCGTGTTGAACTTCCCAGAGGCGCTCTCTCGCCAGATCCCATTGAAGCATGTCTTGTTAATGTAGATGAAACGAGCGGCCGCTTCTGAGTTGTAGTAGAAGGAGTTGACGTAAGGGCGCTCGGCGTTGAGCAGGTCCCGTTGTCGGTAGAAGCACTCAGAAGAGCGCTCCAACTTCAAGAGGTGTTGGACGGTCTGCTGCAACCTGTGAGCGACGCAAGTGTACGCGTTAGTGAGCCTTGGATTCATGTCGCCTAGCTCTGCGAAGCGAGGACGGAGCGCGAAGAACAGAGCTCCACCGCCGAGGAACGGCTCGTGGTACGTGCGGAACTCTGTAGGAACGAGCGCGAGCAATTGAGGGAGCAACTGGGTCTTGCCGCCTGCCCATCGAAGGAAGGGTTTCGTCTTCATTTCGACTTCTCCAGAGTGCTCGCATAGGGTGGGTTCTTCAAGGTCCAAACGATGCCGATCCCGCGCACGTACACTTCGATGTCGTCCTCTCTGAACTCGATCGTGACGTCCTCGACAGGCACGTCGAAGATACGAGCATACTTCGACGCGAGCACGCTAGCTCGCGCCCGGGTGGCAGCGCTCACTCTTCGTTCTTCTTCCTCAAGGCTTCGCGCGCCCTGGCTGTGACGCTCGGCAACGGCATCATCGTCACGCTGAGCTGTTTGCCTTTCAATGCTGGAAGGAGGGTCGTCTTCGCGACGTCGTGCAGCTGAAGCTCAAGGAAATCGAGCTGCTTCTTCGCAACTTCCAACAAGCCGAGCTGTCGACCGTGGAGACGCACTGTCAAGCGCACGTGGTGCCCTTCTTTAAGCATCTCGCGCGCCTTCTTCGCCTTCACGAGGAGATCGTGTTCGCTCGTCTTGAAGCCGAGCGTGATCTCTTTGAGAGAGGCATCGATACTGCCTCGCTTCTGTCGTGCGCGTGCTTTTTTCACGTCGTATTTCTGTTTTCCTCGATCGTCCAGGGTCAGCCTGCTTTCTGTGTCTTGTGTTCTCGCATCCATTCGATGGTTTTTTCAAGACCCTCTCGCAAAGATACCTTGGGTTCGTAGTCAAGTCTGCTCTTAGCGAGCTCTAGATCAGGCCGACGCATGGTCGGATCGTCTTTCGGGAGAGGCTCGTTGACCGCCAGCACGCGCGGGAACCACTCTGAGAGCATCTCGACGAGCTCGATCACCTTGAATTCGCTGTCGTTGCCAAGATTGATCGGCCCGTGACCCCAACCGGGGTGCTCCGCGAGGAGACGTAGGCCACGCACCATGTCTGACACGTAGCAGAACGAACGAGTCTGGTTGCCTTCTCCGAAGACCGTGAGCGGCTCACCGTCGATCGCCTGACGGATGAAGGTGCTGACGACACGACCGTCGTTAGGGGCCATGCGCGGGCCGTAGGTGTTGAAGATGCGCGCTACACGGACGTCGACGCCGCGCTTGCGGAAGTCGTAGCACAGCGTCTCGCCGGCGCGTTTGCCTTCGTCGTAGCACGCGCGCGGGCCGTAAGGGTTGACGTTGCCCCAATACGTCTCCTTCTGCGGGTGCTCGAGCGGATCTCCGTAGATCTCAGACGTCGACGCCTGGACGAAGGTCGCTTGGTGGAACTCTGAGAGAGCGAGCAGGTTCGCGGTGCCGACGACATTGGTCAGCATCGTGTCCAGCGGGTTCGCCTGGTAGGCTTTCGGCGACGCCGGGCACGCCAGGTTATACACGACGTCGTAGAAGCAAGGCGTCTCGTTCGCTCTAGACGGATCGTTGCTCATCCGAACCACATCGATCGACGCGATCTTGAGCGAGAGGCTACGATCTGGTAGCTCTTGAGCTTTCTCCATTGCGGGCCGAAGGTTCTCGATATTGCCCGTGACGAAATTGTCGACGACGTCGACCACCCACCCATCATCTACAAGGCTCTCGACAAGGTGCGAGCCGATGAAGCCGGCTCCTCCAGCGACAAGAGCATACTTTCTTCCCTGAATCATGGTAGCAATCTAATGCTCACCAAACTCATCATGAGCCAACTTTTACCTGGTACGCTCATCGAGACCGACGAATTAATCGGTCTCGTTGTCGGGGACGGCATGCTAGCTGTCCTCAACTCTGACGTGTTCGACAAGGGAAGCATCGTCTACCTCAAGGAACGCGGGCCGAACGACTGGATTATCGCTCGCGACGAGTATTCGCCATGGGAGTCTAGTCGTGGGTGGTTGATCTCTCGCGACTGGAACGGCAAAGTGAAGTCGCGCGAGTTCAACGCGTACGACGACGACTGGGACGACTACGATGACTGGGACCTTGATCTAGACATACACTTGGATCGTTACCAGGACTACGACTACTGATCGCAGGACTGGTCGCATCCCCACAGCTTGCAGACGCTCTGGTGGTCGTAGCACGTCGGCTTCGTCCCGACGTCAATGATGTATGAGATCATGATGGACGGCTGCTTCGCCTCGTTAGAGTGCGGTAGACCAAGCGCGTGACCGAGTTCGTGGAGCGCGACCAAGAAGTTGACATGATCGCTGAGCGTGCTGTCGATCCAGATGCGCGAGCGTCCAGGGTGACCCTTGACGTCTGTGTTCCACCAAGTCACCATGCCGATGTACTTGCCTTCGGGATCTGGTGGGCCGAGGTACACCCAAACCTCCCCGATAGGGGGTTGAGCCTTGATGTCAAAGTGACTGTAGACGATCTCGTACGTCACGTGACCCTTGGTCGTGTTGATCCACTCGGCAGCTGCGTCGATGATGCCTGCGACCTTGTTGGCTGGGACAGTGTCGTGAATGACGACTGTGTACTTCTCGACCGATCCGACGGGGGTTGGATCGGTGTCAAGCCGACAGTCCTCTGGATCTTTGGCAAGACACGACAAAGAGATCAAGGCCAAAAAGAACCAGAACAGCAGCTTACGCATGCTTGTTAACTAGCGCTGAGAGATCTTCCGTTTAAGCAAGTACACGTGCTCCTCGTGCTTGTCTGCGATGTCAGCGAGCATGTTGTCCAGGCCGTAGGTCAGACGATCCTGTTCATCAAGAGCGATCGACACGGTCTGCACGATCGAGATGTACAGCTCTTCAGCTGCGAGGCTTGATTCTGAGATGTCTTTTGCTTGCGCACCGTATAACTCGTTCAGGATGCGGTGGCACTGCGCGGCGATCGCGACGGCGTCGACCATCTCAGATGTGCCTAGACCAACCAGCTTCTCAGCGATCTTGTCGACATCTTCGTCTGTGGCTGTGTAGAGACGATCGAACAATAGGTGATCGCCGTAGAAAGCCTCTCCGCTCGCCTGCCAATGATGTGACTGATGTAGCTGAGCGAGTGCTCGTGTAGCTGCAAGCAAGACTGACAGCTCACACCATTCCATCCCAGGCCAATCCTCGCAGAGGTCCTCAAGAAGACTGCGAACATCTTTTACTACAGGTGCTTCAACGAGCATTCGAACGCCACGCATCACGCAGACCCCGATCCACTCCCACCGTACTGGTGCTGCGAAACCTGGGCGACCGGTGGGATGTCGCCGTCGTAGTTGTCTTCGGCTAGGCTCAACACCTTCTCGTACAACTTGTTCTTGTCGAGCTCAGAGTGAATGTTCTTTGCCCGACTCTTGATGTAGACGTCGACCACTTTCGCCCAGTCGACGTCCGGTCCGCGGTGCGGCCAGTTGTTGAACACTTGGCGAGCGATGGTCTCGTAGCGCTTGTTGTCGAAGTTATCCTGGAAGCCCTGGGCCCAATCAGCGAACTCTTCAATGGCTTCAGTCTCTTCCTCGTCTTCGTCCGCGGTACTCATGAAGTTCATACGACCCATGGTGTTAGAAGCTTCGACGAGCTCGTACTGCGCGATGCGCCCGCTAGCGCCGCACTTCTTGCACTCCGCCCAATCAGGATCCTTGACTTCGCCCGAGATAGACCATAGGCCGATGTCCCGCGAGCCACAACCTGGGCACTTGAGAGGGACTTGGCCGAGACCCTCAGCGATAGCAGAACGGATAGCCTGACGCAACTCAGAGACCTTGATCTTCTTCTTGCTGGTCAGGCCCATCGCCTTCAGGTACTTCTTGATCGAACGCCGGACGTCCGGTTCGACATAGACTCCGTCGTCTTGAAGTGTCTCAGAGGCATCGGCATCGTAGCCGTCATTCGGTCGGCGTGGCATGTTCCTAACTAGGAACCCACGAGCTGGGTCCACAACGAATGCCACTCAGCATCCGCAGGGATCCTGCGAACGTTCGCCATCCAGAAGTGGGTCACAGAGGGGTATCCTGGACGCTTCAGAAGCGTCATCCCCGCTTCGCTCGGCGTACGATCGTCCTTGCGACGATTGCACGACTTGCAAGACGCCACGCAGTTAGTCCAATGGTTACGTCCGCCTCGTGACCGCGGGAGGACGTGGTCGACCGTGGCTTCGCGGTACGTCAGCTGCTTATCGCAGTACTGGCACTTGAAGTCGTCGCGAGCGAGCACAACGCCGCGGTTGTACGAGCACATCTGGTGCGCGGTGCTAGCGAGCACGAAGTTCTTCAGCTTGAGCACGGCTGGAGTCGACACACCAGGCAAGATGTTGTCATCTGGCCAATCGGCTAGCACCTCGACGACCTCGCGACGCATGAGCGAGATCATGCGCCTGTAGCCAACGAACGCGATAGGCTCGTGGGCCGTGCTAATCAGCAGGGCTCGTCTGGTCTTAGCTGCCATGTTACCACAACGTAGGCTGCCAGTTGACGATGCGCGGATCTCCGTACTCAGACCACGCGACGTGGACTGTGAGGTTGTCTTTGTGTTTGTAGTAGAACTGGTCATGAGTGTGTCCGCATAGCACTTCGATCTTGACGTGGAAGAACTCTTCTGCGATCTGGTCGAGCGCGTCGCCGATGACCTGCGACGAGAACCAGGGGAGCGCATAGGTGTCGCTCGGTTTGCCTAAGTGACGACACGCCTCCACGTACGGAGGCACATGCGTGAGCACAATCAATCGCATGGCGCCGGCCGCAATGGCAGCACGCATCTTCATTTCAAGGCGCGCCGCGCATGCGTCAGCGAACTGAGCGCTCGCTTGGAAGGGCTCGCGGCCGAGGTACTCCTGGATGAAGAACCAGTCGTTCATCAGGAAGCGCGATTTGCCTTGCAGTCCGTTGCGCCCGTCGTACCAGCCGCTATCTCCGACGACGAACGTCTCCGGTTCGATCTGGATCGGGTCTGAGATGTCTAGGAACGACGCATTGGTCGCGTGAGTCTGAGTCATCGCCTTGATACGGTTCTCGACGTTAGCGAAAGACGAGTTCCAGCGATCGTGGTTGCCGAGCACGAACATCACCCTACCACCACAGGCTTTCGCTAGAGCGTAGTGATCACGCTCGACGCGCAGACCCGTGGTGGTATCACCCGTGATGAACAAGATGGTGTCTGGCGACTCGCATTCCTCGGCGACACGATCAAGGAAATCGTCGTAGTCCTTGCTCCCTAAATGATCAAGGTGAAGGTCGCTACACCACAAAAAGCTGGTCATAGTAATCCTAACGTTATCAGAAGACGCGAGGCAACCCGAACTCTTCTAACCTCTTAGAGAGTTCTTCGAACCCGATCGCTCGAACTAGGCTCTCAGACTCGCTCTTAGGAAGCTCCACGCGGTTCCATGGTTGATCCATGACGACCGCGAGGTGCTCAGGCCACCGTTCATGCCACTTGAGCACGTTCTCGACCTTGTCGTCGACGAACACATCACCGTCAACGTACTGTTTGTGGTGAGTGAAGGTGATCGCGGACCGTGAGATGCCGAGCACGTCGACGAGCCAATCCTTGCGCTCGTCGTACCAGTGAGGCACGTCGTACGGCGTGGTGACGATGGCAACGTCGTACTTCTCGCGAGCGGCACGCACGAACTCGATGGCACCAGGCAACGGCTTCAGGTTGTAGCAGTACCCTGGCTTAGAAGCAAAGCTCTCTTTGAAAGCGTCCTCCCACTCCTGATCTCCTTCGAACACGTCCCATTGGTGGACGTCTTCGTACCGCTTAGGTTTACCAATCTGGGCGAGGAACTCGAGCGCAGGCGTGGTGAAGTCCACCAACACACCGTCCGCATCCAGCATGAGCCTAGGCTTACTATATTTCACGAACACAAACCTAGGTCTCTGCTCGGAACAGCAAAAAATTCACTTCTGCTTGCTCAAGTTGAAGAAAAACGCGATCCCAAGCACCACGCTCAGGAGCGCGATGTCAGCGATCGACATCAGTTCTTGCCTTGGTTCGCCGGCTGCTCGCTCAGACGCTTCGCCTGCTGGAGAAGGTCCTGCACGTTACGCTCCGTTCGCTCAGCGCATTCTGCTGTGAGCTTGAGCTGCTGAGGGGCCGGATCGGTTGTGTCGTTGCTGAAATCCGGCTCCACTTCCAAGAGTCTGAGGTGGTCGACGACGTCGGTGCCAGTGAGCATGGAGAGCTGAAGCGAACGGGCGATCGCAGCGATGACTTCGTCAGACAGAGTGTACTTGTTCATGATCTTTCCTTACAGGGAGTGGACACAGCTGAGGATCGCTTGCGACACTTGCTCCATCGGTTCGTTGGCGTTGACGACGGTTGCCGATTCGTTGGAGCACGTCCACAGAACATAGTGTAGAGCGACTCTCTTTTGGTACGAGTCGTCAGATTCGTACGCGTCTTGCTTTTCGTTACGCTTCGACTTCCCGTGGAAGACGAGCACCAGCTCGGGCGCTCTGAGCGTGTCGATGAGAGCGTCTGTGAGTCGCGCGCTCGCGCCGCCGGCGAGGCCGTAAGCCCACATAGAGACGTGCCAACGATCGAACAGGACGAAATCGTTTTCACGAAGCAGCTTGGCCATGTAGAACGTTTGAAAAAGAAGCTTATCAAACCACTGGACAAGCTGAAAGATATTGGGGTAGCGGACCGCGGAACCGGACTTCAGCATTCGCAGGATGAGCTTACCCGTCGGGCGGTCGTAGCGAGGCAGCTTGATGGTGGTGACGCGCTTCCCCTCAGAGCGAAGAGCATCAGCTAGAAGGCGAACTTGAGTCGTTTTGCCTACGCCATCTGGACCTTCGAACGAGATGATCTTCGC
>ERZ761584.244-NODE-244-length-19897-cov-7.549189_pt1 | contig 19897 bp, 30 predicted proteins | sample MGYA00512168_ERZ761584 | MGnify/ENA primary metagenome ERZ761584 (study PRJEB28899, sample SAMN03785564) | bioreactor sludge metagenome | biome: EBPR Sludge; feature: EBPR Bioreactor; material: 0.22µm filtered reactor supernatant | place: Saint Lucia: Queensland...
TCAAATGCCACTTACGACCCATTTGCACAGGCGACTCAGGCAAGGGATGTGGATTTGTTGCAATTGGTCAAATCCAGTGTGCGGATCGAGCATCTATTCCCACAGGCAACAAAAACCAGTGCGGATGGTCGCTGGCTCGCGTGTGCGTGTCCATTTCACGATGATAAAAAGCCGTCGGCATGGATTGATACACGGCGGCAACTGTTTGGTTGCCAAGTGTGCGGATTTCGCCCGATGGATTCTGTAAATTTGTACGCAAGGATGCATAACATGAGTGACAAAGAAGCTGTCAGTGCCATGGCGAAAGCGGCGGGGGTGTGGGGATGAGAGACTTTTTTATTTTTCTAGTTGGTATGGCCTTAGGCATGGTAGTAATGCTTTTTGCGGCAATATATGATTTTATAAAAAGGATTAGTAAATGGTAATTATCTACGCCGACGGCTGCATTTACATCATAGATTTATCAGAAATCTACGTGCCTCCGTTCTGGAGGGATTGACAACCGACTCAAACAGTTTTAAGATGCGCAAGTCACAGAGCAAGATAAAATGCCGTTAATCAGTATGTTGCTCTGTGACAGGAATCAATGCGCTGGTTGACGGCATTTTGTTTTCCACCTCTCACACTAACTTTCATGGTCATGGTGTTCATGACCGACCTGTACACAATATGAGGTAACACAATGGCAACTTTACAGCAAATTTATTGGAGCAACGGCACGGAAGCGCAGCCCGTGGCACTGAAATTCAAAAACGAAAGTTTATTTTTTCAGTGTTGCCAAACGCGCTACCAGTATGAAACCACGGGGGCGAGTGCGTTACAGTGGCAAGAACTCGCAGAGCAATTTCAAAATGCAAAAGGCAAACGCACAAGTTACATGGCGGAATATTGTCGCGTGAAAGCGGGAAAGGTGATGCAATGAAAAAGTTATTAATTCTTTGTGCGTTTTTTCTGTCCGCGTGCGGTGGACAGATTTCGGCGCTCGGGGGCATGGATACTGAGTATCGAACTCCCCAGCCGACTGCAACACAATCACCGATCCCAACAGCAACAATTGAATATCAGGCAACAGCCCATGTTGCTGAAACGCAGGCGGCGATTGCCCAGGCTACCGCGGATGAGGCAAACCGTGTCATGGTGCAAGCCACAAATGATCAACAGCAACGTGACCATGAAACGGCAATGCAGAGCAACAGCGCTACTCAGCAGGCAGACGCCAATGCCATGATTGTGCTGGGGTGGACCGCTACCGCATATCAGACCACTGTACCCCTGACGGCAACCGCGCAAGTGGAAAATATGACGGCAATTGCCAACTACAAAGCTGTGACAATCGCAGAGTTTACCGCTACTGCGTATGCGCCTACAGAAACCGTTGCCAATGCCAATGCGTACACACAGGCGAAGTTTGCAGATCTTTTTGCCGGTGTGCAAATTTTCGCTTATTTTGGATTGGGCACATTTTTATTTTTCACGGCGGCATTTATGCGTTGGTACTGGCTGCGGGAAGATGCCCGGGCAAGCGCAAAAATGTATGCTGAAAGCTCTCAGGGCGTGGCAGAGCGTAACGGACTTACGCCCGTGGATCCAATTATTGTGCCGATTGATGATGCGCCAAAACCCAAGTTGCGAATTGACCGCCCTGTAACAGCGGAAAATATCAGGCACACAATCCCCAGCACACAGGAGCATTTTGACATTTTCGCAGAGAAACTTATCACCGGCGAAATGGCGCTGAGTATCAACCGCTGGGAAACAAGCGGGCTTTTGACAGGCGTGAAAAATGCCCGTGCGTGGATCAAGGCAATGCGCGGATGGATGCACATAAATGGTTTTGGTGTGTTCAACGAAAATGACGAAATGACACTGGTACAGGCTGGCCGGGAATGGTTGGAGAAATACCTTGAACGGCGGGCATTACCTGCTGAGTATCAATTTGGAGAGGTGGCACAATGACCCCAGAACAAGCAAGTGAGACTATCGTATTACTTGGCAAAATAGTCGAAAGTCTAAATTGCATAGGTATGATGATTCTGGTTTATGTGTTTATGCGGATGTTTGGAGGTTTGAAATGAAAAATAAATCTCAAGGTCATGACTACAGCGAAATTCTTATTTGGGCGGCCGCGCTTGTAACTGTTGTCCGCTATGCCGCGGCGTTTATCGCGTCTGATGCCACAGAAATCAATGAAACTTTTTCAGAACTCATCACCATTGCCATGGGCATTAGTGGTTTGGGCATGGGTATTCTTGACGTTATTGGCGGTGCGTACCTGTTCACTGGTTGGCAAAAGAAAATGCCAAAGAATAATGACCCGTGGTCATTCAAATTCAAGGTGCTTACATTCTTTGCCATTGGGCTGATTATCAACGGTATTTTGATTTTGATACCCTTTACTGCAAGCCGTGTTAGTGGCAATACGATGTTTCATATCTTGGGTGATGGTTTTTTCTTGTATGCCTGGTCCGCAGTTGTGAACATTGCTCCATATTTGTTGATTGGCGGTGTTGCAGTTGGAACACAAATGGTGTCAATTGAAACTGTCCAAAATGGCGGACATTTGTCCGGTCATTTGTCCGACGGCAACGGTCAAAAAGAGGACAATCAGCGGGCAGAATCAATCCCTACGGATTGGCGAAAAGCTAAGAAACAATTGACCGGCGCACAAATTATAGCCATTGCAAAAAGCAATACAGCGGCGGTAATGCAAGATTACAAACTTAGTGAACGCACAGCGCGGCGGTGGATTGAGAACGCAAAGGCTGAAAATGTACCTCCCCCATTCCCAATGCCCCATGATAAGTCATGAACATGGAGAAAAACCCCATGATTTTGCATGATTCTGGACAATCGGACGCGGTAGGGCGGGGGTTAGCGCCGATCCTGTCCCCGCGACAAATGGAGGTAATCGCCATTATTGCCGACGGCAAAAGTGAAAAGCAGACAGGATTACTACTGAGTATCAGCCGCGATACTGTCCATAGACATATTGTCAATGCGTGCCGTCGTAACAATTACAACCGCATACAGTTGATTGTCGCCTTTGCCAAGTGGCAGGCGATTGAGGAAGGGAAAGAGCAATGAGCGCTATAAATGCTGTTCCAAAAAATATGTCAAAGCCAATTACACACGATATTCTTACTGCATGGCTCGAACACGTTGCCGGTGTCGGCTCGCCCATTGAAATTAAATTGTTGAATGGTGGGACACATACGCTTGAACCCAGCCCGCACTATTTCACCGATTGCGAGACGTGTAAGCAGATTGCAGAGTATCTTGCACGGTACCATGGGGAGAGTGAGCAATGAGCATAATTGCCGCAGTTGGCTTGCTAGTTGCTGTGTTCATTTTCGGTTATGTTGTTTTAGTTTTGCTCTAACACTACTCCCAGTCCTTTAGGACATGATACACGCTTTAGGTAATAGCCACTTAATCAGTGGCTATTTACTATTACGGGGAAAGGATACAAAACCTATGAAACGTTTACTCCCTGTTATTGTTTTGGTGATTGTCGTCTCTGTAGTTGCCGTCACCCCTGTGTTTGCCCTCGATGGTAATCCACCCGCGCAAAGTGGCATTGACCTTGTATACATTGGTCAACTGCTTCAGGCTTTGCCATTGTGCCTGTGCTTGCAGCCGCTGGCGCTCGTTGGCTGATTGCCCAAGGTGCTGTTGCCAAAGCGCAACTCACCCAGGAACAGCAATACGCCCTTGATCTATTTGTGAAAACTGTCGTCTATGCCGCCGAACAGATGCACGCAAAACAATATATTACAAGTAAGTTGGATTGGGCTACTGCCCGCGTTCAGGAATGGTTGATTAATCACAACATTTTCATGAATGCGTCCGAGATCCGCGCAAACATCGAAGCTGCGGTGTACACCGAATTCAACAGCGGCTATCAACTGCCTGAAGCTGAATAATCAACCCACGGGGCTGTATGGATTTTGAAAAAGTATTGCAAATATTAGCAATTGTTTTCGGTGCTGGCGGTTTGATTACTGGCATTGCAAGTTATCTACGTTCAAAGGCACAAAACCAATTGGATATTTCAACCGCTTGGGAAAAATTCTCAGCCCCGCTGTTGCAGCGCATTGACCATTTGGAACGCATAACAGCAGAACAAGAAAACACGATTGCCGATTTGCGCGGATGGGCGCAACGGCTCGTTAAACAGGTAATTGATCTTGGAGGGGAACCGGTGCCGTTTGTATTGCGCCGCCCCTCCCCCCCCCCTACTACTGAGTATCCAAAAACACAAGAATAATGCCGCCTAAAGGAAAAACCAATAATCCAAACGGACGACCCCCACGCGGTCGTGCGCTCGCTGAATTGATGGATGCCCACCTTGCTGAAAAGCACGACGGCATAGAGGCAAAAGTCACCATCGTCAAGCGGGCGATTACTGCGTTAAGAACTGGGTATCTGGATTTTGGCGGCAAACGCAAAACAAAACTGAGTCCAAAAGATTGGACTGATTTATTCAAATACGTTGTCACCCACTTGGATGGACCCGCAAAGCAGGAAGTATTGCTATCACGCGGTGATGATAGTGCCGACGGCAAACCGTTTTCCATCCCCGCTGAATTGATCGCGCCTGATTTTCTTGGTACGCACAGGGCTATTTATTCAGGCAAATACACTGAGTTTGTAGAGTCCGGTGGTCGTGGCTCTACCAAGTCATCATTCGTTGCACTAGAAATTATTGGATTGATTATCAACAATCCCACCATGCACGCGGTTGCACTGCGTCAGGTGAAAGACACACTCAGGGATTCAGTTTATGCCACATTGGTATGGGCAATTGAGATTTTAGGCTTCAGCGACAGTTTCAAATGCACCACATCCCCGATGGAAATTGAGTACATCCCCACGGGGCAGAAAATCTATTTCCGTGGCGCTGATGACCCTGGCAAAATCAAATCCATCAAACCGCAGTTTGGCTACATTGGCATTGTGTGGTTTGAAGAACTTGACCAATACCACGGACCCGAGGCGATCCGCAATATTGAACAATCTGTAATTCGTGGTGGTGATAATGCGTACATTTTCAAATCGTTCAACCCGCCGCGAACAGCTAATAATTGGGCAAATAAATACGTCAAAATCCCGAAATCGTCCCAGCACAGACACCATAGCAATTACCTGACCGTGCCCGTGGAGTGGTTGGGTAAGACATTCATTGAAGAAGCGAAACATTTAGAGCAAGTCAACCCAACCGCGTACGAGCATGAGTATTTAGGAATTGCCAACAATATTGGCGGCGCTGTATTCACAAACTTGCAACAGCGGGAAATTACTGACGAAGAAATCAAGGTGTTTGACCGTGTATTACATGGTTTGGATTGGGGATTTTATCCAGACCCGGCGAGCTACGGCAAGATGCACTATGACGCGGCACGGCGTGTGCTATACATTTTCGGTGAGTATCGAAGCAATAAGCAGAGCAACGAGGATTTGCACAAATCATTACTCAGTAGTGGGGTGTACGTTGATACTGATTTGTTAATTGCCGACAGCGCAGAGCCTAAAAGCATTCAAGACTTCCGTGCCTACGGTGCCAACTGCCGTGGCGCTGAGAAGGGTCCGGAATCGGTCAAGTACTCTATGAAATGGCTGCAAGGCTTGACCGCCATTGTGATTGACCCGAAACGCGCCCCCCATCATGCACAGGAATTTGCAGATTATGAATTTGAACGTACAAAAGACGGCGAGATTATCAGTGAATATCCTGACAAAAACAATCACGCCATTGACGATACGCGGTATGCAACAAATTTGATTTGGCGAAAGCGCGGTGAGTAATGTTTCAGAAAATCATTGCATGGATTAGAGAGGTTTGGCAAAAAATGATTGGTACATCCAACATAAAACAGGCGCTTGGTGTTGATATAGCATTTTCCAGTGTCATGGTAGACGCCCTGCAAACATGGGCGAGCATGTATATAAATCAATCGCCATGGCTTACGGGCGAAATGAAATCTTTGAATTTAGCAGCGAGCATTGCCAGTGAAATTGCGCGGGCTGTCACCATCGAAGCGGAGATTACAGTCACAGGATCGGCGCGGGCTGAGTTTTTGCAGGCGCAATTGCAACAAGTCATTGACAGGCTACGACTTACTACTGAGTACGCCACTGCCAAAGGCGGGTTGATGCTGAAGCCTTATATCAACAATGCCGGTGGATTGACTGTGGATTTTGTGCAAGCAGATCAATTTTATCCAGTGGCGTTTGATTCCAATGGCAAAATGACCGCGTGCGTTTTCAGCGACCAAAAGATCATAGGCGGCGCATATTACACACGCCTTGAATACCATGCGCTTTTGGCAGATGGATACCATATCACCAATACCGCGTGGCGCTCATCGGCAAAGGACACTCTGGGCAATCAAATCCCATTGACACAAGTTGCGGAATGGGCTGAGTTGGTGCCCGAGGTGACTATTGCCAATGTGGTTGCGCCGTTGTTTTCGTATTTTGTGATGCCATTTGCCAATAACATTGATACTACCTCCCCACTGGGCGTGAGTATATATTCCCGCGCGGTGGACCTGATTCAGCAGGCAGATCAACAATGGACAGATTTTCTTTGGGAATTTGAATCGGGCAAGCGGGCACTGTACACAGATCCGTTGGCATTCAAAAAAGACCCCACTACGGGCAAGCCCATATTGCCTGACCGCAGATTGTACCGGCTTTTGGATTTGCAGGGAAAAATTGACGGCAAAGGACTGTTTGAAGAGTGGACTCCTACGCTCCGAGAAACGCAAATTCTCAATGGGCTTGACGCCATTCTCCGCCGCATTGAATTTGCGTGCGGGCTGTCCTATGGCGTGCTGTCCAATCCCGAGGCAGTTGCATTGACTGCCACGGAAATCAAAGCGGGCAAGCAGCGGTACTACTCCACAGTGACTGACATTCAAAAAGCATTGCAAACGGCGCTTGATGGGTTGCTGTATGCAATGGATGTGTGGGCGACGTTAGGCAATCTTGCCCAACAGGGCGCGTACTCAGTAGGGTATGGGTGGGACGATTCCATTGTCGCTGACCATGACACTGCATTTACACAGGATTCACAGGCTCTTGGGCTGGGCGTGATGTCTAAAATTGAATTTCGAATGCGCAACTATGGTGAGGATGAGGAAACTGCCCGCCGTATGTTGGCACTAATTGAACCGGCAACGCCAGATTTATTTGGTGGATTTAACGCGGGCGTGTAATGCTCACAGAATCACAGTTTGATGCGTTTGTTGACCCTGTTATGAGTTTGTACACCGACTATGAAACATCGGTGATTGTAGACATGGCAAGGCGGCTAAAAAATCTTGATTTCTCCAGCGCCGCATGGCAGGCGCAACGCCTCACAGAATCCGGCGCATTGTTTCAGGATGTGGTCAAACGCCTTGCCAAACTCACGGGCAAATCTGAAAAAACAATTACAGAAACATTGACACGCGCCGGTGTAAAGGCCGTCAAATTTGATGACGATGTGTACAAAGCCGCAGGATTGGAACCGTTGCCGCTCAATATGTCACCTGCAATGGCGCAAGCACTCAAGGCAGCGTTGACCAAAACCAATGGGACAATCAACAATCTGACAAAAACCACGGCGATAAATGCTCAACAATCATTTGTCAAAGCGGCCGACCTAGCCTACTACCAAGTGTCAACTGGCGCAATGAGCTATGACCAGGCAATACGACAAGCTGTCAAAAAGATGGCGGCATCTGGTATTGACGTAGTTGATTATGCCTCTGGACATCGTGACCGCATGGATGTTGCCATGCGGCGAGCGGTAATCACTGGCGTTGCACAAACGGCAAACACATTGCAGATGACACGCGCCGATGAAATGGGATCCGATTTAGTTGCCGTGTCTGCCCATGTGGGAGCGCGGAATACTGGCACAGGACCCGAGAATCACGCGAGTTGGCAGGGTAAGATTTACTCACGGTCGGGGAAACATCCCAAGTATCCTGACTTTGTAAAGTCTACCGGTTACGGTACTGTCACCGGCTTGGGTGGTGCTAATTGTCGCCACTCGTTTTATCCGTATTTTGAGGGGTTATCGGAAAACGCATATAGTAAAGCTGAAGTTAAAGAAATGAATAAAAAGAAAGTTACATATCAAGAAAAAGAAATTGATATGTATCAAGCTACTCAGTATCAACGCGAGATTGAGCGCCGTATACGATTTTGGAAACGTCAAGAGGCGGCATTGCAGGCGGCTGGGTTGGATGCAACTACAGAAACGGCAAAGGTCAAAGAGTGGCAACAAATTATGCGAGAATTTATCGCGCAAACTGGATTAGATAGGCAATCAATACGGGAGCAAATCATATTATGAGTTACGAAATAACGGAAACCATGCCAACGTTTTACATTGCCTCAGAGCAACCACCCAGACGTGATGTCATGCGCGTGGTTGTTTCAGATATGCACTCAGGAAGCAATTACGCATTGTTTTTGCCGCGTGAATGGCACGGCATAAAAACAAGCCACGTACCACGAAGCAAGCAAATAAAAATCAGGGCGCATTTTGAAAAATTCTGTGATGAGATTGCCACTCGGCGCGGGGATAAGAAAATTGAACTTATTCACAATGGCGATGCAATAGATGGCGATCACCATCACAGTGGAGATGTATGCACACAAAGCCCATTAGAACAGGCGGATATTCATATTGAACTAATGATTGAACTGCAACGACGTATTGGCTGGCGGCGCGGTGATGAGTTGTATTACACCCGTGGGACTCAGGTGCATGTAAATGAAAAAGAAACCTACATTGGCAAGGAACTAAATGCAGTGCCTGATGGTGATTTCTTTGTGCATGACCTACTTGAATTAAACACCAATGGCACATTGTCTTGGTTTGTCCATCACGGACCAGGACGAGGCAAGGGACCAAACGAAGGTAATCCCATGCGGGCATGGTTGAAAAACATCTATTATGACGCGCTGAATGACCGCCGCCGATGTCCCGATATTGTATACACTGGGCATGTGCATGACCCAACATATAATACCCATGTGTACCGTGAGGGCATGAACTTTGGAACCATGCATGGCGTAATACTTCCATCGTGGCAAACAAAAACCACGTTTGCATATAAAGTCGCTCCTGTGAGTAAAAACAAAATCGGCGGTGTGTATCACAACATTTTTGCCGATGGGACTATATCAACTCCGCAATTTAGCATAATGGATACTGAGTAGTAATATGGCAACTTGTGTATTATTTTTCCGTTTGACCATGGCAAAACAACGGGCACGCAAGCCCGAGAAAATTGCACAGATCCGCGCACAGATGCGGGCGCATGTGCAAGAGTGCGCCATCTGTTCTGGGCGGGTGATGGTATATCGAAAACCGCGAGGCAGGAAGATACTACTGAGTATCAAAAAATAAAAATGACCGCGCTGTAAAAGGCGCGGTTTTTTTTATTTAATGCCCCTGTACACGCTTTAGGTAATAGGCAGACCCCCGTAGTGTGTATATCATTTTCGAGGAAAAATTACTCGTGGTCCTGAAGGACTGCGAGACTCGGCAAGCCCTACCGTAACGGGGGCGAACACAAGTGGAGCGACCACTTAAAAAAGCGTAGTGAAAGGACGCAAACAATGAAACGTGAAGATTTGAAGGCGCTCGGGTTGGAAGACGGAGTTATTGATTCCGTCATGGCATTGAACGGCAAGGCAATTGAAAGCCACAAAAACGCCGCACAGACCGCACAGACCGAACTCGAAACCGTAAAGGGTCAACTGACCGAAGCCAACAGCACTATTGAGAGTTTCAAGGCGATGAAGCCTGAAGAACTCAAAGCCGCAGCCGATGACTGGAAAGCCAAGTACGAACAGGCTGAAAAGGATTACAGCGCAAAACTGGCGACCATGCAGTTTGATAGCGAACTTGATACAGCACTAGCCGGTGCCAAGGTCAAGAACAGCAAAGCCCTCAAAGCCCTACTGAGCACCGATGATCTCAGAGATGCCAACGGCAAATTTATTGCCGAGCGTTTTACTGAACAAATCAACAAAATCAAATCTGACGCAGATTACCTATTTGAATCCGATCAACCCACGCCCAAGATCGTACAGGGCGGCAACAATCAATCAGTTGTCACCGATGCGCTCGAAAATGCGATGCGACAAGGCGCGGGATTGACAATCAAAAAGTAAAGGAATCTAGCAATGGCTAACTCCATTTCCCTCGTGACCAAATTCCTGGCAATTTTGGATGAGGTCTACAAAAAGAACTCTCTCACCGCCCGCCTCGACTCACCCACCAAACCGGTGGAATTTGGCGGCGCCGCTGCCGTCAATGTGCTGAAACTCAGCGCCGTTGGTCTGGGCACCTATTCCCGTTCCACCGGCTATCCTGCCGGTGATGTCACCGCCGCGTGGGAAACCCTCACCCTGGCTGCCTCCCGTGGTCGTGCGCTCTCTGTTGATCGCATGGACGACGAGGAAACCCTTGGCATGGCGTTTGGTCGTCTCGCTGACGAATTCATGCGCGTTTCGGTTGCCCCCGAAGTGGACGCGTACCGCTTCAGCAAGTATGCGTCTTGGTCCGGCATTTCCAGCCCGAGCGAAGCCGCGCTTGCCAATGCCGCTGCAATCCTCGCTGCCATTGATGTGGGTGTCGCTCAGATGGACGCCGATGAAGTACCCGCCGAAGGTCGTTTGATGTACATTGCCTCGGGCTTGTACAACACCCTGAAGGGTGCATTTACCCGTACTTACGTCAATGAAAACGGCATTGATCGCCGCGTTACCACGCTCGATGGAATGGAAGTCATTTCCGTGCCCCAGAGCCGCTTTTACAAGGGCATTACCCTGAACGCGGGTAGCACTTCCAGCGCCGGTGGTTTTGCAAAAACCGATACAACCGGTCGTGACCTCAATTTCATGATCATCCATCCCACCGCCGTGTTGCAGGCTGTCAAGCACGACAACATGAAATATTTCAGCCCCGACCAGAACCAGACCGCGGACGCGCATCTGTTGCAGTACCGCCTATACCATGATGCGTTTGTTTACGAAAATCATGTTGATGGTGTGTACGCTCACGTCAAGAACAGCTAACCGATCTAATTGGGGAGGGCTGAAAATGCCCTCCCTTTGGAGAAATGCAAATGACCGCTTTGAAAAATCTTTCCCCCGCGGGTTGGCTTAAGGACATTGACGACAATTTCAACACCATCGGTGAACGTGGCACATACACCTGTGTTGCTGGCGATGCCACCGCCGACGAAGTTGAAATTGACACCGGCAAAGCCGATGCCTCGGCGTTTATCGTGCAAATCTGGCGCGATGGCGTCATGGTCATGGCTGATGCGGCTGTCTCTCTGGATGAGGGCGTTTTGACGATTGCCGATGGCGCTGCGACCTATGCAGTGACCGCCGACGATGTAATTGTCTGGATTGTGTTCTAGGTGATGCCATGAAATTTGTAACTGTGACCATTGGCGGCATTACCCAGGATGTGCCCGAAGCGGACGTTTCTTTGTATCTCCGTGCTGGGTACTCAGTAGTAACGGATAAGTCCGCCGTCAAAGACCCCGAACCCGTGACGCCTCCGGTAGATCCCGCTCCTGAGCAGACCACCGAGCCTGAACCCGAAAAGGGCAAGGGCAAGCATAAATAAAGATTAGCCTCAGCAAACATGCCCTACGCAGATTACACCTATTACACTACTGAGTATCTCGGCACCGCAATTGCTGAGGCTGATTTTGCCCGCTTGGCGCGGATTGCATCGGCACAAATTGACCGGCTGACATTTGGACGTGCTGCAACAGATACCGACAACACCACGGCAATCAAAAATGCCATGTGTGCTGTTGCCGAGGAAATCCAAACCGTTGAACAAAGTGACAGCAGCGAGTACATCACCAGTGAATCACAGGGACAGTATTCAGTGTCCTATGACCCATCGTCAATTGACAGCCGCAGCACAACGCAGCGCTATGAGGATGCCGCAAAACTGTACCTTGAATCCACTGGCTTAATGTTTGGTGGGTTTATGAGCGGCGAGTACGCCGGTGACTATGATACCGAATAGTGACATCACCATTTACAACCGGTATTTTGTCAACCGCGTTGAAACCTATCAGCGCACAGTTATCAATAATGTTGTTTGGCAAGCCACAAAAGCGGTGTCGGGTCGGTCCACTGGCGTGATGGCAGCTAATGTAGCGTTGATCATGATACCGTTTGCGCTGGGCACGAATTACCGCAAACCCAAGGCATGGGCAGCCGCACGCACTGGTAAATGGACGTTGCAGGAAGGTGACGTTATTGTGCGCGGTGCAATCACTCAGGAGATTACTACTGAGTACACATTGTCTGAATTACGCGCCGCATATGATGATGTTGTAAGCATCACATCAATTGACGCCATGGATCAAGGCACTGCCGCTGTGCAACATTGGGAAGTTGGCTGCAAATGACCGGACATATCCAGATCGAAACCCCACGCGGTGCGGTTGTTTTAGACGCAACCGGCAAGGCGGAATTGAAGTGGAAAACAAACTTTGGCAGCCAAAGAACAAAACAATTCACCGCCGCGCAAAAGTTCATTGATTCTGAGGTTTTGCGATATTCCGAACCGTTTATACCGTTGCTCACAGGCACATTGATTAAGACAGGTATTTTGGGCACGGTCATTGGCAGCGGTACAGTTTCATGGATTGCACCATACGCCAAAAAACAATATTATCGCGGGCGGCGCCCTGGCACCCAGCAAGCGGGTCCACTTCGGGGACGGTTTTGGTTTGAACGAATGAAAGCGGTACGCGGGCAGACCATCATCACAGGTGCAAAGAAGATTGCAGGTAGCAAATGAGTCTTATTTCAGCGGTGCAAACTTACATAAAGACTTATAGTCAACTGGCTACCAATGCGCCGGTGTGGGTTGATTACATTGGCAAGACCCCTACTCAGTATGCAATCTCCCCGTTGCCTGGGGCGCGGATCATTGAAACCACCATCACAGGCAAAACAACGCGAGAATTCCCGTTTGCTTTTGAACTGGTCGAATTTACAGCCGACGATGCCCAGCGTCTTGAAAATCTTGGATTTTTTGAGGCGTTTGCTGATTGGCTGGAAACACAAACAAATGCGGGCACATTGCCAACATTGGCAAGCGGCAAAACGTCTGAAAAAATTGAGGCATTGGGTTGGGGCTACCTGTTGGATGAAGGGGAATCCGGCACGGGCGTTTATCAGATCCAATGCAAACTAACCTACGCACAAAACGCGCCATAGGAGAAAAATACAATGGCAAAAATCAAACGATCACAAGTGCAATCCTTTTTGCAGACAGCAACCTCCCCATCGGTGGTGTTGTCTCTGATTGGTGACGGCGTTACAACCGGCACGATCAACTACAACCCTGAAACATCCTCGGAAACCTACATCCACGAGGACGGCGCAACCATTGACGTTGAAAAATACGCGCCGACTCTGCCGGTCGAAGCTACCTGTGTAGCGGGTGATGCGGTATTTGAATACATTGACGGCTTGCGCAAATCCCGGGCCGTGTTGAACGATGCCCGCACGTATTTGGTCAATGTGTGGCTGTACGAAACCCCGACAAGCACCGATAAATATCCGGCTGAAAAGCAGGAAGTTTCCATCCAGATTGATTCATTCGGCGGTGATGGCGGCGTTGCCAACAAAATCAATTACACCATCAATTTCATTGGCGATCCCGTCATTGGCAAATACGATTTGTCCGACGGCGCTTTCACAGCCGACGCCTAACGCAATCGCCCGTATCAGAAATGGTACGGGCATGAGGTTTTATGCAATCATTACAAATTAACACCGGTGAAATCAGACTAGCTGTCAACAACGACCCAGAGCGGGTGATTGTTTTCAACCCTGCTGATGCGATGTTTGCAGAACGATTTTACAATCTGATTGGTGAATTTCAGCGCAAAATTATTGAGTACCAGGCTAAAGCCAAACAGATTGAGACAAACACGGGTGTAGATGATAACGGAATCCCGTTAAATGCATCTGACCGCATTGAACTTGTGAAAGATGTTTGCTCATATATTCGTGAAAAAATTGACATCATTTTTGGCGCGGGAACATCTCAAAAAGCATTTGGCGATGCAATGGAATTAAATGCACTCTCGCAATTTTTCGAGGGCATTACACCATTTGTGCAAAAAGAACGCGCCGCAAAGATTGAGACATACACCAATAAGAAACCAAAACGCCGGTGAACATTCTCATTGATGAACTGCCAGAGTCGGTCACAATTTCCGATACTGAGTACACAATTGATACTGATTTTCGGACGTGTCTAAAAATCATTATGGCGTTTGAGGACAATGAACTTACGCCACAAGAGAAACAATTAATCTTATTGAGTAATTTGTACTCAGTAGTACCGGATGACATCGGCGCGGCATTGGAGCAAGCGAATTGGTTTTTGAATGGCGGCAAAAGTGGAGAGACAGACACAGATCCACAGCCCCGCGTTTACTCGTTTGCAAAAGACGGAAATTTTATTTATGCGGCATTTCGGCAAACGCATGGCATTGACCTGGCTACTGCAAAACTCCATTGGTGGACGTTCCTGGCATTGTTTATGGACCTGGGGCAAGACACCACATTTTGTCAATTGACCGCACTTAGGAAACGATTGGCAACCGGTAAAGCAAGCAAAGAGGAAAAAGCCGCCGCCCGTGAAATGGGCGAGATCATTGAACTAGAGCAAATTGACGACCGTACACTGGATGAAAAGGAAACTGAAAACGAATTTTTACGCCGGGTGCGTGAATTAGAGGAAAAACGCAATGGGCTATGATGGCAGTATCAATATTGATACAAAGATAAATACATCTGGCATGAACAAAGGCACGAAGGCAATCAGCGCGTCTCTTAAGGGCGTGCTATCTTCTGTTATGGCAGTTGCTAAAACAATGGCGGCGGTATTCATTGGCGGCTCAATTATTAATGGCATTAAGTCATTGATTGGGCAATTCGATATTATGGGGTCATCCATTGGGGCGAGTGTAAAAACATTATCTACGTCATTTGACGCACTAAAGGGTGCATTTGTCAATCTGCTATTGACCGCGCTTGCACCACTGATTCCATACGTCATTACCTTTGTGCAATGGCTGACTCAAATGCTCAATACACTGACTGCAATTATTACCGCACTGTTTGGCGTGCAAAAATTGACTTCTGGCGCCGCCTCGAATACAGAGGATATGAAAAAAAATGCCAAGGGCGCTCTTGCGTCATTTGACCAGATCAATGTATTAAGCGGTGGAGATAAACAAAACGGCCCGTCTGTACTGCCGAATGTAACCATCCCACCGGATTTACTTGCCAAGGTAGAGGAATTCAAAACGAAAATGCTTGATTTTCTCGCGCCCGTGATTGAGGCGTGGGACAGGTTAAAACAAGCATTATTGCCGTTGGGTAAAACCATTTGGGAGGGGTTGAAATGGGCTTGGGATAATATCCTTGTACCGTTGGGTGCATGGGTAATATCTGACTTATTGCCCGTGTTTTTGGATCTTCTCGCAGGCGCCGCCGATGTGCTGAATGAGGCATTGATAGCACTCGCCCCAATATGGCAAGGTTTTTGGGATAACTTTTTAAAGCCTCTTGCAGAATGGGCCGGGAGCGCAATTATTGATTTCCTCGGGTGGTTGACTGAAAAGCTTTATTTGCTTGCCGCTTGGATAAAAGAAAATCCGTCAAAGTTTCAGGATTTTATCGTTATCATGCTGATATTTGTTGGCGTTTTTCAACTCGCCGGGGCAATTATTGGTGCGCTTGCAATCACTGTAACGGGCACGGTGCTTGCAATTGTTGCTTTATTTGCCGCTCTTGGAGTTGCAATCTATTTGCTTATTGCGCATTGGGATGAGTTATCGACAACTGTAAAGCAATTGGGATTTATCCTTTCATATTACTTTTCCATGATTGGAGAATCAATAAAAAGTGCCTTTACCGGTGCGCTTGAATTTGTCGGTGATAAATTCCGCGCTGTTTTTGAAGGTGTGAAAAGTTTTGTGAAGGGTGTAATCAACAGCATTATTGATTACATCAATGGCATGATAGATGCCGTTACCGGTGGAATTAATGCCATTGTTGACGGTGTGAATATCCTTGGTGGAATTATCCCAGGCTATGAACCAGTTGCCGCAATTTCGGCTCCCAAAATCCCGCGGCTTGCAACCGGGGCAGTGATACCGCCCAATGCTGAGTTTGCTGCAATCTTGGGTGATCAACGCGGCGGACGCAATCTCGAAGCGCCTGAAGGACTCATTCGGCAAATCATCCGTGAGGAGATGGGCGGTAGTAACAGCACTCTTACAGTGCAAATGCCCGTGTATCTTGACAGTGAAAAGGTTTATGACGGCGTAAAAAAGGTTGAATTTCGCCGTGGTCCTAGCCTTGTTGGAGGGTTGTCATGATAACCATTGACGGTGTTGATTTTGACATTCCTGTAGTTTCGATTCGGCGCAATGCAGAATTTTTAGACAAATATGCTGAACGCACCGAAGATGGCGTTTTGCATCGTGAATTGATCGGTGTGTTTTTCAATTACATTTTGCAGTTTGGACGCACGAACAACACTACTGAGTACGCGGCGTTGTGGGAAAAACTCACAGAGCCGGAAGAATTTCACACTGTGACTGTCCCTGATGGTGATGCGTCACCACTGACATTTACCGCGTATTTTGCGGGTGTGTCTGATGAACTTCGCAAGGACACTACTGCTAAAACATTCTGGAAAAACCTCACTGTGAACTTTATTTCTCAGGAACCCACAAGGACACCTGCATAATGCCACGCACTTACCCGCGCATTGCTTTTAGTTTATATGCCATGACAATCAAGCCAGATGCAAGCCTGGCTTTTTCTGCATTGCACGCACTGGGCAATGTTGCGGATCTAATCACAAACGAAGTTACCACAAAGCCAATCATTACCTATGAGCCTGATTTCTGGCTTTTAGATGGCGGATATAAATTCAGACCCACGGACGATGCTGACGCACATATTGGTATTATGAGCACTGTACAAAGCGACGCTACCGGCATTTTTTCGGTTGCACCTACACTGACAATTACTTTTGGCAGTGTGCAATCATCGGATGGACTGACATTGAGATTTGCACCGTATTCAAATGATTTTGCAAATGATATTGATGTTGCGTATTACAACGCGTCTAATGTCTTAATTCGCACGGACTCTTACACTCCAACATCATGGGATTTTTCAATCGCACAAGCAGTATCCAATTTCAAAAAAATCATTATCACTTTCAATAGCACAAATAACCCGTACCGGTATTTGCGCTTGTCTGGCATTGATTTTGGTGAATTGACATATTTTGAAAGCACCAATATCAAAAGTGCGTCAGTTATTCAAGAAATTAAACCTATTTCTGATGAATTACCAATTGGAAAACTGGAATTAAGTCTTTTTTCAAATGACGCAGCTTTTAATATTATCAACCCAACAGGAACTTATGCACAATTAAAAGAAAATCAGCCGATTGATGTCTATGAATTTGTAAATACCGAATTAATTTATATTGGTAGATACTATATAAAAAGTTGGGAAAATACCTCTGACAATGAAATCAAATTTGTTGCTGAGGATATATTAAGCATTTTAGAAACCAAAAAATATTATGGCGGAATTTGGGGTGCTGGTCAAACCGGTGGTGGGGCAGATCAAGCCCCCACTATTTTGATTGAAGATTTATTAGATGAAATTTTGACCGCAAATTCAATACCATATTCATTGGATTCTATATTAGAAGGAACTGAAATAAATGGTTGGTTGCCAATTGGATCAATCAAAAAAGCCTTGCAACAAATTGGTTTTGCTGCAGGCGCATATATTTCTTGCTCAAGATCAGGCATTGTAAAAATTACAAAAACAATTTTGGCGTCTGATTTATTGGTATTTGATTATGCAATTAGTCGAAGCCAAAAAGGGTTAAGTCAATCTCTTACGTTAAAACCACAGGTTACCGGTGTTGTAATTACAACACATGGGTATTTTTGCGACACATCTCCAGAAACCCCAGACACACTATTTAATGAATGGATGCCGGCTGGCACAAAAACAATTTTTTTTGACCGCCCCGTTTTAGCTAGTTCAATTGGTGCTTATGGTGGATCTGCCACAGTTACAGAGCAAAATATAAATTACGCTGTAATCAGTCGGGCTACAGACGGTGTTGCAGTTATAACTGGATATTATTATAAAGATTCCATTGGCGAAGTGAGCGTATATAATCCAACAGCATCTGATTATCAAAAAATATTAACCATAAATAATGCTACATTGATAACAAATGAAAATGGAGAAACTATCGCACAACATTTATACGATTATTACCAACAGCGATATTTACAAAAATTTAGATTATTTGCAACAGATGTACAAGTTGGAAAATCAATGTTGATTGATATTTTTCAAAATTCACAACTTGGTGGATTTGTTGAAAAAATGAATATCAACCTAACAGGTGGTTTTTTACAAGACACTGAAATCGTTGGTATTGTGGTGGAATAATGGCATATACAACACCAGTAACTGACAGAACCATTGCAGATGTGAAAAATAAGACATCAAAGGCGTATTTCAATGTTGCTGATTGGCAGCGCATTTATAACAACACATTACTGACAAAAAGTCTGGCAGAGATACTACTCAGTAGCAGTATATCCGCGTCAACACTAACCGAACCAACTATAACCACAATTCCAACGGTTGTTAATTTCAATGCCTTGCTGACAAACATTGAAACTTTGCGCCTTGCAGTTGTAGCAGAATCAATTGTTGGTGCTCAGACAGTTATCAATGACGCTTGGGAGGCGGGATTATTCAGATCGGCACCAGATTGGCAAGATGCAAACATTTGGGAAAGCACGATTGATGCGATTTGGCAACATTTTGATGGTAACACCTTAGAAGTATGTCCTACGTTGACCGCTAATTTAACAATTCCCACGGACACTGATTATATTGTGGTGGATTGCATTGATCCCGATGTTTTTGAAATTATTATTGAAGGCACCGGAGAACTACACGTTATTTGAGGTAAATCATGACACTAAAAAAAAATGAACTTAATTTAGAAGAGCTTGCATCTGCACCTGCTATACCGGCAACGGGAAAATGGTCGTTGTATTTCAAATCCGATGGACCGTATTTCATTGACGATGCAGGCAATGAAACCGGTCCATTAGGTGAAGTGGATATTGCCGCACTTATTAATGCTGCTACAGCTAAAACCACACCGGCAAGTAACGATGAATTTCCGCTCGCAGATTCTGCCGCATCCTATGCACTGAAAAAAATGACATTTTCCAATTTGAAATTGGAAATTATGAAAGCCATGTACCCCATTGGCGCAGTTGTAACATTGGGAGTAAGCACTAATCCTGCTACGTTGTTTGGTTTTGGCACATGGACCGCCATTGCTGGGCGCGTCATTGTCGGTATTGATGCAGGGCAAACAGAGTTTGACACGTTGAATGAAACCGGCGGCGCAAAAACTCACACACTGACAGAGAGCGAAATGCCGTCGCATACCCATGTACAAAATGCCCACAGTCATACAACAGCATCTAGGGACACTGCAACGGCATTTGGTAGTGTTGCACGCGTTGCACAACCATCAAACTCAGGATCAAACTCAACAGTACCAACGTCATCAGATACCGCAGTAAATCAAAACGCTGGTGGGGGAGGTGCGCACAACAATTTACAGCCATACATTGTTAAATATGTTTGGGAACGAACTGCATAATTATAATTTCCAGTTGTCCACAGGTGAAGCATATCTGTGAGCATCTTGTAAATCCTCACGGACAATATCAAGATACTCAAGTACCCCCAT
>ERZ761584.245-NODE-245-length-19872-cov-19.614170_pt1 | contig 19872 bp, 18 predicted proteins | sample MGYA00512168_ERZ761584 | MGnify/ENA primary metagenome ERZ761584 (study PRJEB28899, sample SAMN03785564) | bioreactor sludge metagenome | biome: EBPR Sludge; feature: EBPR Bioreactor; material: 0.22µm filtered reactor supernatant | place: Saint Lucia: Queensland...
GAATGGAAAAAATAATCATTAGGCCATTTGAAGAAAGAGATACTAACTTTATAATCAATAGCTGGCTTAAAAACTACAAGTTCTCATCACGATTCGCGCAAGCCATTACATCAAAAGTATATTACGCTAATCATGAACCTATTGTTAAAAACCTGATCAATCGCTGCGCGCCATATTCTCTCGTTGCAACCCTTGAGGATGCCCCTAGAGTCATACTTGGTTATATCATTTTCCAACCAACTGGCCCTAGCCATATTGTCCACTACGTATATGTAAAATACCCCTTTCGTGGCAATGGCATATGCTCAGAGCTAATCAAAGAGGCTCAAATTAATAAGCACTGCTTTATGTATACTCACTTAACAGCACCAATAGCTGAATATGTTGAGGACAATCCGGACATTTTATATAACCCATACCTAATTTAACAAAGGACGTTAAAAATGGAGAAGAAGAAAGTTAAAGTGGCAAGATTCCACGATGCTATTCAATTGATCGGCTACACCAATACATCAGGTGGTGTTATCACAAGTGCGCATGAAAAGGATTTTCCAGACATGTACAAAACAGACGTTGGCATCTATATACCAGTTAAAGATGGGCTTGAGGTATTTGTGTCCCTTGCTAATGTGCCATACGCATTGATTTATCAAGAGCCAATCAAAGAAGAGACACCTAAGAAAGCTAAATGATAATCATTGACCCTAAGTTTGCAGAGGCGGAGCTTAAAGATAGATACTTTAGACGCTTTGACCTTACTAACTTTTGCTTTAAAGAACAGCTGGCCTTTATTAGGGATAAAAACCCATTTAAGACAGCTGTCTGCTCACGTCGTGCAGGTAAAACTATAGCCTGTGCAGCACACCTATGGGATGAGGCCCAGGCCAATCCAGATAGAGTCTGTCTCTACATCACACTGTCGCGCAATAATGCTAAAAAGCTAATCTGGAAGGAGCTGCTAAAAATCAGGCAGCAGTATTCCATTGATTCAACTATAGACTCCACAGAGCTAAGCATTAAGCTTAAAAATGGTTCTGTAATCTATGTCAGTGGTGCCAAGGATAAGTCAGAGATAGAGAAGTTTAGGGGTCTAGCTATTACCTTGTGTTACATAGATGAGTGCCAGTCATTTAAATCATACCTGCAAGACCTAATCGATGAAGTCATAGCCCCAGCCCTTATGGACTATGCAGGCACACTATGTCTTATCGGAACCCCGGGACCTGTACCTAATGGCTATTTTTATGAATCATCTCATAACTCCGAATGGTCTCATCATAAGTGGACCTATTGGAACAACCCATGGATTTCAATTAAGTCCAATAAGACTCATCAAGAGGTATTAGAGCGAGAGCTTAAACGTCGTGGTGTTACTGTTGATCATCCAAGCATTCAGCGTGAGTGGTTTGGCAAATGGGTCACTGACTCAGACTCCCTAGTCATTAAATACTCTAACAACAAGAACCATTACGACACTCTGCCTAACCTGCATAAGCCTTGGCAGATAGTCATAGGCATAGACATAGGTTTTGATGATGCTGATGCTATCGCTGTCATTGGCTCTAATGAACATGCTAAAGAGGCTTACCTGATAGAAGAGATTATAGCGCCTAAGCAGGGCATTACAGAGCTTGCTGAAAGCATTCAGAAACTAACCAAAAAGTATGATGTTAATCGCATCGTCATGGACACAGGCGGCCTTGGCAAAAAGGTAGCAGAAGAGATTAGGCGTCGATTTTCCATCCCAATACAGGCAGCCGAGAAAACACGTAAGTTTGAATTCATTGAGCTATTAAATGATGCGTTAAGAACGGGCAGGTTCTTTGCCAAGCGGGACTCTCGTTTTGCTCAAGACTCATACCTTGTTGAATATGACTGGGACAAATCAACTCAAGATAAGCTCGTGGTCTCTGACCGATATCACTCAGACATCATAGATGCTGTGTTATATGCCTTTCGCGAAAGCCTTCATTGGTTATATGAGCCAGAGATTCCACAGCCTAAACCTGCAACTCCTGAATGGTTCTTAAGACAAGAAGAAGAAATGCTAGAAGCTGCCATGAACTCATTGCAACAGCGCGACAATATCAGCGACTTTGACGAATTCCTGTAAATTATGAAGTTATCAGAAATACGCAAAATCATCAAAATATCGCAAGAAATGGGCCTAAAACGCATCAAAATCGACAATTTTGAAGCAGAGTTTTTTGAACCAAGTCAGTCTAAACAATTGGTCGGTGTACCTGAAATGACACAGACAGACGTTGGATTGGTGCCAAAGCCAGAGTTAGCGGATGAGGCAGAGATGCTATTTTGGTCATCAGGTGGCCTTGAGGACGAGGAGCCTGCTAAACAATAACAAACATTCTCAAAGGATTGAGCATGACAGTAGATTATACAAAGTTTTCAAATAATGGCGAAAATCAACCAAACAGCGAAGCCGTCTCAGACCGTAGATGGTGGTTGGTTAATAAATCAGACCGAGCCCAGACTATTGCTGGTGTTATAAAAATGATCATCGAGTCTGACACCAAAAGACAGGTTCAATACCAAATCTCATCACGTCTTTATGGTAACTCAACGCTAATGGGTGTTAATGGCATCAGCGTTACAAGAATAATGACTCCAAACTCAGCACCTAAAGATCGTATCACCTTTAACGTGGTACAATCAGCTATTGATACTGTTACAGCTAAGATTGCTAAGAACAAACCAAAGCCATACTTTCTAACCAGTGGTGGTAACTGGGCTCAACAGCGCAAAGCGAAGAAGCTTAACAAGTTCATCGAAGGCATCTTCTATGAGCAAGAAGCATATAAGCATGCAACCAGGATCTTTAAAGATGCCTGCATTGTTGGTGATGGTGTCATGCATGTGTATCGAAAAGATGACAAAATCTGCTATGAAAGAGTCATGGCTCGTGAACTGTTCACAGATGCCACAGATGCTTACTATGGCACTCCAAGACAAATTCATAGACTTAAGAACATCGACAGACAGGTGTTGATTGAAACATTCCCAGAGAAAAAGAATAAGATTAAAGAAGCTAACAGAGCATTCCTTGATTACTCTGGCTCTCTTCAATCCATCTCAGACCAAGTGACGGTCTCAGAATCATGGCACTTACCAAGTGGACCAAAAGCCAAGGACGGCCTTCACTGTATCTGTATCGATGGAGAGGTGATCTTTGAAGAGGAGTACACCAAAGACCACTTCCCATTCGTGTTTATGAAATGGTCTGAAAGACAAGAAGGCTTCTGGGCTCAAGGTGGTGCAGAGCAGATCCAAAACATTCAGCTAGAGCTTAACAAACTCCTATGGGTTATCCAGCGCTCTATGCACTTAGCTGGCACTTTCAAGGTGTTCTTAGAGAATGGATCTAAGATCGTAAAAGAGCATCTAAATAATGACATCGGCGCTATCGTTAACTACTCAGGCACAGCCCCTCAATATGTTTTGCCATCGGTTATTCAACCTGAGTTATTTAACCAAGTAGCAAACCTTAAAAACATGGCCTTTGAACAAATGGGCATCTCTCAGTTATCAGCTACTAGCCAAAAACCAGCAGGGCTTAACTCTGGCAAAGCTCTACGTGAATACAACGACATTGAGACAGATCGTTTTATGACCATCGGGCAAATGTATGAGCGCTTTTTCTTAGAGCTTGCTCGTCAATCAATCGGTGTTGCAGTTGATATCTATAATGACATTGGCTCTTACCCGGTTAAGATTCCCAATAGAAAGTATCTTGAGACTGTTGATTGGTCAGAGATTGATCTATCAGAAGACGATTATGTAATGAAAATGTATCCAGTCTCTTCACTTCCGGAAACTCCAGAAGGAAAACTGCAAACAATTCAAGAGTACATACAAGCAGGTATGTTAACGCCACGCACTGGTAAGCGCTTGTTAGACTTCCCAGACTTAGAGCAAGTGGAAGACATCCAAAATGCATCAGAAGATTACTTAAACAAGGTGTTTGAGATGATGATCGAAGATGGCATCTATACACCACCTCGTCCGCAAAATGACTTAAAGTTAGCGCGTGAGTTAGCCCTTGAGTATTACAATCAAGGATTGCTTCATAATATGGATGAGGACAAGCTAGAGCTTATTAATAGATTTATTGATCAGATCGGAATGCTAGAAGCGCAAGCTATGCCACAGCCTCAAATGGGTATGCAGCCCCAAGCAGCCCCAATGCCTCAACCAACATCTGATCTTATCCCTAACGTACCAGGAGCAGCATGAACGAGAAAGACCTGACCCCAGAAGAGAAAGAAAAGGCACTGGTCGAATTCGGTGCCCACTATCTAACTGCCGTTGTTGATTGGAAGAAACGTCATCCGAATAAAGAGCTTCCTGCAACGTGGTCACCACAGCTTAAGAAATATGTATGGGTAAACCGTGCAGACAGAAGAAGGCTTGGTGTTAAATGAGCTGGGAACAACCAATCAGTGTCCACGAGCGTGGCGAAGTCGGTAGAGTATATTATCTTAACACTAAATTAACACTACTTGATGGTGAGGAGTGGACCAGAAATACTGAGTTCACACTTAACCCAGATTACGGTTCAACCATTGAGGAGATGTTAAAGCGTACCACAGAGATACCTAATCAGATGAAAGACCAGTTACTACGCAAGCGAGTGTCTGAGAACCGTTTAACCAGTGGTCTAGTATACAAGGTATGGATTAGTGACTATCCAGCACCTCGTTATTGGGCACCAACACAAAGAGAAATAGAACATCGTAAAAAGGCTCAAGGTAAAGCGGTCCTATACGATGCTAATGGATCAATTTTAGTTTAATGAAAAAACCAAGGATGGGCCACGAGCCCACGGAAGGGCTACCATGCAAGAAGCAGTTACAGAAAATGCAGTTACAACCCAAGAAGTACCACAAGAAGCTATCTCAGCGGACCAGGGGACCCAAACCAATCCGCAAGCCAAGACACCTGCAAGAGAGCTAGCATCACCACAGCTTGCCATCCTAGCTAAGCGTGAAAAAGCATTGCAAAAGCAACGTGAAGAACTACAGAAAAGCAAACTAGATATCGATTCAAAATATGAAGAGATTAACAAGTTTAAGTCCCTTAAAGAGCAAGCTAAAACCAACCCTCTAAAATTCCTTGAAGAAGCAGGGTTAACCTATGAAGAGCTAACCAACTTTATCCTTAATGGCAACAAGCCAACGGCTGAGATGGAGACCTCTTCTATTAAGACAGAGATGCAGAAGCTTCGTGAAGAAATACTTAAGAAAGAGCAAGAGCGTGAGGCTTCACTTAAAGCTCAGGAAGAGCAACGAGTGCAAGAGACCATCTCTACTTTCAAAGACAATATCTCTAGCTTTCTAACGGCTAAGCCAGATGACTTTGAACTATGCAACAACTACCCAGAGTCAGTAGACCTAATCTATGATGTTATCGAAGCTCACTTTGCACAGACTCAAAAGGTAATGAGCATGGAAGAAGCGGCAAAGCTTGTTGAAGATCATTTTGAGAGCGAAGCTATGAAGGTTACCTCATTTAAAAAGATCCAATCAAAGCTTGCGCCAAAACCAGCAGCTACCGAAGAAGATGGCTTCCAAAAAGCCAAATCATCAGCTAGCCCAACACTTAATAACACAATGTCTCAAACAGTATCTGGCCTTTCGTCCTCAACAGAACAGGATCGAATTAAAAGAGCCCTTGCTGCGCTGGGTAATTGACGAAATGATGTGTGGTGTAAACTGTAAGTAACTTAAGAAGTGATAAATTCCCGGTAGGTATGGGTAAAGCCTAAACGAAGTTAGATAATACTCGCACCAGTTATAGCGAATAAAAGATTAAGTAATGGGAGCAGTCGTATTAGAATTTAAGCCAAGAGAAAGTCTAAAAGAATTTACAACTGGGAGAGGCAAAGTGAGTTTAATACGTCGCACAGGAGGCAAGAAGAGCAGTCCGAATATGCTCATAAACGGAGAAAACCTTGCGACGCTCGCCGCTCTCAAAACTGGTTCTACGACAGCAAAAGACGCAATGTCGTTTGAACTTATCGTAATTGACCCGCCTTACAACGTGGGCGGAAACCAGGGCTACAAGAACGTCTGGAAAGGCGAAAGTGAAAAGGAACGGCACTGGGCTGGCGATCACGGAGCGTTTTTAGATTTTATGGAGCCGAGATTAAAGATTGGTCGCCAACTTCTTACCGAGGACGGCGTGATTTTTATCAATATCTGCGACGGCGAATACTGCCGATTGAAAATCCTAATGGACCAAATTTTCGGCGAAGAAAACAATCTTGGAACAATCATTTGGGATAAGAGCCAAGGTTCGGCTGGTAGTCATATGACTGCGGTTCACGAATACATTTTGGTATATGCGAAAAACAAACGCAAGGCTCCACCTCTCTTTAAAGAGAAGCCCGCAGCCCAGATGATGATTGATAAGGCGAAGGAACTCAAAGACGCAAAAATTCCTTACGAAGAAGCCCAAAAGCAATTCAAGAAGTGGGTTGCGGAAATGGAAAAGCAAAAGGTTATCAGTAGCGGTGAGTCTCCGTATAAATTGCTTCACCCGAAAACTTTTCGTCCATTCCAATCAACACCAAGTTGTGCCCACGACAAGCCAGAAAGCCGTTCGCATTATAAACTTAAACACCCGACAACGAAGAAGAACTGTAAACTACCAGCCAAAGGCTGGAAGTGGAGCGAGGAAACTTTGCTTGAAATGGCAAAGTATAACGAGTTCACAGTAGGAGATGGCTTCGTAATTGCTGGGCAGTTGGTTTACGGCGAAGACGAAGACACTGTGCCTCGCAAATTACAATTCCTTGACGAGAAAATGGAACAAAGTTTTCCGTCGGTTATTCGGATTGGATATGGCGGTCAAAAAGATTTGCCTGACGGAATTGAGTTCTCAACTCCGAAGCCCGTTGAATTGATGAAGCAACTAATTAAGGCATATCCGAAAAAAGACGCTCGTGTGCTGGACTATTTTGCCGGGTCGGGAACGAGTGGACACGCCGTAATTGAAATGAACAAAGAAGATAATGGAACACGTTCTTATGTTCTCATTGAAGAAATGGGTTCTACGTTCAACAAGGTTTTGCTTCCAAGAATGAAATTTGCGGATAAGAAAGCGGAGTTTGCTACGTATGAAACAGAAACCGTCCCTGTGGGCGGTAAGGACTTACTTAAAAAATTCAATGAATACAGTTTTGATTTTTTGAGTGCCTACCATTTCATTGAAGAAGAGAATTCAATGTTGGTTGACGAAATGATGTGTGGTGTAAACTGTAAGTAACTTAAGAAGTGATAAATTCCCGGTAGGTATGGGTAAAGCCTAAACGAAGTTAGATAATACTCGCACCAGTTATAGCGAATAAAACAAACAAACATTAAACCAATTAACATGGAGTATTATTATGGCAGTATCTGCTTATATGGATTTAACGGCCATGAATGCAGCTCTTAAAGAGCTTTATTCAGGTCAAGTCATCAACAACATGGTCTATGCTGACAACCCTTTGTTTGCAATGTTACCAAAATTCACAGAGTTCGGTGGTAAATACTATCCACAACCGATCATCACTGGGAACAATCAAGGTATCTCTGCTACATTTTCAACAGCACAGACCAATCAATCAGCTGCTCAGTTGCAATCTTTCTTGCTTACTCGCGTAAGCCAGTACTCAATTGCTACTATCGATAACCAAACTATGCTTGCTTCTAAGACTGACAAAATGGCTTTCTTAGAGGGTGCTAAATTGGTAATCGATTCAGCTCTTCGCTCTGCTACTAACCAAATCGCATCTGGTATTTTCAGAAGTGGTACTGGTTCTATCGGACAAATCGGTTCTATCTCTACTGGTGTTATCACTCTTAGCTCTGCTCTAGATGTGGTTCAATTTGAGGTGAACATGGTTTTGCAAGCTAATGCTACTGATGGTGGTACTCCTCGTGCTGCTCTTGGTTACGTTATCGCTGTAAACCGTTCTGCTGGAACTGTTACAGTTGCTTCATCTGGTTTAGGTGGTTCTGCTGCTACTCCATCTGGTTGGACTGCAAATGACTACTTGCTAATCCAAGGTGACGTAAACTTGAAACCTAAAGGTTTAGCTGCTTGGTTGCCTACCACTGCACCTACTGGTGGTGACAATTTCTTCGGTGTAGACCGTTCAGTTGATTCTGTTCGTCTTGCTGGTGTTCGTTACGATGGTTCTGCTCAGTCTATCGAAGAAGCGATGATTGATGCTACTGCTTTGGTTGCTCGTGAGGGTGGTAAAGTAGGAAAAGGTATCACTAACTTTGCATCTTACTCTGCTCTTGAAAAAGCATTGGGTGCTAAGGTTCAATACGTTAACGCAAAAGGACCTGCTGATATCTCTTTCCGTGGTATTGCAGTAAACGGCGCTAACAGTGTTGTAGACATCTTCCCAGACAGAAATAGCCAAGCTGCTCGTATGTACATGTTACAAATGGACACTTGGAGACTTATGTCATTAGGTGATGCTCCTCAAATCTTGAAATACGGCGATGGCCTAGAGATGTTGCGGGTATCTAATGCTGATGCTGGTGAGTTGCGCGTTGGTGCATACTACCAATTGGCATGTGCTGCTCCTGGATGGAATGCAGTTGTTTCATTGTCTGCTTAATTAAAATGGGGCCCTATTGGACTTAAAACGTCCTCTAGGGTCTCCACCTACAGGGTGAGGGGGCTCTGCCTGTTTGTATAACCGCCCACGATCAAGATGATCGAAAGGATGATTTTATGGCTAATAGATTTTTTCAACAATTCAGATATTCATTAGAGAAAAACGTAGTTGATTTGTTTTGCGATGTTACTGTTGGCGCTACTGGTGCTCCGACTAAAGTGGTTGCAAACTCAAAAGGTATTTCAACAGTTGTAAGAAACTCTGCAGGTAAATACACAATTACCTTGCAAGACTCTTATTATAAATTCTTAGGTTGTGAAGTTAGCATTATCGGTACGGGTGGTGCTGCTGCTGCTCCTCAGTTTTTTGTTGTATCTCAAGCTGTAACTAATGCGACAACTCCAACAGTTGTTGTTCAGTTTCAAGACTCTGCTGGTACAGCAACAGATCCTGCAAGTGGGGAAGAGTTTATCTTACATATCGTAGTTGGCAACAGCTCAGCTTACTAAGGAGTTTTAAGATGATTATACCTGATAACAAAAAGACGGTTTCAATCATCTTGTCAAAAATGAAGCCTGGTGGTGGTGAAAGCCGCCAGGATGTTGTGCCTGAGCAGGCCATTGATGATAAAGATGAAGCTCTAAAAGCTATTGCTGAAGATATGATTAAAGCATTCGAGGATAAATCTGCTATGGATTTAGTCTCTGCTTTAAAGGCTTTCTGGCATCAGATCCAGTTAATGGATGAAGAGCAAGACGAAGCGCAAGAACAATCAGAAGCTGAATAGGGGTGAACCATGGCAACAACCATGTCACTATTGGCTCTTAGAACAGCAGTCAGACAAAGATCAGATATGGTTAACGATCAGTTCATTAGTGATAGTGAGCTGACTTCGTATATTAATCAGAGCTACTTTGAGCTGTATGATTTACTGGTGCAAAAGTATGGAGACAATTATTATGTCGCTAATCCCTACACAATCACTACCGATGGAAGTAATCAGTTTTTTTCTCTCCCTACTGATTTTTACAAGCTTCTTGGTGTTGATCTGGCTCTTAGCAACACTAACGACTCTTTCGTCACCATCAGACCATTTAATTTTTCTGATCGAAATCGTTATGCTGTCCCTAATTTTCAGTCATTTTATGGCGTAACCAATATGCGCTATCGCTTAAACGGCGATAAGCTTTGGCTAACCCCAACACCTGCAGGTAATCAAACCATCAGAGTGTGGTATGTGCCTAAGCTAACAACTCTGTCTGCTGATGGCGATACCGTTGATGGTATCTCTGGCTGGACTGAGTACATTATTGTAGACGCTTGCATTAAGGCATTAGCCAAGCAAGAGAGTGATGTAACGGTGTTTGCTTTACAGAAAGCAGAGCTGATTAAGCGAATAGAGAATGCTGCAGAGAATAGAGACGCTGGTAATCCTGCAACTGTTGGAGATACTCAGTTCTCTGATCTATGGTGGCCAACAGGCTCTGGCAGTGGTTACGGCGCAGGAGCATTTTAATGAGAAGCTTTAGCAAGGTCCAAACAACTGATCGAGTAGTCAATCAGTTACAAGACAACATTGCTAATGCTCTCTCTCCAATTCTAAAGAACCCTCAAGTAGACGGTTATATCTTGAGCAAAGTGACGTTAGTATCTGGCAGTAATTCAATTAATCACGGGCTAGATAGAGAACTGCAAGGCTGGTTCATTGTTAGACAAAGGGCCAGCGCTTCAATCTATGATGCTCAAGATAGCAATACAACTCCCCAAAAAACCCTTATGCTTATTTCAAGCGCGGGTGTTGTTGTTGATATCTATGTCTTTTGAGGTGATCAATGGCTTTAGAGAAGCAAAACATATCCATTTCTTTCGACAAGGGTGTAGATACCAAACGAGACCCTAAGCAGATTGCTTTAGGTAAACTACTTGTTCTTAAAAATGGGTTCTTTAAAGCGATTAATAAGATTCAAAAGCGCTATGGCTTTGACAGGCTTGCGCAATCCGGTGAGATGTCATCAGGCAATATGATTGCTCCATATGCCAACGAACTAGTTGGTTGCGATGGTGCCAATGTCTATTCATACTCTGCTAGCGAAGCTAAGATGGACATTAAAGGCAGCAAAGTTGCCGTAGGTGTGGCTAATCAGAGTATTGTAGCTAATAACTATAACCAATCAGATGCAGATAGCGCCATTAACTCCAACATTCAATGCTTTGTTTATGGTGACTCATCAACAAGTGCTGCTAAGTACACGATTATTGACTCATCAACTGGGCAAAAGATTGTGGACAATGTGGATGTGTCAACAACTGCATATTATGCTAAAGTTAAAGCCATCGGTTCTTACTTCGTTATCGTTTACATCGACTACTCAGACAATAAGCTTAAGTATAAAGCGATAAACATAGCAACACCGACCACACTTGGTTCTGCTGTTACTATTGCTACAGACATTACATCTTACTGGGTGTTTGATATCGCAGTACTTGGATCAACTATGTACATTGCATATGATTCAAGCTCTGGTGTTGGCCTTTATTCATTATCAAGTGCTCTGTCGTTATCTGCTAAGACCACAGCAACAGCACAGGATGCAAACTATGGCATTGCCGTATATACAGACTCAGTGCTTAATGAAGTATGGGTTAACTACGTTAGATCAACTCTCGGGATTAGATACTTCGTGTATAACTCAACCCTTTCTACTCAGGTGTTGGCACCAACTAGCATTGAGACAGTGGCCGATAATTTCACTAATATTACAGGCTACGCATCAAATGGTTCAGGCTATGGCCTTTGGACTGGGGTTGCTCAGACTAATCTAACTTATGACTCTAATACTCTAGAGACTAGCTATGTTCGCAAGATGACATTAACCAGAACTGGAACAGTGGGCACACCAGCTTATTTAAATCGTGGAGTATTTATCTGTGGTAAACCATTTGCCTATGGCTCTGACACTTATTACTTAGCTGGAAGATACTCACAAGAGCAGCCAACATACTTCTTAATTAATAGCTCTGGTATTGTGGTGGCTAAAGCTACTCAAGATAACTCCAACCCATACCCACAAGCTGGTAATCACATCAGTGAATCAAACACAGTATCAAGTGGTGTGTTTATGATAGCTGGGGCTTATAAAGAGAATCTTAACGTAATCTCAGGCGTTGCTTATGCCCAGTCATCAATACAGGCCATGACCTTTAACTTTGGACAGGCTTTGGTTAATCAAGCGATTGCCAACAATCTTCACATCTCAGGCGGTGTTCTTTCCATGTATGATGGCTCAAGCATTGTTGAGCATGGTTATCACCAGTATCCTGAGAATGTATATGTAGGACCTCAAACAGGTCTTGGCTCATTAGAGGTTGGTTCATCTTACTCATATAAGGTGTGTTATGAATGGACTGATAATCAGGGTCAGATCCATAGATCAGCACCAAGTACTGGCAACAGTAAGACAGTTTCATCATCTGTTGTATTACCAGTAGCAACATCAACAGTTGGTTCTGATACCATTTCTACTTCATACAACCCAACGGCTTATAATGTAGCTATCGGGATGGCTATTTCTGGGACAAATATTCCAGCAAATACCTACATTGTGGGGCTCGACACTGGGGCTATTAAAATGTCTGCAAATGCCACTGGCTCGGGTGCTACAACTCCAACAGTGACTAGAAACTATGTCAGCACTGGTACCACAACTGTTGGTTACCCCTATGTGTCTTTGCCTAACATGCCATATATGCAGTTTTATGCAGTAGAGACCGCTCCTCAATCTACATCAATATTGGTTGATCCAGATTTTGCTCAGATCTTTAGGCATGATATGGAGCTTTATAATCTAAGCAACGGGACGTCTATCAATGTTACTTCTGGATATACTGGCTTTACTTATGGTCCAGGTGGTATGGCATTAATTCCAACGACATCAGTTGGTGCGATTGCATCAGCCCCATACATATTAATTAACAGGGTCTATGCAACCTTCACCTCTGGAACTAATACATTTACTATATCAGCTACTGATTTAGATAGAATTGCAATCGGCACATCGATCAGAGTGGGCACAACGGTTCATTCTGTTACTAATATTGTAGGAACAACAGTAACGGTTAGCCCTAACTTTGCATCTACTACCAATAACTGCTTGGTCTATTTTCCAGGAGCCTTTGCGCTTAAGGTTGGACAGAAGATTACTAACTCTGGCTTTACTGGAACACCAAAGGTTATTACAGCTCCAAGATCTTATTCTTTTGGTGGTCCAAGTTGGTATGCAACTCTTGATGCTAATGCTACAAGTACGGTTTCAACTCAACCATTAACCGTAAGCAATGTCGGAGCTAACTTCATTGCCTTTCCCACATTAAGGCTTACGCAAAAGTCTAATGTTAGATGCGTAATTTACAGAACAGAAGCTGGTGGCTCTCGTTACTACCAAGCAACTTCTGTTACATTGCCTTTGTTAAACGTAACCACGAATGATTTTGCATATTACTTCGATGCCATGTCAGACACAGCCCTTGTTGGTAACAATGTATTGTATACCGATGGTGGGGTGCTTGAAAACGATCCGCTGCCTGCAACCAATATTATGACTACCTATAAAAATAGGATAATTGCTGTGCCTAGCGAGCATCCGCTTACTTGGTGGTTCTCTAAACAAGTAGTGCCCGGTGGCGTGGCTGAGTTCAGTGCTTCTTTCGTTAAGAATATTGATCAAAGAGATGGTGCAATTACAGGGCTTGGGGTGATAGATGAAAAGCTATTGTTATTCAAGGCAAACTCTGTGTTCTGTGTGGTTGGCGACGGTCCTAGCCCTTCTGGTTTTAATGATGATTTTATCGATGCCCAATTGGTCACTACAGATGCAGGATGTGCAAACCACAAGTCAATCGTGCGAACACCTGCTGGATTAATGTTCCAATCATCTAAAGGCATATATTTAATGGATAGGTCTTTAAGTGTTAACTACATTGGCGACGCCGTAGAAGCTTACAATGCATATACAGTAACCTCATCAAAGCTTATCAGCACCTTAAACCAGGTTAGGTTTACTATGAGCAATGGTGTTGTGCTTGTGTATGATTACTACGTAGGACAATGGTCTGTGTTTGATTCAATCACAGCTGTGGACTCATGTGAGTTTGGCGGGCAGTTTACTTGGCTTAAAGCTAATGGCAAGATCTATAAAGAGAACCCAAGCATATTCACAGATGATGGTGCTTTTGTTCAGATGTACATCCAAACAGGATGGATACAGATGGCAGGCATTCAGGGCTTTCAGCGAATTTACAAAGCATTGGTTGTTGGCGACTATAAGTCTGCTCACACTCTTAACTGTGAGTTAACTTATGACTTCGTGTCAACCGTTGCTCAGACTATTGCGGTGCCTGTTGCAAGTGCACCAAGTGGTGTGCCTTATCAGTACAGACTCTTTCCATCTCGTCAGAAGTGTGAAGCAATACAGTTTACCTTTTATGATACTCAGTCACCGACTTACGGTGAGGGATTAAGCTTGTCAGCTTTGAGTTTTGAAGTTGGAATCAAGCGAGGACTAAACAAAGTATCGGAGAGCCAATCATATGGTTAGAGCTTATACGGAAGATGACTATAAATTCATTGTGGAATGGATGGAGTCTCGCGCTCTTGATCCGTTGCCAAAGGATGTAATTCCAGAGGTGGGTGGTATTGTTGATGGTATTGCATGTGGGTTTATCTATAAAACAGACTCAAAGATGGCATATATGGAGCATTACATCTCTAATCCATTTGCTGAGCGCCACGCAAGGAAGCAAGCCATGCAGATGGTAACTGCTTATTTAATTAAGCAAGCAAGAGATGCTGGTTTTAAGTATCTATACGCAAGTAGTTACAAGACGACTATTTGCACTTTGGCAAGAGAGAACGGTTTTAAATATATTGGTAATCAATTAGCCTTTTTGAAGGAGCTTTAATATGAGCAGTGTAACAAGTGTAATCGGTCAGGGTGGAGGCATTCTTGGTAATCTTGTCGGCGGTGTCGCTGGTGGCATTACTGGTGGCGTTGTAAATGCTGGTGAGCTAAATAATCAATATCAAGGAATGTTAACACCTGAACAAAAGCAACAGCTTGTTCAAGCATTACTGCAACAACAGCAAAACCTAGGCAATGTTAATAATCAGCAAAATCAACTTGCTCAAGTGTTGCAAGCTCAGCAAAAAGGCCAAGGTCCAAGTGTTGCGGCCTTACAGCTTAAAGATGCAATGGATAGAAATGCAGCTATGGGTGCTGGTCAGATTGCTGCGCAAAAAGGAATTAATACAGGTCTTGCTCAGAGATTGATTAATCAAAACATGGCCAACACTCAGCAGGCTACTGGTGGTCAAGCAGCGCTACTTAGAGCACAAGAGCAACAACAGGCAACGGCCAATCTAGGTAACCTATATAATCAAATGGGTACTATGGGAATTGAGAATCAAAGATCATTATCTGGTGTGATTAATCCGTCTCAACAGGTTGAGGCTGAGACATCTAGACAAAATGCAGCTCAAAGAGCACAGATTGCTGGTGGGCTAATTAACGCTGGTGGTGGTATTGCTGCTGCTGGTGCTAAAGGTGCTGCTCATGGTGCATATGTTGGCGGGGTTGCTCTTCATCCTGGTGATAACAAGAAGAACGATATAGTTCCAGCGATGCTCTCTCCTGGTGAGATTGTAATCCCTAGGTCTAAGGCTAATGATCCTGACAAGGCTAAGGAGTTTGTAGAGGCTCTGCTTTCTGAGAAGAGAAAAAAAGAGACTTCATACAGTGATGTTTTGAAAGCTAAAAAGAGAGGTTAATATGTACGAATATATTTCAGACGATGAGCACTCATATACTCTCAAAGGCAAAGACGGCAAAGAGTTCAAGGTAGCAAAACAGAGCATTTCTGATGCTATTCATGGCAAGATTACTAACATGAAGCCAGTTAAGATGGCTAAAGGCGGAGAGGTTCCAGCTGCTCTTGATCCTAACTTTCAACCACAAGAACAGTCTTCATTGATGCCAGACTTAAGCGCTCCATTGCAAATGCCAGCACAGCCAGTTCAACAATTTAAATCACCAGATCCAGGTGTAATCAGTGATGAGCAATGGAACCAGCTAAGTCCTGTAGACAGACAAAGCTATTTAGACCCATTGCATGCCAAGGCTGATCAATCTCCATTAGGTAAGATTGGATCATTCATCGGTGATGTTGCAGGACAAGGAAGACAAGAAAAGCAACAACAGCTTGAACAGGCTGGAGCTATTAATAAGCCTTTAGAGGTCCCACAGGTTGAGACCCCAGAGATGGCACTGCAAAAGCAACTACAAGCTCAAAATCAAATGTCGGAAGTGGGTAATAATTCACAAAATATGCTTAATCTTCCTCAATCTCAAACTCTAGGACTAATGGAAGGCTATAAAGCTCCATTAATGGCTAATGCTAAGATTCAAGAGGATATGTACAAACAGCAGGCAGATATCTATGGTAAGATGGCTGCACAGGCTGATGAGTTTAAAGCACAGGCAGAAGCTCAGCAAAAGGCTAAGCAAAAGGTTGGCGAAGAATACGACAAGCTCTTTAACGACGTTAGGGATCAAAAGGTTGACCCATATAAGGTATGGAATGATTCAACGACTGGTCAGAAGGCTGGAATTGTTGTTGGCATGCTATTAAGTGGTATAGGCCAAGGGCTACAAGGTCCAGGTGCCACTAACATGGCTATGGATGCATACAACAAACAAGTTGATAGGTCTATCGAGGCTCAGAAGATGGAGCTTGGTAAGAAAGAGAACTTACTGTCTGTTAACTTAAGAAAGTATGGAGACTTGCAAACAGCAGAGGCTGCAACAAGAGCTGCTTATTTGACCGCACTTGGTGCTAAGGTAAGTCAGGCAGCGGCTATGGCTCAGAGCGCAGAGGCTAAGAACAATGCTAAACTGCAAGATGTGCAAATAAAAATGCAAATGGCTCCGTTGCTTTATCAGATACAAGGCACGATGGCCAAGGCCATGGTATATGGCAAAGCTGGTGGCGGTGCTGGTGGTATTCCGGTTAACCAAGAGCCATATCAGTTATTGGCCGACCCTGATTATGCCAAAAAGCGTATTGTTGTTGATGGCAAAGTCTATCAAGCAACAGATGATGAAAGTGCTAAAACACTTCGTAATCTTCAAAGTGAATATGAACCAGTTAAGAAGATGGTAGGTGAGCTTAATTCATTAGTAGGCAATCCAGCGGCTTTAACCAAAGGTACAAATGAGAACCTTAGAGCAACAGCGCTTAGATCTTATTTAATCCCTAGGATCAATGCAATGCATGGCTTAACTCGTTTAAGCGAAGAGGATATTAAGACCATGGGTCAGCAGTTAGCAGATCCAACAGCTTTCACTGAGTTTTTAAATGGCAAAGCCAAAAATGCACAGTTCTTTAAGAACTTAAACGATGACTTAAATGAGAACTATAAAACTAGATTGATTAACTTTGGCGTCATGGCAGGACAAGGGTTTCAACCACTAGGTAAAGCTAAGGGGCGATAATGGATCAACCTACACAAACACCAGGGGTTCACTTAGTTGATGCCTCTGGTAATATTGGCTTAATGCCACAAGATCAAGCCTTAGAGGCTGTGAAGTCTGGTCAATTTCAGATTGCTACACCAGAACAGATTCAAGATCTTAAGATGGAGCAACAATATGGAGAAGGTTTTGGAAATGCGGCCAGTGCATTTGGTGCAGGCATTCTTCGTGGTGGCACTCTTGGTCTAAGTGATCAACTGTTAACTGCCACAGGAGCGGCTAGCCCAGAGGCGTTGCGAGAGTTAGAGCAAAGGCATGGGGTTGCATCACTTGCTGGTGAAGCAACTGGTATATTGGGAAGCTCATTAATACCAGGTGTTGGCGCTGCTCAGACAGAAGTTGTTCCAGCTAAAATCGCATCAAAGCTTGCTGCTGGTGTTACTGAGAAGGCTTTGCCGATTGCAGAGCGTGCAGCAACAAAGCTTGTTAATCCTGAGACTTCACCACTGGTTCATAAGATCTTAGCTCAAAGCGGAGCGCATGCCTTAGGCTCTGCTGTTGAAGGTGCTGTGTATGGAGCTGGTCGATCAGTAACAGAGGAGGCACTTGGTGACCCAGAGTTAAACGGTGAAAAGATACTAAGTAATATCGGATTGAGTGCAATGTATGCAGGTGCTTTAGGTGGCGCTCTTTCTGCTGGTGCAGAGGTTGTTCCAAAGGTTGTAGATAAAGCAAAAGAAAGCATTAGCAAAGTAGCTGATATGCTAGGTGCTACAGCTAAAGAAGGATATGTTAAGGGTTCAGCATTCTTTTCTGGCAAACCAGAGGAGTTAATTCGCCAAGCGATTAATGACAGAGAGCTTGCTGCTACTTCATTAAGCGAGAAGCAAGGTGTTGTTAAAGACTTTAGTGAGTCTATTCAGAAACAATATGATGATTTATCTAAGATGAGTCAGCATGTCTCTTCTAAGGTTAGACCACAAGAGAACAGAGTTTTATTACAAGACATGGACCCAGCACTTGCGGGGGCAGAGTTAGATAAAATCAATAACAGTATTAATAGTACGATTGAAAAGCTTAAGTCAGAGCCTGATATATATCCTCAAAGCTTTGCTCGTAAGGTTGAGGTTTTCAGAGACAACATGCAAAAAAACCTGACTGCTGGTGGCACATGGGATGCTGCTGGTGCTTTTGAGGCAATTAATGGATTTAAGAAGGATATAGACCCTCTTTTGAAGTTTGAAAGACAAGCATCTATCTCTGAGAAAGATGCTATTAATGTACTTAAAGGCTTGCGCTCTGAGATTAAGGGATCATTAGAGAATGAAAATGTGTGGGGCAAGGCTGGTGTTGCACAGACAGAGTTTAATGATGCGCTAACAGAGTACTTGCATGCAGAGAAGATGTTTCGCAAGAACTTTATGAAGAAGGTTCCAAGACTTCGTGGTGGTGATGAGTATGTAGTTGATCCATCTAAGATGAGAAGCTTTTTTAGAAACATTAATAATGAAACAGGTGCAGAGAGACTTGATCTATTGTCTGAGTATCTAGCTAAGTCAGAGGACTTAATTAGTACGATTGAGAAGCGCTATGAGCATTTGCCTAATGCTGAATTCAACAAAGACTCTGTTTCAAGACTACTTGAGAAGAACAAGATCATTTCAGATCAAGCTGTTAAACAGGCAGAATATCAAAACACACTTAATCAATTAGGTGCTGGCAAGCATAACGTGGGACTTGCTGAGGGTGCTGCTATGGGCATTGGATTACATAATCCTGCTATTGGTGGTTTGATTGAGGCTTACAACATGGCTTCTCATCCAGGTATTGCCATTCAGAGATTTACGGCGATTGAAGAGATGGCCAAGAAGGTTGGCAGTAGCATAGATAAAGCATCAAGCGTGTTGTTTAAACAAATGGGCAAAGGGGCTGTGAAGCTTAAGGGCTTTGAAGGTAAAGAGCTTATGCGAAAGCAGCAAGAGCGTGATGACCTGCCAAAAGCGATTGGTGTGATTAAAGAACTTTCATCTAATCCTGATAAGTTTGTAGATGTGATGGAGAAAAACATTGGTCCACTAGCCGATCATGCTCCGCAAATTGCGCAGAACATATCTTACAAGGCTGGTTCTGCTGTTCAGTTCTTGCAGTCTAAACTGCCACAGATGCCACAGGCTAAACCATTCTCTAAGCCTTATCAGTTAAGTCCATCAGAGGTTTATAAGTTTGAGCGCTATTACAATGTAGTTAAAAACCCAGTTGGTGTGTTTGATGACATTGCAAGTGGTGCTTTAACTAAAGAGTCAATAGAGGCTTTATCTACGGTTTACCCTAAGATGTATCAGGATATGAAGGGTAAGATCTTTGATCAGCTAACTAAGTATGGAACGAAGAAAGACTTCGTGTTGCCATATGCTGCAAAGATGAGTTTAAGCCTTTTCTTAGGTGAGAACATTGATGATTCGTTAAAACCTGAGACTATTGCAGCTAATCAGCTAGCGCTAAATGCTCCGCAATCAGTGCAGGGTCAACAGCAGCAGACAATGAAAGGAACAGAGGATTTACATCTTTCGGGAATGTATGCCACTGATCTACAGAAGGCAGCTGGACGAAAGGATAAGACGGTTTGACGGTTTACTGTGGAATGTAAACCTTTGGCCACAAGCCATTAATCCCATAAGGAAGGGGGTATACATGAAAAATCAGATAGTTACC
>ERZ761584.246-NODE-246-length-19872-cov-8.124842_pt1 | contig 19872 bp, 42 predicted proteins | sample MGYA00512168_ERZ761584 | MGnify/ENA primary metagenome ERZ761584 (study PRJEB28899, sample SAMN03785564) | bioreactor sludge metagenome | biome: EBPR Sludge; feature: EBPR Bioreactor; material: 0.22µm filtered reactor supernatant | place: Saint Lucia: Queensland...
TACCCTCGTCGGCGGACCGCAGATCCACAGCGTCTCTGGGGCCGTCGCCATCACGTCGGCGACCTCGGGCAGCGTCATAGGCCGGTATGCCGCGGTCGGGACCGTTGCGGTAGTGAGCGCCACGACCGGATCGGTTACCGCCACGCTCGGCCCGTCAGGCACCGTCCCCGTCAGCGGCTCCACCAGCGGGACCGTGACCGCGCGCCTGACAGCAGCGGGGACCACCTCGGCAGTCACCGGCACCGCGGGGACAGTGACGGCCCGCCTCGGCGTCACCGGGACCACCGTCGTCACGGCCACGACCAGCGGAGCCGCCTCCCTCCTGGCCGCCGCCTCCGGGTCAGTCACGGTCGTCAGCGGAACGACCGGCACCGTGACAGCGCTCGTCGACGTCGCTGGCACCGTCGATGTTGTCAGCACGGTCAGCGGAACCGTCACCGTCACGATCCCGTTCGTCCCCGTCCGCCTCACCCTCACCGGCCGGGCCTGGACACCCACCCTCACCGGACGCGCCTACACCCCGGACGCCGAGGGCAGCACCGACCCAACGCCCGTCCTCACTGGCCGAGCCTGGACGCCGACGCTCACGGGCGCGGCATACACCCCGACCCTGACAGGAGTGCCGTCATGACCTGGGACGACGACAAGGTGAGCGCCCTCTACTACGACGCCGTGACCAACGTCGACCCGAGCGCGGGGACCATCGTCATGGACATCGATGGCACGGCATGCCAGATGGATTGGGACGGCGCGGCGACGAGCGAGACCCGCTGGGACGCGACCCGCCGCAAGGACGTCACCACCTGGTACCGGACCGCACGCACCGTCACCGCCCTCGCTGGGCCATCCGTCGCCCCCGGCGCTGGCATCACCGTCCTCTCCGCTGGGCGGCACATCTGCGAGCTGCGTATCACCATTGGTGGCACCGTCGCCCCCGCCGCGCAGTTCGCCCTCGATGTGAGGGCAGCCGCGACACCCTGACCACCGCGCCGCAACACCGCGGCCGGTTGCCCCACGAAGGGGCGCAACCTCCCAGGAGGTGGGCGAGATGCCCAAGGAAACCATCCACCACACCAAGCCCTACGACCACGACGCACCCCCCGTCGTCTCGGTCGGCTGGCAGGCCGACTACGAGGTGACCCTCACGGTCGCTCCAGTCCGCCCGCCCCAGGTCGACCCGGAGCACACGCTCACGATCATGGACGCGCTGCTGGCCGACCTCGTGGCCCATGATCCGCAGAAGTGGGCCGAGACGAGCAACTACGGCCAGGCGGCGCGCACCGCTATCGCCGTGTACGAACGCGGCTGGCACGCCCAACTGGACCGAGCACAACTGAACCGGCTCATCCGCACCCTGCGCCGCGCCCGTGACACGGCATACGGGGCCGACGCCTGACCCATCCCCGCACCACCGCGCCCCCGTCGACTTCGGTCGGCGGGGGCGCTTTTGGCGTTCTCAGCGCAGGTCCGTCCGGGCACCCCGCCCCGGACGCGAGGGGAACGGCGCGTGACCGATAAGGTAGATTCATGGTGCATCGGGTCTAGGAGGTAGCCATGAGCGAAGTTCGCACCTGCTATAAGTGCCAGGTAGAGCGCCCGCTGAAGATGTTCTACGTCGGCATAGAGAACAGGCGGGCAGAGCGCGAAGGGAGGAGTCAATGGCAGATGCACTGCCGCTCCTGCCAGCAGACCATCAACACAGCGAGGCGCAAGCCGCGACAGGATCACGCCGACGCCGTAAAGCTCGCGGCTGGGTGCGCCGACTGTGGGATCAAGTCCGTCCACCCCGAGATCTACGACTTTGACCACACCGGCGACGACAAGTCAGATTCGGTGTCACAGCTGATGACCAAGGGCTCCTTTGAGGCCTTCGTGGCCGAGATAGCCAAGTGTGAGGTGGTGTGTGCCAACTGCCACCGGATTCGCACTCGATCCCGGCAGGCGGTCACCTTCGGACGGGTCCGACGATGAGCAGGCCAGTGCCGATCACCGACCCGCTCGCCCTCGCATGGATCGAGCACCAGGAGCGCGAGCACGTCCCACCCAACACGGTCCTACGACGGACAGCCGCGCTCCGATCCATCGGCAATGCCGGGACCGCATCTCGGGAGGAGGTCGAGGCATGGTGGGCCACCCGCCGCGATCATGCAGCCGCGACGCGCTCGAACGACCTGGCCTGCCTGCGGTCGTTCTATCGCTGGTGCGCGCGGTGGGAGCACCGAGAGGACGACCCGACGCGACGGATTGACGCGCCCAAGGTGAACAAGGGCCTACCGCGCCCGGTGTCACGGGCCGACTTGCGGACGTTGCTCGACACGCTGCCCGACGACCTACGCCGAGCCGTCGCCCTGGGGGCATATGCCGGGCTTCGGGTGTCCGAGGTCGCTGCGCTGCGCTGGGAGGACGTCGATGTGGAGTCCAGGCGCGCCCGCATCCTGCACGGCAAGGGCGGCAAGGCGCGAGTCGTCGCCCTCGGGTCCGTACTCATCGACCACCTACTGCCGGACGTCGGCGGCAACGTCGTCACCGGGGCCGAACACGCTATGACCGCAGCGACCCTCCAGCGGCGAGTCAACCGGGCAATGCGCCGGGCTGGCGTATCCGACACCTTCCACGGCCTGCGACACCGTTACGGGACCCTGGCCTACCAGGCGACCCGGGATCTCGTCGCGGTCGGTCGGCAGATGGGGCATACGTCGCCGGTCACGACGGCGATCTATGCTGCCGCGTCGGATGATGTGGCCGACGAGATCGCTGAGGCCGTCACAAGATGAGCAGATTGTTTTAGAAACTTGCGCGTAGCGCTTGTGCCGGGGTGTTGCGATATGGCAACGTGTCTCCCATGCAGACCAACCTCACCGCCTCACTCAGGGGCGAGATACGGGCAGAGATGGCACGGCAGGGACTCACCCGCCAGAGCCTCGCATCCGCCTCCGACATGTCCGTGTGGTCGCTGGGTCGGGCACTCTCAGGCTCCCGCGACTTCGGGTTCACCGAGGTGGTCGACGTGGCCGCCGCGCTGGGCATCCCCGCACATGAACTGATCGCCCGTGCGGAGCGTGCGGCATGAGCGTCGTTGACGAGGCACAACTGTTTGAGATCGAGAAGCCGCCGCCCGTCTCGCTCGCAGATAAGTTCGGAGTGCCACCCTTCTCTGTTTTGGACCGGCGCGGGGGCGAATGGCAGGACCGCAAGCGCCAGTGGGGACGGCTGGGCATCCAGTCAGAGATCGGCCGAGACTCCATCGTGAATCGGCTCAACATCGGCGACAATGGATTGGCCCTGATGCTCCGCAGCGGGGCGAAGGGGATGGGCGTACCGCTGGCGGACGGCATCAGCGTATTCGACCCCGTCGTCTGTGAGTTGGCCTACCGCTGGCACACCCTCCCAGGGGACCGCATCCTCGATCCATTCGCGGGCGGGTCCGTCCGTGGCATCGTCGCCTCCACCCTGGCCCGCTGGTATGTCGGCGTGGACCTCCGCGGCGAGCAGGTCGCGGCCAACGAGGCGCAGGCGCACCTCGGCTCGGACATCGCGCCCCGCTGGATTCAGGGCGACTCCGCACGACTGGCCGACCACCTCGACCCCGCAGACGAGCGGGTACACCAGCACCTCCTCATCTTCGTGAAGGGCGACGCCAAGCGCGCCGCCACCCGACTGGAGGACGCGGCATGACCTCTGACCTCCTCCAGCAGGCGTCATGAACGCCCAGCCGCCTCGCATCGCCGCCCGGAACGCCCGGAACCGTCAGCGTGATCGCGCCCTCCGCGCCGCCCTCACCGCGAACCCCATCCCCCTCTGGAGGCCGTAATGCTCGTCGCCCTGTTCGTCGCCTCCGTCTTCCTCGCCATCTTCCTGACGGGCACGGACCGATGACCGCGCCCGCCGAACTCGTCGCCGGCGTCGTCGAGCGAGCCCACGAACGCCTAGCCCGAGTCCGGTCGATCGCCTGGCTGGAGAAGCACCACGTCTACGCGTCCGCCGCCGACGTGGGTATCAGCGTCAAATGGGATGGGAAGGTCAGCCTCCAGTGCTCCACCACGGCTGGTGCCGAGCGGCTGGCCGGACGGCTGGCGCTCACGGAGCGGCGCGACCTCAACGGGTGGGCGTGCTGGGTTGGCGTGTCCGTGGAGGGTGTCGCTGTCGAGGTGTGCGGGCCGGTGCCGTCATGACCATCCAGACCGCCGACCCCTACTCCCCCGACACGGAACTCCGGGCCGAGCGCGACAAGGCCGCCGCCCTCGCTGTCTCAACCCTCCTGCGCGAGTCCAGGGCGCGGGATATCCGCATCACCGTCACCCGCGAGTGCGTTCACACCACCCACGTCCGAGCCTCCGTCGCTGACCGCGTGTTGGCCGAGGACATGGCCGAGCGGCTGGGACTGCGGGAGGCCGCGGTCGAAGGCGGTCGGCGCTGGGCCGGGACCGTCTCAGCGGCCCCCGTCGAGATCGTCACCCACTAGCCCTCCGGTCGGGCTGTGACTAGCCCACCCGGCCCGACCGGAGCCACCAATAGCAGAGCCCCCGCCTAGCGGCCAGCGCAGCGGGGGGCACCCAACAGAGAGGTTAACCCATGAGCCAGCAAGACGTCACCGTGACCCCCGTGCGGGTCTACACGCAGGTCGGCACCGACCGGGACCTGACCCTGGGCACTGAGCACCGGACGCGCGTGCAGCGGGCCTACTTCACCGTTGAGGGCGCACCCGTCGTGACGCTCTACGGTCTGCGCGGAGACTGTGTCATCCGGCTAGTCGCCGTGTCGTGGGACATGGGAATGCCGCTGCCCAGCGTCAACGTCACCGTCCGGAAGGTGCGCAAGGACGGGACGCTGGGCGAGCGCTCGTTCGGCACGCGCCTCTTCTTCGAGAGCGAAGTCCCCGCATGGCTCGCCCCCGTCATCGAAGAGCACACCCCGGAGTGGGCACGATGAGCACTGACACCCTCACCCGGCAGATGCACGAGTCCCGCGCTCGTCGTCTGGTCGACGCCGAGACCCGAGCCGCCGCAGCCGAGGCGATCCGCAAGGACCTCGAAGAGCGGCTGGCCGACGCTGAGGCCCCTCGGGATCGGCGCGCCCGCGAGGGCAGCCGCATGTGACTAGCCCACCCCGGCCCGACCGGAGCCACCAATAGCAGAGCCCCCGCCTAAGCAGCCAGCGCAGCGGGGGCACCCAAAACGAAAGGATAACCGATGAGCACTCCTCCCATGACCCTAGCCGACCTGCGCTCGGCCAGATCCGAGGGTAAGCGCCCTAGCGCACCCGGGGCTGACCTTCGCGGGGCCTACCTGTACGGGGCCTACCTGGACGGGGCCAACCTTCGCGGGGCTAACCTGCACGGGGCCAACCTTCGCGGGGCCAACCTGCACGGGGCTAACCTGTACGGGGCCGACCTGTACGGGGCCTACCTGGACGGGGCCAACCTTCGCGGGGCGAACCTGTACGGGGCCAACCTGCGCGGGGCCGACCTGGACGGGGCTAACCTGCACGGGGCCGACCTGGACGGGGCTAACCTGTGCGGGGCTAGCTGGGGAGGCCTGCGCATCGACGGGATGCCGTCAGGGCAGGCAACCCTCACCCCGACACCACAAGGCTGGAAGCTGAAATACGGCTGCTGGGTTGGTGACGTGGCAGGACTGCGCGACATCATCGACGGAAGGGTGCTGCCGCCCGAGGCTCGCGACGAGGAGATCGAGCGTCGCCGTCCCGGCTGGATTGCTGTTGCGGCAATGTGCGACGCGCACATTGCGGCGCGCCCCGGCATCGTCGAAGAGCTCGCGGCGAAGTGGGGGGTCAAGTCGTGACCCACCGCCAAGCGCTCGATGCCGCCCTAGTCGTCCTAGGCCGCGACCACGTCCTCGTAGCTGCTGGGTTCACGCGTGAGGAAGCCCGTGCGGGCAGCCGTCAAGCCGCGTTGCAGATCCTCGCGGCGGTGGCGCGATGAGCGCCCCGCGCGTGACCGCCTGGCATCTGGTCGGCGTGGCACTGCTCGTCGCCGGAGTGCTCGGCGCGTTCTGGTTCTCCCTGTGGATCGGGAGGCGGAAGTGAAACTCGTCTCCCTATTCGCAGGCATCGGCCTGATCGACCTCGGATTCCACCGCGCCGGCATCTCGACCGCGCTCCTGTGCGAGTCCGACAAGGCCGCCCGCTCGGTCCTCGCCCGCCGCTTCCCCGGTGTCCCAACCTTCCCCGACGTTCGAGAGCTGACCGCAGATGACCTCCGAGCCGCAGGATGCGACCCCGACGCTACTGTCCTTGCCGCTGGATTCCCTTGCCAGGATCTCTCCGTCGCAGGCGGTCGCCGCGGCATGGGTCGCGGCACAGGCACCCGGTCAGCGCTCTACTGGCACGTCGACCGACTCCTGGGTGAGTTCGCTCCCCGTTGGGTCATCCTTGAGAACGTCCCTGGACTCCTGTCGTCGCACCGAGGACGGGACATGGGTGCCGTCCTCGGGTCGCTGGCTGACCGGGGGTATGGGTTCGCCTGGCGAGTGTTGGACGCTCAGCACTTCGGTGTCCCCCAACGTCGTGCGCGAGTCGTCTTTGTCGGGCATCTTGGAGCCCCCTGGGCCGCATCTGCGCAAGTACTTGAGCCCGAGGGCGGCGGCTGGGATTCTGCGCCGCTCGGAGAAGCGTGCTCGCGCATTGCCGATGATGCTGGCGAGGGCACTGGAGTCCGTCGCATCGCGGGAACCCTGACCGCACACCACGGGCGCAACGATGCGGACAGCGTCGCATCAGGTCACTTCGTGGTCTGCGCGTCGGGCGACGTGACCCACGCGCTCACGGCCAACGGAGCTGATGCGAGTGAGGACGGCACGGGACGCGGTACGCCCATCGTGTTCCAGCGGGTCATCCGTTCCGGCGCGCGACTGTCAGACGGCTCGCTACCGCCCGACAAGTGGGAGCGGCGCGAGATCGCGGCGACCCTCTCGCCGTTCGACCTCGGGTCGGACTCGCGCGCAATCGAACTCGTCGCCGCCGATACCGAAGTCCGCCGCCTGACCCCGCTGGAATGCGAGCGACTGCAAGGCGCACCAGACGAGTGGACCGAGGGACAGGCCGACAGCCCGCGCTACAAGCAGCTCGGCAACTCGGTCGCCGTCCCCGTGTTCGAGTGGGTCGCCCGCCGCTTGGTTGAGGTCGACGCGCAGGTCAGGTCGGAGCGTGCCGCATGACCACTCTCCGCGACTCCAACGGCAACGCGGTCCCCGTGGCCTGCACCGACGACCCCGAAGCCTGGTTCCCGACCAGGCCGCGCGGCAAGAACGCCAACGTGGCCGACCCCATCTACGACGCGCAGGTCGACGCACTCAAGGCCATCTGCGCCCGCTGCCCGGTCACAGAGGCGTGCCTCACCGAGGCCCTGCGCTGGGACGACGACGGGTTCCGCGCGGGGTTAACGGCAGAGCAGCGGCGCGAGATCCGGCAGCGGCGGCAGAGAGGAATGCGCAAGGGCACGGCATTCAGCGCCGCCCTTGAGGCTGCCCTCGCCGACGAGAAGGCTGCACGTGCAGCGCGGAGGGGAGCGGCATGAGCGTCACTATCTGCCGAGACTTCGAGCAGCGTTCCGTCGCCTGGTATAAGGCCCGTTGCGGCATGGTCACCGCCTCCACCATCGGCCAGCTCGTGTCCATGACCTCACCTGGCCCATCCGCATACCCCTGCCAGTCATGCGGGGCCGAGCCCGGCGAGTCGTGCGTCTCCCTGCGCAACGGCGAGCCCATCAAGACTCCCCACGCCGAGCGATCCGTGATCGCGTCGCAGATGTCAGCCACGGCAAAGCCGGTCCTCGCTGTCGCCGACACTGACACCGCGCGTGGTGTGCTCGACAGTCTGGCGGCAGAGCGAATCACCGGACTCGCCGAGGAAACCCCGACGACCGGCGACATGTGGCGTGGCGTCATCGCGGAACCGTTCGCGCGGGCCGCGTATGCCGAGTGGCGTGGCGTCGATGTAGAGGAGGTCGGCCTCATCGTCCGGGAACTCGCTGGAGGCATGCGTATCGGCTACTCGCCGGACGGGCTGGTAAGCACGGATGGGCAGATCGAGATCAAGGCACCTCGCGCCAAGGGCCACATTGGGACCGTCATCTCTGGCGAGGTCCCTGCCCGGCACATGGCGCAGTTGCAGACCGGCCTATTCGCGTCAGGGCGGGCTTGGGTCGACTACGTGTCCTTCTCTGGCGGCCTCCACCTATGGGCCAAGCGGGTCGAGCCCGACCCCGAATGGCAGTCCGTGATTCTCGCCGCGCTCGCCTGGGCAGAAGTCGGGATCGCTGACCGGATCGCCAACTACCAGGCGGCCACCACCGGGCTTCCGCTCACCGAGCCGCTGCCCACCTATGACGACATCACTATCTAGAGGAGACCCCGTGGACATCACCGAAACCCTCGCCCCAACCTCCGATCAACTCGATGCGGTCGACCTTCTCGGCGGCCCGCGCACTTTCACGATCGCCGGCGTCAAGGCGGGCAATGAAGAGCAGCCGGTGCAGGTCACGCTTGCCGAGTTCCCGCGCGTCTGGCGACCCGGCAAGTCAATGCGCCGCGTCCTGGCTGCGGCGTGGGGCACTGACGCCAAGGCGTGGGTCGGCCGCCGCGTCACCCTGTACTGCGACAACTCAGTGAAGTTCGGTGGGGCTGAGGTCGGCGGCACGCGCATCAGCCACTTGAGCCACATCGCCAAGCCGCTGTCGGTGCCGCTACTCGTCACCCGCGGCAAGAGCGCCATGTTCAAGGTCCAGCCGCTCAAGGAAGAGGCGGCGCCGACCGAGGCCGACGTGACCGCGTGCACCGACCGGGACGCTCTCACGGCCATGTGGCGGGCCAACCCAGACCTGCGCCCAGCCATCGAGGCGCGCGTCGCCGCTCTCGACGCGGCGGCCAAGAGCGCCACGACTGACGCCGACACGCTGCCCGTTGGCGGTGAGTCGAATGGCTGAGCCGACCGAAGCCATCAAGGAACTCGCCGCCGCCGCAATGGCATACGGCGTGATGCTGGTTCTTGAGTTCCGGGACGACCTCGCGAGAGACATGCGCGACGCAGGCCCGACCGCCAGCCTTGCGGATGCGCTCGGCCATCGGGTCGATTCGCTCCTCGAACTGCGCCCAAGGCTCGTTGACAACATCACGGGCGGTGCCTCATGAGCACACCCCTCGTGTTCATCGACACCGAGACGGACGGCCTGCACCCCGGCCGAAAAGCGTGGGAGATCGCGCTCATCCGCCGCGACCACCTCGGGCAGACCGAGACCCACTTCTTCGTCGGCATCGACATCCGGGACAGCAACCCAGACGCGCTCTCCATCGGCCGGTTCTGGGACCGTCACCCCGCAGGCCGCAAACTGGCCGGGCTCAAGGCGCTGCCCGATTCGGTCAACGTCCTCACCCAACACGACGCGGCGAAAGAGGTCATGCGCTGGACGTTCGGCGCGCATCTCGTTGGAGCGATCCCGTCGTTCGACGCGGAGGTCTTCGCCCGGATGCTGCGCTCCAACGGATACCTGCCGCAGTGGCATCACCGGCTCTACTGCATCGAGTCCATCGTCATGGGGCACTTCGGGAGGCCGGTCGGTGGCCTGAGGGCGTGCGCTGAGGCTGTCGGGGTGACGGTGCCGGATGGTGCCGAACACACCGCGATGGGCGACGCGCGCACGGTCGCCGAAATCTGGGATGTCGTCATGGCTGGCGGTGCCTCATGAGCCGTCTCCTGGGCCTCCTGGCCCGCGCGTGGCGTGCGCTCACTGCGCCCGTCGAGCTCGACGACACCGACAGGGCGTGGTGACCGTGGGTGACACGACACACATCGAGTGGACCGACGCCACCTGGAGCCCGGTCACGGGCTGCACCAAGGTCTCCGAGGGATGCCGCCACTGCTACATCGAGCGGACCCCACCGTTCCGCATGGAGGGCCGCAAGTTCCGGTGCCCCCGCTGTGGCGGGTCGGGGTACGTCGAAGACTCGGACGGCAACCGACTCGCATACGGCAAGTCGGGCCAGTTCATCGCGGGAGCCCGCTGCGCGCGATGCTCGGGCACCGGCCGCGCGGGCATCGGTGACACCACCGGCGTCCGCATGCACGAGGACAGGCTCGACGTGCCCCTGCGGTGGCGCAAGCCCCGCAAGGTGTTCGTCTGCTCGATGGCCGACCTGTTCCACGAGGCCGTGTCGTCGTCGTTCATCGCGTCGGTCTTCGCGGTCATGGCCCTCACGCCTCAGCACACCTACCAGGTGCTCACCAAGAGGCCCGCCCGGATGCGGGCGCTGCTGTCCTCGCCCGACTTTCACTGGCGTATGTGGCACAGTCTCCTGACTGCCTCGCACGCGGCCATGTTGCCGATCCCTCCGTCCGTTACGGCACACTTCCATGGCGGCGCCCGCCTGGGCGAGCGGCACATGACGCCCCTGCCGAACGTCTGGCTCGGCGTCACCGTTGAGGACCAGAAGGCCACGTGGCGACTCGACGACCTCGAAGCGACGCCCGCCGCAGTCCGCTGGGTGTCATGTGAGCCCACGCTCTCTGAGATCGGCCTTTCGCCCTGGCTAGGGCGCGGCGCTCTCGACTGGGTGGTCGCTGGCGGCGAGTCCGGCCCTGGCGCGCGTCCCATGCACCCCGATTGGGCGCGGTCCCTGCGCGACCAGTGCGCGGCCGCAGGCGTGCCCTACCTGTTCAAACAGTGGGGGGACCTGGTCACCGAGGAGCAGGCACCCGAGGACATCACCCTCCCCGCCGTGTCGTGGCGCTACCTTGGCGACGACCAGCCGCCCGTGTGGCGCGTCGGCAAGAAGCGCGCGGGCCGACTGCTCGACGGTGCCCAACACGACGGATACCCGGGCGGTGAGGCATGAGCCCCCAGCGAATCCAGCGCAAGCGCACCAAGGGCTGGCGGATGCCCGAAGGTGCGGTCTACGTCGGGCGAGGGTCCTACTGGGACAACCCGTTTGGCCCGCTGCGCACCCCCCGCGCCCTCGCGCGCGTGCCTGCCGTCGACCACCCCGAGCACGAGTGGGAGTTCGAGGGACGCATCAGCGCCAACGGGATGCGGCACGACTACCACCACCCAGGCGGACGGGTCACTGAGGTCCACGTCAGGTGGATGACCGCAGCCGAGAGCGTCGAGTGCTACCGGGCGCTGCTGCACGGCGACGGCCGCTGGCCGCTCGACTTCGCCCACCCGGGCAGGAACTACCCACACCTCTCACGAGTGGCGGAACTGGCCGGCAAGGACCTCGCCTGCTGGTGCCAGCTGTCGTCCCCATGCCACGCCGACGTGCTGCTGGAACTCGCGAACGGCGGTGAAGCGTGATGCTCGCCCTCACCATCCGCCAGCCCTGGGCACACGCCATCCTCCACGACGGCAAGCACGTCGAAAACCGTTCGTGGCGGCCGACACTCGCACCCCCGTTCCGCATGGCCATCCACGCCGGAAGTGGCTACGACGCCAACGCCTACCCTGGCTGCCCAGGACGCGACGCGCTGGACCTAGGGGCCATCGTTGGGGAGGTCGACGTCGTCGGCTTCCACCACGCAGACCAGTGCCGCACCAGTGGACCACTCGGCGAGAGCCTTTGCTCGCCGTGGGCGATGCCAGACCAGTGGCACTGGTGGCTCGGTGACCGCGTCACCTACGCCGAGCCGATCCCCGCCGTCGGGCGGCTCGGGTTGTGGGAGTGGCAGCGATGACCGCTTGGACCCCCCTCGCCCGCAACACCCACGCCTTACGCCTGGCCGCGACCCGGCTCGCCTGGTATCGCCTCACTGGCGACGAGCGGTCCCTAGCCGTCCAACGCGCCGTTGTCGACCGACTCCTGGACGAACGGCTCACCCTAACCAGAGCGGCACACGCCGCCGACGTCAGGAGCGTCAAACGATGAGCGCCAACTCGGGCCAGCGTCCCACGCCAACCGTCGTCATCCTCGCCCCCGCCAAGTGGGTCACCACCAACGGGCAGCGGACGCGGCACCACTACGACCAGGCCGCGACCGTCACCCCGTGGCGGCAGGCGGCAGCCCTCGCGGCTCGCGGAATGGAGCCCATCGCCCCACCCGTCGCCATCACGGCGACGATCCACAAGAGCCACAACAGGCGCTACGACCTGGACGGCATCACGCCGACCGTCAAGGCGTGCATCGACGGGCTACGAGACGCCGGAGTGCTCGCTGAGGACGATGACCGACACGTCGTCGAGCTCACCATCCGGGCTGGTTGCGTCTGCAAGCCAGCGCGGGTCGAACTGAGGGTGGAGGCGTCATGAAGCCCTACTACGCCGACGAGTCGGTGACGCTCTACCACGGTGACTGCCTCACGGTCACCGAGTGGCTCACGGCTGACGTGCTGGTCACCGATCCGCCCTATGGCATGGCATTCGTGAGCGGCAAGTCGTGGAGCGGCCCGTCGCGCCCGATCGTGGGCGACGAGTCGACCGCCGCTCGTGACGCGATCTTGAGCATGTGGGATGACCGCCCCGCGCTCGTGTTTGGAACGTGGCGGATGCCGCGTCCCGACTCAACGCGCACGGTGATCGTCTGGGACAAGGGCGACTCGCCGGGCATTGGGGCGCTAGACCTGCCGTGGGGCCTGTCTCACGAGGAGGTCTACGTCATGGGCCGCGGTTGGCCCGTCCTGCCCAATGGCGGCCGTCGTCGGGAGGGTGGCGTGCCGCGCCGTGATCCGTCGATCATTCGCGCCACGCTCGTCAACTCGCAAGCGGCCGACCGCCCCGACCACCCAACGCCGAAGCCCGTCCCACTCATGGCGCAACTCATCGCCAAGACGTCAGGCACCATCGCGGACCCGTTCGCAGGCTCAGGGTCGACCCTCGTCGCGGCCAAGCAACTAGGGCGCCACGCCATCGGGGTCGAACTGGAAGAGCGCTACTGCGAGGTCATCGCCCGCCGCCTCTCCCAGGGCGTCCTCGACTTCGGGGAGGGCGCATGAGACTCCTCGCCACCATCCGCCCCGAGACACGCGACCCGGAGCGCTACCAGTGCCTCCGTTGCGGCATCTGGCGCGTCAAGAAGTCCGGGAGAAGCACCCGCTACTGCATCGACTGCCTGTCTGTCGAGCCGACCCTACGGAGGCCGTCGTGAGCGTCCGCTATTGGCACGGCGGCATGCCCGGCCTGCGCGTCGGTGACCTCATCGAGCCCGGCCACGAGCGCGCCACCCGCGACGACTGCCCGATCTGCGACGCACGCAGGGCGGGTGCGTCTCTCGCCGCGGGCAACGCGATCATCGACGCACCATCTGCCCACCGCGACCGCATCTACATCACCACCGACCGGCTCTATGCCAAGCACTACGCCTCGCTCTACGGCCGAGGCGACCTCTACCGGGTCGAGCCCATCGGTGACCTGCTGCGCTCCACCGAGGACTCCTACGAGACGTATGCCGTCACCGCCGCGCGCGTCGCATCCGTCTATGACCGGGCCGTCCTGCTGACCTGGAGCGAGCGGCGTCGGCTCTACCGCGAGTGGGGCCAAGCCGACCTCGATCACGCTGCGGCGCAACGGGAGTCGGGAGCGTCGGAAGGTGCGGACGAACGACTGTCCGAGTACACTTGGGGTGAGCACGGAACGGCCCCAACCGGTGAGTTTGCACCTCACCAGCCGGGGCCTGGCCGCGACTCAACCCCATCTACAGGAAGGGGGAATCGTGGTTGATCCCACGGTACCTGAAACGGACCCGAACCGACTCATCCATGCCCAATGTGCGTGCTGCGGAACGCGGCTCACCAAGAAGGCCAGTGACCGTAACCGGATGCACTTCGACTGTTGGGCAGAGCACCACTGCGGCCCGGACAGCCCCTGGCCGCCCGGACACCTATGCCGGATTCCGAGGTCGGAGGGCTGATGGCGCGCATCCGGACCATCAAACCGACGTTCTGGGGGTCCCCAGAGGTCGCTGGCATGACAAGGGATGCCCGGCTGCTCGTCCTGGGACTCATCAGCCACGCCGACGATGACGGCAGGTTCCTCGCGTCCGTCGCTGCTGTCGCGGGCTCCGTGTTCCCCAACGACGACATCCCAGCGCGCTCTATCCGGTCGTGGCTTTCAGAGGCTGAGGGGTCCGGCATGGTCCACCTCTACACCGCGAATTCCGTTGTCTACGGCTGTTTTCCGTCGTGGCACAAGCACCAGGTCATCAACAGATACACGCCGTCGACGCTCCCTGAGCCCGACGTGCAATGCGAGCCGAGGGGGTCCAAGAAATGACCGCACGACTCACTGAGGACTCACTGAGGACTCACGGAGGACTCACGCACCCACTCACTGAGGACTCACGTCTGGAAGTGGAAGGGAAGGGAGATAGGAAGTGGAAGGGAGTGCGTGCGGAGGCTTTACATCATGGCGTCCAGATAGAGACGCGCGAGGCCACGCCCATCGTCGCTCCCAGCCCGGTCACCACCCCCGACGCCATGATGATCCTGACGGCAATCGAGCACCTGGACTTCGAGCCGACGTGCGAGTCTCGCGCGGGATGCGACTCGGCTGCCGACTACGCGAGCGCCGCCCAGTGCCCTCGATGTGGGCGTGCGTGGGAGCCCGTCGCGTTCGCTTGCGCCGAGCACTGGGCGTCGGCGGACATCTCCCCCCGGCGCTGCCCGGATTGCTCGCACGTTGCTCCCTGGCGCAACTTCTGGCGCATCGTGCAGGTGCTCCGATGAACATCCCCGACTGGATCACCCTCGATGAGCCCAACGGCAAGGCCGACTGCTCGGTGTGCTCGCTTGGCGTGACCGCCCCACCGTCGTTCGGCGGCATCCCCCGACCGAACCTGCTCGCTGCGTTCGTCGTTGAGCACGCGACGCACTCCAGGGCGGGCACCCCGACCGGACTCACCGCCACGGGCAAGGCGACCAAGGCGGCTCGGGAGGTGCTGTCCCGATGATGACCCGCGCGCAGACCGTCGCCGTCGCCACCGCCGTCCAGCAATGCCGCCCCGAATGGGACCACGCCGGCATCGTCGCCGCGCTGGAGAAGGCATCCACGCTCGGCACGCCCGCCGAGGTCGCCGCCGCCGCGTTCCGGCTCGCCGGGAACCTCCAAGCTCGGACGCCGGGGATGCTCCACCAGCCGGGCGCGCACTGGTCGGTGCCGACCCAGGGCGGTCCAACCGTCTCGGTCATCAAGACCCGTTGCGGTGAGCACCCCGCCCACCCCGCGTCCCGCTGCCCCGAGTGCCCGTCGCCGGCCGACGTCGCCAAGGTCGACCACGCGGCACGGGCAGCCGAGGTCAAGGAGGCACTACGGGCGACCAAGCGCGACTACCACGCCGCCATGCAGCTGGCGCGGACCGAGCGAGAGGGGCTGAGGGCGTGACCCCTGAACGCCAAGCGCTCCTCGACGCGCTCACCGTCGAGCGGTTCACCACCCACGTCCCCGAGCGACCGGCCCTGACCGCGGAGGGGCCTGGCCGGCTGTTCGCGGCGACCCGTGAGGCAACCGAGCCCGTGACCGCGACATGCGTCGCCTGCGGTGCCCGCGTCCCGATCGACGAGACCTGTCCGCAATGCCGGGCCACCCGAGCAACCCAAGCCCGGCGCGCCCGACTGCGCGCCGCCAGCGCATGACCACCCACGCCGCAACGAGCGGCACAACCCGAGAGGACACCATGAGCACCCGACGCACACCGACCGAGATGGCACAGGCCGCGCTCGACACCGCGCAGCGGAAGGTCGAGCGGGCCCAGGAGCGAGTCCTGCGGGCTCGGACCGAGTTGGTCGACGCACAGGCCGCCCGCGCTCGGGCTGGCATCGAGCGCGACTATGCCGCCGCGCACCCGCTGCTCAAGGCCGAGCCAGCCGAGTCCGAGGACGTGACGGCATGACCGCCACAACCGAGCGCTGCCCCGGCTGCCACGGCTCAGGCATCGAGATGTCCGGGGTGACCTACGCCGGGATGTCCGAGTACGTCGGCTGCCACGAGTGCGGGCCGGAGTGCCCCGACGACTGCGGGTGCCGGGCCAGCGACGCCACGGAACGCCCCGAATCCATCGCGCCGCGCCACCCAGGGGCGACGCAGAGCCCGGACGGGTCTCCCAGGGCAGCCGAGGGGCTGCGAGGCGCTGAGAGCGCCGTGACGGATGCGGAGGCGGCGCGGTGGGGCGCGTTGGCTGACGCGGTGACCGAGGGGTCGTGGACCGCCTCTGGGCGGACCGTGCTCGGTGATGGTTACGGCGCGGAGTACGTGTCGATCCCTGACACGCCAGCGGATGCCGCGTTCATCGCCCTCGCTCGGACCGCTGTCCCGCGTCTCCTGGCCGACCGGGAGCGGCTGACGGGCGAGGCGTCTCGTGTCCCCGTCTTGCTGGCCGACAAGGCGGCGCTGATGGGCGACGTCGACCGGCTGACGGCCGAGCGTGACGGGGCCCGGCTCACGCGGGTCATCGCGACGCTCGCTTTCGAGACCACCCGTCGCGTCCTGCAAGAGGCGTCCGGGCTGCCCGACGACATCGACGACCCGGACTGCCGCGACGAGATGGTGCTAGCGCTGCGTCCCCGCGCCGAGAAGGCAGAAGCCGAGGTCGCGCGGCTGCGTGAGGGCATCGAGGCGCTGTCCGACGAGATGCAGTCGGACACCTGCCCCGCATGCCATGCCTTCTACGCCGACGAGGGTTCCACCACCTGGGGCTGCGATCACACGGAGGGGATGCAGCACGCGGGCGACATGCTCCGCGCCCTCCTGGCCGAGGGGGGCGAGTGATGGCGCACTCTCTCATCCCCGTTCCGCAGGACATCGCCAACGCGGTCGAAGATTACGTGCGAAGCGAACTGCGCGACTGCGCTCGCTACTCCAACCGTGCCCCGCTCGACGATTCCGGGGTTTGGTCGCTGCGGCGTCTTGTTGAGCGGGCTTACGCGTCAGGCTACGACGCGGGTCACTCTGCCGGGGCGCGCGAGGTTCGCGCGATGCGCGACTTCGACCAGATGCGCAATGGTGAGGGGGGCGAGTGATGGCGACCTTCCGGGAGTCCGAGACCGAGACCATAGCGCTCATCGAATGGCACCGCTCCTGTGGTCGCACGGTCACCCGCCGGACCGAACAGGCGATGTCGGAGGCCGACGCTTGTGCCGCCGCGCACTCCATCATCGGCCAGGCCCGTCGCCGCCCGTATGCCGGCGACCCGGACCTCAAGCGACTGCGCAGGGATGCCCTGGACGCGCTCATGACGCTCGACCGGGCGCTCTACGCCAAGGCGTTCGCACTGTTCGCCGACAACCCGAAGGAGGCCGACCGTGGCTGATCTGACCGAGTACGTGGACGCGGCAGCGCGGGCCATGTACGCCGACCACTGCCCAAGGCATGACTGGGATGCACTCGACCCTTTGCGGCAACTCGCCTACCGGCAGTCCGTGACCCCCGTCGTCGCTGCCGTGGCCCCGCTGATCGAGCGGGACGCACGAGCGGCGGCACTGGAGGAGGCGGCCGGGGAGATCAGCGTCCCTCTTGTGATTGGTAATGGCTTCCGCGTCGTAGACGCCGACTGGCTCCGTGACCGCGCCCGAGCCATCCGGGAGGGCTGATGACCCCCGAACAGCGCGTTGCCGAGGCGACGAATGCCGCCTGCAGCGCACACGAGACCGGCGTCACGGTGGGTGACGTCGTCGAATGCGACCCGTGCGGGGAGCGGTTCGCCCATTGGGCCAGGTGGCTCGCTCACCGCGAGGCGACTCGCGCCGCCGCCGCCCTCGATGCCGTCCGTGCCGCCCTCGCCAGCGACGACCCCGCCGTGGTGCGGGCCATGGCCGAACGGGTGGGGCACTACTGCGGCTGCGCGTGGTGCTGCACGGGCACCCCGCGCGAGCAACGTGGCCAGGGGCATGCGGGGTGCAGGACATGACTCGCTGCCCCATGTGCGGAGCAACAGTCCGCTCCCTCACCCGCGAGCCAGGAGGCCGCTGGTCCCTGGGGTGCGGCGACTGGATCACTGACGAGCAGGCCGCTCCGATCACCGCGAGAGGGGACGACACGTGAGTGAGACGACCTGCGCCCGAGGGTGCATCGACGCGCGCCGGCACATCGACGACTGCGAGTCCGAGCAGTGCCGAGGGTGTGCGCCACGACGGGCTAGCCAGGGCATCCTCTGCGAGTCCTGTCACCTGATCCTCGTGGACGTCCTGCGCAACGTGCCCGGCCAACTCGCGCTCCTGCGAGCCAGCGTCGAGCCGACGCGGACACCGACGCCGAGCCCGCAGCCGACGCACGGCAAGGTCGGGCCGCGCCTGTCGACGTCGACCCCGCACTACATCGCGGCGGCACGGGCCTCCATGACGTTCGTCGAGTCCGAGGCGATCCGCCTGGCGTGCCTGGACGTGGCGCGGGAGATCGAGGACGCCCTGTCGGCGATCGTTGAGGCGCTGTGCGAGGACTACCAGCAGCAGGGTCCAGCGAGGCTCCAGACGGCTGCCGACCGGGAGGACCCACGGATCAAGCGCTGGCACCCTGTGGCGCCGTCCGGCGAGCCGACTTACCGCTGGGAGCCCGTCGTGACCCGAGGCGCTGGCGCGGACGCGATGGCTGGCCAGTACGTCTGGACCGACCCACCGACCCGCTTCGAGCCCGTGGACTCGTGCCGCTGGTTGCGGGAGCAACTGCCGCGACTGGAGCACCAGCCGGGCATCGGGGATGACCTGGAGCAGCTGTCGGACCTCATGGCGCGGGCGCACTCGCTGGCCCCGTGGCGCGAGCCGAGCCAGCCCATGCACGGCGTGCCCTGCCCCCAGTGTCACCGGATGTCGCTGCACTTCTTCCCCGACAGCGCGATGGCTAAGTGCCAGGCGACAATGTGCGGGAAGGCGTATCCGTGGGCTCGGGCAGCGATCTGGACGCGGGTGCTGGAAGAGGACCGGGCGGCCGGCGAGAAGCCGGGATCGTCGTGGACGAGCGAGAGGGGCGCGTGATGTCTTACGCACGGTTCGGTTGCGGCGATGTGTATGTGTTCATGTCCACGTCGGGACACCTGGAGTGCTGCGGGTGCATCTTGGGAGACCAGTGGAGTTTCGCCTCAACCCAGGAGATGGTTGACCACTTGGCTGAGCATCGAGCGGCCGGCCACGACGTGCCGGATGGCATCGAGGCGAAACTGTGGGCGGACGACCAGGAGAACTGGGTCGACTATGAGCGCTGCGACCTGGACGGTTGCGACAAGCGCGCGACATGCCGTACACCGACCTCCAGCGGGTACGTCTCGGCGTGCTCGTTCGAGCACGGCACGCGACTCGGCGGATTCGCCGATTGGCCCACGTGGCGACCCTGAGCACGACCGAGGCCGCCGAACTGGTCGGCGTCTCGGTGCGCACCGTCGAGTCCTGGGTAGCGCGCGGCTACCTCGCCCCCTGCAACCGTCACCCCACGCGAACGATGACGTGGGAGGCGCGCTACCTGGTTGCCGACGTCATCGAGTGCGCGCACGACCGGAGGCCCCGAACGTGGCACGACCGGCTGGATCGACTCGCCCGAGAAGCCGGCTTGTTGGCGTAAGGGCGCGAACTGCCGTACCATCGGCGTGGAACCTCTATGCCCTCAGCCCCGCCAAGCGCGGGGCTTCCTGCTGTCAGGGGGGCGCGTGGCATCTCGGACGATAACCGTTTCGGCCCGCATCGCCGGCGACCGAGAGGCCGTCCGGGTCATCGTCTACGACACCCGTGATGAGATGATCGCCGCGGCTCCATGCTCTCGGGTACTACGGCGATGGCGCGTAGACCGTGCGCTGAGCCGGGATGCCCGACCGTCACCGAACCCCTCCCCCTGGGGTAGTGCTGCCAACCGCAGGACGGCGCGTCACTCTGCGGCTCCGTCGCGTTGAGTTGCTAGACTGATTCGCATCAGCGCCAGCGCCGGAAGTTAACGGCCGCACCCCGCGGGATTGGCAC
>ERZ761584.247-NODE-247-length-19832-cov-18.386762_pt1 | contig 19832 bp, 21 predicted proteins | sample MGYA00512168_ERZ761584 | MGnify/ENA primary metagenome ERZ761584 (study PRJEB28899, sample SAMN03785564) | bioreactor sludge metagenome | biome: EBPR Sludge; feature: EBPR Bioreactor; material: 0.22µm filtered reactor supernatant | place: Saint Lucia: Queensland...
TCGATCAGGCGCATGGTCGCCTCGCCCACCGGTGCCCCTGCCTGCAGGCCCGAGTACAGGCGCCCCACCCACATGGCCACATCCGCGAAGGGCTGGTTGACGGACGATGCCACGTCACCGATCATGCGCAGGGCATCCCCACCAGCCAGGGCGCCATTGGTCAGCACCTGGAGGACGCGCGAGGCCTGGGCGACCTCGGGCATTTCGAAGGGCGTGGTATTCGCGAAGACCTGCAGCTCCTGGATCTTCGCCTTTGCCGCAGCCGCGCCGCCGAGCAGGGGAACAAATGCCGCCTGAAGCGTTTCGATCTGCGCAGACGCCCGCAATGCTCCCGTTGCCAGGCCCATGATTGGGAGCGTAAGCGCCGCCGTCAGCCCCAAGCCCACGCCTGTGGCCACGCCCCCCAGCGACTGGAGGCCGGTAGCGAATGCGGCGGAGGTCCGGCGAGTCTCCTCGACCTTGCGGCCGATGTCTTCGAGAGACGAGCGCACCGACTGGGACGCCCTGCGGAATCCCTCGGTCAGCTCGGTGAATCGTGCCTTGATCTCAACCGAGATGGTACTCATGCCATGCCCTCCTGGGCCTGTCCGGCCACGTGTCCGCCTGAATCCCGGAACCTCTGAAGCGCCGCGCGGATCACCTCCTCCGCCTTTGCATCCCTCTCTGCTGTTCGATCCCTTGGGGCCTCATCGTCCGGAGCAGCCCATCCGATCGCGGCGCGCACCAGGACGGACAACGGAGGACAGCGCTTCCAGGCCTTGTTCAGCTGCCGCAGACGCGGGAGCGAGATCTCTCCCACGTCTGCCAGCGTCCAGCCCGTCAGCGCCGCCAGATCGCACTGGAGTTCCCCCCAGTCGATTTCCGTCAGGCGCCTTCCGGGCCAGGAGCTTCCCCCGTGCTCACCGCCGATGCTCCGGTGGCGGCCAGGATGAACTCCTGTAGGTTGCGCATGTCGACCAGGTCGCCCATCTCTTCCCGGGTGATCTCGGGGTGGTTGCGCTCGACCGCCGCGTGGATGATGTCCAGCGCCTGTCCCATCGCCCCATCGCGCAGGGCGCCGAACGGGTCCTCCCCGATCTTCTCCAGGGCCTCGAGCTTGGGCGCCATGGCCTCGAACTGGCGAAGCGTGAGAGCCGGGACGGTGAGCGTGCGATCGCCGACCTTGATGGCCGTTCCGGGCGTGCGTGCCATCAGGCGGCCCCGTTGCCGGTGAGGGTGAGGTCGCCGAACGATCCGGTGTTGGGATCGGCCAGCACGCGACCCTTGAGGGTGCGCTCGGCGAACTTGTCCGAGCCGTCGAAGATGTTCGGCAGTTCGGTCGCGACGCACCGGGTGAAGTTGGCCACGGCGTCGTTGCCGTCGAACTTGCCCGCCACCTCGATGCCGAAGTAGTTGGCCTGCTGCACGATGGCGTTGGTCAGCGCGATGCGCTGGGTGTCCGTGGTGGCCTTCTTGAGCCAGTTCACGGGGCACGCGTTGGACGCGATGGAGGAACTGTCGGAGGCGAAGAACGTGATGGTGGTGGTCGTGGTTCCTTCGCCCGAGACCTTGTACTGGCCGGTCGCCGGGGTGCCACCCGCGGGGATACGCGTGAGCAGTCCACCAGCGGGGATGGTGCCCAGGGCCACCGGGGTACGGACCTCGAGCACGCTCTCGCAGTTGGTCAGGGTGATCGTATTCGTCGTGATGGTCTTCGGGTCCGCGATCTGCAACAGCTTCGAGAGGACCGAGGCACCGCTCTTGAACTGGCGCAGCATGGCGGCCACGAGCACCGCGATGTCGATGCCGTTCATCTTGAGCTCGAAGGTGATCTCCTGCTCGATGTTCGCAGCGTACATCGCGATCTGGTTCGGACCGGAGAGGAATTCCTGCTTGGACTTCCAGGAGACGGTGCCACCCTTGAACAGGCCAAAGGCCAGCTTCAGCGGTTCGGCGTTTCCGGCGTTGGGATCGGTGATGTAGCCGAAACCGGCCCCCACCTGCAGAACGGACTGGGACATGGATCAGGTCTCCTGGAGGATGATGGTGAGGGAGCGTTTGAACGCCTGGCGCGACGCCAGAGACTCGGCCTGGCGCCACGGGTCGCCACCGGTCGGCCAGTGCTGGTCCACCAGGGCGTCGATGTCGGGGCGCAGCTGGGGTGCGAACTCCTGGAGTTCTGCTGCGAGCTGTTCGTCGGAAAGGGTCTCGTCGGGCATGGTCATCCTTGCCGGTTGAGGGTGAGCGTGAGGCGCGACGCCACGGCAGGGTGGTAGGCTTCGTCCACCGGCGTGGGTCCGGAAAGTCGGCACCAGAACGGCGCGCCGAGCACCGCTGAGAGGTTCCGGTCAGGGGCGAAGAAGGCGCGGATCGAGCGGATCGCTTCCGCCTCGATCGCCGCCAGTACGCCCCACGCCGCCTTGGCCGAGAGGTCGTCGTCCCGCTCGGCCGCGTCAGGGGCATGCAGATCGATGTGCAGGACGATCTGCCCGGGTAGGTCCACCAGGTCGTTGCGGAAGGTGGTGCCCTCGATCTCCCCCTGGGGGCCACGCATCAGGCGAGCGCAGGGCGGCTCCATGCCAGGCGTCACACCCTGGGCGATGTCGACCACAGTGGCGTCGCCGCGCGAGTGCGTGACGGTCGCGGCAAACGCCGTGTCGGCTCGGAGCCATGCCTCCAGCGCATCGAGCGCGACCTGCCAGAACATGGACGCCATCAGGCGCGCTCGATTTCGAAGGAGATGTTCGGAGCGGCGGCGGCATCGGCAACGCCGGACCAGTCGACGGCGGTGAGATTCGGACGCACGTCGTCCAGCTGCGCCTGGTAGAGCCGGAGCTTGGCCGAATACACGTCCTGCCCGTCGTTCATGGCACCCTGGTTCTGACCGCTCATGGCGAGGCAGACGATCACGCCCAACCGGTATCGCGCTGCACGAAGTGCTCGCCCGACCAGAGGTGTCTGGATGCTTTCGGCCGCGATGCCATCGGCGTCAGCTTCGGACTCGATCCACTCGTCCAGCTCGGCGAGATGCTCCGCCTTCACGCGAGGCCGGAGCAGTTCATCGTGTAGGTCAGATGCAGAAAGGCGCGCCATGGATTGAAGATGGCGCGCCTACGGCAACGGGTCTGGCGTCCGGAATCATGCCCTTGTTTGTACCCGGAGCCCCAGATCTGCGGATGGTGGGCGGGCAGTCATCGGCGCCCCTTGTCAGCTCGGGTGGCGCAGTCGGTGGGCATCAGCCGAATTCCGGATAGGTCGTGACGTTGAACGCCCGAATCTGCTCTGCCTTGAGCACAAACGACGAACCCGACGAGTTGTCGTAGATCGACACGGTGCAGGTGCCGTTCGAAGATGCCGTGAAGACTTCGTCGTAGATGAAGTCGTAGCTGCCGACCGGGAGGATCGCCGGAGCGTCAACGAACTTGCACGGCAGTTCGGTGCTCTTGTCGTTGTTTGTCTGGAGATAGAACGTTCCGCTGGAAACGGTCAGCGAGCACTTGGCAACGAAGCGGTATTTCTGGCCAGCGACGAGCCCCGGAATCGCAAACTGGAACCCGCAGAGCGTGGCGTTTGCGGATTTGGTGGCCACCTGCCTACGCCCGAGATCTCCAGCCTCCATGGTCGCCGTGAACGCGCCGAGGTTGGTGATTCCTGCTGCGAGGCCTCCGGTGTCGGTCTGAAGCGTCGAATTGGTGAACAGGTTTGCGGGATCCGTGTTGGACATCGTGATCGCGTTGGCGGGACCGGGAAGCATCCCGGCCAGAACCATGTCAGCGACGAGCCCCGCGCCCTCTGGCCAATGGGTCGAGCGATGCGGATGGACCGAGTCTTCGTTTTTCCCGGCCTTGTAGGCGAAGGTGCCGTCGTTGGAATCTTTCCAGCGATACGAGAAAAGCACACCCATCGATGAACACACCTTTTGGGCAACCCGAATCTTGGCTTGGATCGCGGTGCGCTGGGTGGATCCCTCGTTATTCGGTGGGGGGCACAGGTAGACGCACTGGATCCCGCGCCCCTGCGCCTCCAGGAAGATGGAACGCAAGGACGCCTCGAACGATGCATCCGTGACTCCCTGGCGCCCATCATTGGTGCCGACGCCAACCGCCATCACGTCGCACGGGTTCGCGTTGAGAAGCGCCGGAAGACGTGCGAGAACCTGCGCAGCGTTGTCGCCGACGACGCCACCGTTTCGGACCAGACGCATCCGCCCCGAAGACTGGAACGCCGCTGAGAGCGGAATGCCTCCGACGCCGCGGATGATTGAGTCTCCAACAGAAAGAAGACGCAGCGTACCGTACCGATCGGGACTCGAACGCACCTCGCCATACGACGATCCATTCCACGCATACAGAACGCCCGCCACGTTGATGACGGCCCCCTGGTTGGAGGACGGGACGGAAGACAAGGCCTTCACCCCGGACGGAGCCAAAGACGCCGGCAAAAGCGACTGCTGAGGTACGAGGTTCATGCCTTGGACTCCTGGATGGTGCGATCAATCGCACTCTGGATGTGCTGCTCGACGGCACGCCGCTTGCGCTCCGCCGCCTGGTAGAGAAACGGATCGGCCTTCGTGCCTGGGTGGTGGACTTCTCGCCCGAAGACGAACCCGGACTTCCCCCAGCCCGATGCACCTCGCCCCAGCACCGTTGGGCCAGTGAATCCAGGGCTCACCCACCGAAGCATCGTTCGGCGGCGAGGGCGGATCACGTGCGGGCGCGTGCCGCCGTGGATGAATTCGCCCACCGGGGTGACCGATCGGTTCAGAAAAACAAGGGCGGAGGCACCACCAGCGATGCCTCCGCCAACAACCTCGACGCTTCGGTCCACCGTGCCCGTGCGCGTGCGAAACCGATGCGTCTGGCGAGCCTCATTCTGGACGATGACTGCGCCCTCCTTCACCGCTACGCGCATGTTCCGACCAGTGAGGTCGGGCAAGCGCGCAAACGCTTCCAGGAGTTCGTCAGCGCCCGTGAAGGAGAGACTCAGTTCCATCAGGGCTTCGGGGTCTCGGGCTTCACGACCTTGTAGCCGCGGGCCTGGAACTCCTTGACCTGGTCGGGGTGGACAAGGGCGGTGTCGCTCTCGTCCTTCCCCCGCATCCTGACCGTTTCCACGGTCTCGGCACCGATCTGCATCAGGCGAGGGCCTGCCAGACACGCTCGGGACGGACCACGCCGCCGCCCCACACGGCCTCGACCGCGTAGGACGCCTGGTAGGGGCCCTTGAACGTGGCGACCGAGAGCACGAGGCCCGACTCGGGGTCGCGCACCAGGATGCGGCCGGTGGCGGAGTCGCCTTCGGGCGGCAGGGCCGGGGGGCGGACCGAGAACAGGACCGCGCTCTTCACCAGCGACACCAGGCGCGTGCCAGCGTTGCCCACGGTGATCGCCTCATCGTCGGCGACAGCGGCCACCAGAGGGGCGTTGAGCGTCAGGGTGGTGCCGGAGAGACCGGTGGCGATGTACTTGCGGGTGTGGCCCGCGAACGTCACCACGTCGCCCTGCAGGATCGTGCCGGAGCCGGTGTCGACCGTGATCGCGGTTTCGCCGATCGAGTGTCCGCCCACCTTGTTGACCAGGTATCCCGAGCCGGTGCCCTTGGTGTGGCTGTAGGCCAGGTTGGTCAGCGGGAGGCGGAACCCCTGGAGAGGCAACTTCTCGCCGGTACGCAGGATCGAGTCCGTGCCGGCCTGGTACACCTGGTTGTTGATGCCCAGCTTACCCAGCGCGGCGTCGGAGGTGGTGTCGATGATCAGGGCGCGGCTGGTGGCCGGAGCCTTCGAGTCGTCGAACGCCTTCTTCAGGTCCGACATGTAGTCGGTGTTCGATGCGAACGGGTTCGTGCCCTGGGTTCCCAGGCCGTACCCGGCGCCCTTGGCGGCGATGGCGAGGCCATCCGCCCAGATCTCCTCGATGATGGTCTTCATTGCCTCCATGGCCTGCTCGGAGCGGAACTCCGCGCCACGAGCGGCCATGCGCTTGTAGTCCTCGCCGGTGAGCGTGAACGCTGCGACGCGAGCCTTGGTGATGGTGATGCTCTTGCTGGTGGCGGTCACATCGGCGCCGGTGGGCGTGGTGCCCGGGGTGATGTTGCCCGCCGACACCGGGGCGGTGTACGGCACGGTGACCGACTGGTTGACCGCGGCGCCCTCCAGGGAGGGGTCCATGGTCACGAGATCCTGGATGGGGGTCATCGACCGGGCGACGCCCTGCAGGGACGCGATGAGAGAGGGGATCAGGGGAGTGAGCGTGTTGGCCACTTGGAATGCCTTTCAGTCAGGTGGAGGAGGCGACGACGGCCTTGCCCTGGGCCAGTTCATTGAGCACGGTCGTGTCGTTGGACCTGACCGCCTCGTTGTACTGCTCCTCGGTGTAGACCTTCTTCCCGCTGTTCTGCGGGGGCGCACCGGGGCCACCGGGCCCACGCTGCTGGGTGCTCTGGATCAGCTCCGGCCGATCCTTGAGCCAGGCGCCGACGTACTCCTCGACGGAGCGTTCGGCGCCGTTGCTGTCGACGAAGTAGGGGGAACCGTCCTCCCGGAACTTCGCACGACCGAGATGCAATTCCGCCAGGTCGTCGGGCCGAGCGGCCTTCGACTTGGTCAGGACATCGATGATGGCGGAGCGGGCGCTCGTCGAGCGAGCCTTGCCCTCGGCTTCGGTGCGCCGCTTCTCGCTGGCGTCGAGATCCTGCCGCAGGCGCGCCACCTGGGCGGCCAGCTCGTCGTTTCCGCCCTTGGAGGGGGCCGACTTGAGCTTCGCGTCAAGCGCGGCATCGAGATCGCCGTCAGCGGCGACGCCGAGCGTGGCGGCCACGCGCCCCAGCTTCTGGGTGGCGGCGTCGCGTGCCTCGCGGTATCCCTTGGCCTCGGTGCGCAGGGCCTCGGTGGACGAGGTGACGAGGGCGACGGCGTCAGGGCCGAAGCCGTCGGTGGTCTTGAGCTTCTCGAGCAGTTCGGCAAGGGTCATACCCCGAAGATGGGGCTCCGAACGTCACCGATCAGGCGTCCGGAATCAGTCCCTGTGGGCGAAGCGGATGCCGTTGTCGCCGGGGAATGCGTTCACGTGGTCGAAATCCCCGGAGAAGATCTCGTCGGGGATCCCGTCAGGAAACGCACTGCAAGACGACTCACCTCGAGCGTGAGTGCAAATCCGGCAACGGTCAAACCACCGCGCCCCTGGTTCAGGTCCTGTCGAATCCATGCGCCTCCCGAGAATACTTCCATCCAAAGATTTCCGCAACGATCTCGTTGATCGCGTGGAAATAATCGCTTTTCCGGACCGGTCCGATAAATCGCTGATCCATGAATTCGCGGGCATCGGAGAACTGTGCTTCGATCTCGCTTTTCGCCTTGAACCGTCCTTGCGGCTCAATCGAGTAGACCCATTTTGGGGTGACGGCCCGCATCTGGCGGACCATGCCTCGCGACGCAAGGGAAAGGTCCGCGGATGAAAACGAGTTCCCAGCGCGGTACTCGTCGCCATGCGGTGCATCCCACCCCCCTGGGTGGTTGTGCGTCACGACGGCGCCGTGCATCTTGACCAAATCGGAGAAATCGAACGAAACCGTCCTCGCCGTCCCCTTCCGGGTGGTCACCCGCTCGCCTTCCTTCAGGATGATGCCCGTCTCGAACCGATTCTTCCAAATGGATCGTTCCTGCTCCACTACTGCCAGCGCAGCATCGGTCACGAAGCCGTTTGCCATCCCCGTGGGGGGGCGTACCGCGACATCCTTCGCGCCAGAGATGATCGCGGAAGCACCTGGGCTCAGACGGGCGCGGCCAGGCGCCTGCCACTGCCGGAGTGAGCCCTGCCAGGCTCCAGACCCGTCGAAGGCCTGCTTCCCAGTCCAGGTAAGCAGGCGCGCCTGCTGCGCATCCGTCATGCCGTTCAGAGCCGCCCGCCCCCCCGCGTCGACCTGGTCCCGCGGCGCCGGCGCGGTGTAGACCGCCGACAGCTGGCACAGGCAGTGGGGGTGCGCGGGGTATCTCGGGGCGCGATCCTTGGGGTAGACGCCTCGGCCCATCCCGAACAGGTTCGCCCGGGAGTGGAAGTCGCAGATGTCGAACACCTGGTGCGCGCTCGAGGTGGACCACTCCAGCCCCACCGCGTCCGGGTCGTCCTGCAGCTGGTGCAGGAACCCCTGGCCCCAGGCACTGGCCGTCTCGGTCCGCATGATCCGCTCGGCGAAGTACCGCGCCTTCTCCTCGGTCGCCACACGCACCGCGTTCTCCAGCCCGCGTCCGAGCCCCGCTTCGAGGCGATCCACCAGCTGGCGGTAGCCGGCCCGGAGCGGCCCCGTTCGAAGCGCCTCCGCGTAGGTTCGCAGTTTCGCCACCTCCCGGCGCACGAACTCCGAATCGGCCGGCACCAGGGCCAGGCGCGTCACGTCGACCAGCTGGCGCAGGTCCCGGGGGAGGTCGGACAGGTCGCGCGACTTCAGGGCGCCCCCGAAACCGTAGCCGTCGTAGATCCTTCGGGCAGTTCGCCACGCCGTGTCGCGCCGGGAGATGGCCTGGGCAACAGCATGCCGCACATCAGCCTCGACGGTCCCCACCGCCCCGTGCAGGCGCGTCGACAGGGACAGGCCAGACGAGTCCCACGACATGGTCAGCGCCTTGGCCGCAAACTGGTCGATGGCCGCCGCGGTGAGCCCGATCTCAGGCATGATCCCGGCACCCGCCAGCAGGCTCTGGACGACGTCTCGCCCCAGCCGGGTGCGCAGGGCATCTTCTACGCCAGCCGCATCCAGGGCCGCGGCAACCGCTTGGGACGCGTCCTGCCCGCTCCTGACCCGCTCCCACACGTCGTTTGCAACTCGGCCACCAAGGTCGCGCACCTCGTGCGTTTGGTCTGCCAGGATGCGCTCGAGCTCGCGCCTGGCGCGCTCCGAATCGATCACGCCCCGGCATCTCCACCAGGCATCCGCGACTGGACCTCATCCAGGAACCCCTGGGCGATTTCGATCTTGATCTGCTCGAGCTCGGGGTGGCCAGGAAGCAGGATCTCAGCCACGCGCGAGTAGACCGCCGCACGCATCGGCCCCGGCATCGTCGCGAGGCTGGCCAGCGCGTCGAACAGCGGCTGCAACTGGGTGGCCTCATCCTGCATGGTGAAGTCGCGCGGGTACACGGCGGATGCATCAACCAGATCCGCCCCCTGGATCCACGCGAATATCTCCCTGATGCGTGTCTCAGCTGCCTCGATGCTGGCCGAGTAGAACGCCAGGGCGGTGTCGTAGTCCTCGCGATCGATTCGCATGGCCACGCCGCTCTTGGCGCTCTCCGCCTGCAACGATTCGCCTGTGCCGACCTGATGCGCCAGCATCGCCATGCGGTACATCTCCCGGACCAATCCCTCGCGCTCCAGGCGCAACTGCTCGAGGGGCCCGTCCGGAGGGGAGATGAATTCCGGGCGATGGGGCTTGTCTGGATCGTACCCGAGCGCGTTCTGCAGGCCGATCACGAGCCCCTTGAGGTCCTTGGACGGGTAGGACAGGATTGGGAATGTGACCGAGCGGATGATCTCGTGGCTCTCGCTGCCCAGGTTGTAGAGCGCTGCGGCACACCGGGCGATGGAGTAGAACTCGGAGATCGGGAGCATCTCGCCATCGATCCAGTCTCCAGGCGCCAGCAGCACTACCGGAGCATCCTGGCGCGGGTTATCCCACTCGCCGGCCTGCTGGACGAAACCGCGCTGGTCTACGAGTTCCCAGCCCGAGGATGTGACGGTCTTCGTCCACGTTTCGACGGATCCCTGTACATCGTGCCCCTCCGTGAATGAAACGCTGACGACCCGCTCGGAGGCATCGCGCACAAGGTCCGTGATGCGCGAGGCCTCGACGCCGTAGACGTAGGGGCGCTTCTCGATCTCCTCGGCCTGGTTCATCGGCGCATCTGCCGGCGCAGTCACCACGATGAGATCGCACCCGGATCGCTTGGCCCTGACGGCACGGTCCCGCATGAACCGTTCAAGATCCACACCACCCATGGTGCAATCGGCGACGAATGCCGTCCACGAGGGATTGGCGCCCCCGTCGGTCCGCTTGATGCCGCGCCGGAAGATCGGCTTGACATGGGCCTCGACGATCGGGCGGACGTAGTTCACGTAGTATGCCGCCTTCCGGCGACGCGCGTACTTGTCGTCGCTCTCGCGCGGGTACTGGACCAGGTAGGTGCCGTCGCGGAACCCGCCGGTCCCGAAGAAGGCGTGCTGCAGGAGCGTGATGGGCTCGACGTCGGATGCGTAGGGCATGGGTTACCAGCTGATGGATGCGGAGGTGGACTCGGTGGGGGCGAAAACGTTGAAGCACTCCCAAGCCGTGGAACACGCGTCGACCTGGTCGTCGTGCTGGGTTCCAGGGAAGGAGAGCAGCTCGTCGACGAACGAATCGGAGATACCCGGCACTACGTGCACGAGGCGCTGCTCGAAGCGCGCGGCCAGGGGGAAGAATCGCGTCAGCTTGTCGCGGCCGCCCGGGTTGATCCCCCGGACAGGGAGGGTTGTGGTGCGCAGGAGCTCCTGGACGGCCGCGGCCTGGTACTGGACCTGCTCCACACCGACCACTGTCGGGCTCCAGCGCGAGGCCTCAGCGTTGATCATGGCCATTGCGTCGCGGAATCCCATCCGAGCGCGCTGAACCGACAGGATCCAGACCTCGCCCGAGACGCGATGGCGCCCCAGGGTGGCCACGGCTGTCCAGTCCGCCGTTTCCTTCGTGGAGATGGCCAGGTCGACGCCGACGACGATCTCGAGTTCTTCCAAGGGAGGAGGTGCCGAGTAGCGGAGGTGCTCCCGCTTGACCAAGCCGCCCTCGAAGTCCACGAATTCAGCCATGTACTCCTGGCGGAAAACCAGCTCGGGGAGCTCCAGCCGCGCGGCCTCGATTTCCGCCTGCGCCAGGTAGGGATTGGCGCTGGAGGGCATCCTCCAGGACATCCAATCCCCCGATTCGTGCTGCCCTCGGTCGAACAGCTCGCGGAAGAATGCCGCCCCGTCGTGCAGCGCCCTGGGCTTGGGGGTGCTGGGAAACCACGCGTCTCCCTGGTAGTCGGAGAGCGTCGGGCGGATGGACTGCTCCCACAGGGATCGCAGCTTCGGCACCATCGCGGCCTCGTCGATCACGACGCGCCGGTAGGCCCGGGAACGCGCCGGGTCGGGGACCTCGAGCGTCCAGAACTCCAGGACGCCCCCGGTGATGAGCTCCAACCGCTTCTGCTGTCCATCACGCCTGCGCGTCACTGGCGAGAGCGCTCGCTCCACGCGACTCCAGGTCTCGTCCAAGATCTTGTAGGTCGGGGCAAACCACCCGACTGGGAATCCCTCCAGGGCGGGCTGGGCAAACTCCCACGTGCAGAACGCCGTTTTCCCGAACCGGCGCCCGAGGCACGGGACGTTGAAGCGCCGCCGCCCGTCGTGGAGCATCTCCTGCCCCGGGTGCCATGCGGGAGGTACCACGCGCACCCTGCGGGCCGGACTAGCGGCGACCAACGACGCCTCCCCAGTCGATCACGACTTCGCCGTCCCCGCCGCCTCCGGGATCGTCCAGGCCGCCACAACGGCGAATGGTCTCCACTGCCACGCGGGAGGCCTCTGCCAGTTGCTTCAGCTGAGGGATGGGGATTGCCGCCCCAGCCTTCTGTGCGCCGTCATCCCCCTTTGCTTCCGCTTCGGCGGCGCTCGCTTGGTCGAGAATGGCCTCACACCGGCGGAGGATCTTCCTGGCCACCCTGGCGCCCAGGCGCATGTCCTCGACAGCCTCCTCGACAGCGGCGTCTAGGGTCCGTGGCTCGGACTCGGAGCACGGACTGGCATCGGACCCCGGACGGACCATTCCGGAGAGCCTTGCGGCGACGACTGCGCGCTTCCTTGCCGGGGCATTTCGCTCGCCCCAGGACTCCCCCTTGGCGCGCTTGCGGATGGCTTTTTCGGAGACTCCGAACCTGGCGGCGATTGCACACGCCGATTCGATGGAGGAGATCCACAGGGCCTGGATCTGGTCCCACTGGTCACGCGAAAGGACTGCCATGGATGGAAGATGGCGCGGTCCATGGCGGCGGTCTTGCGTCCGGATCTGGGAGCGCCACGGAACCAACCACCAACCTCCACCATCGATTTCTAAAAGGTCGCCCTGCGCCCGTGCGCGACGCCCGTGCATGTGCGCGCATCAGAAAGTTTGGGTTAAAAAGGTTGGTGGAGGTTGGGTAAGACGCCGGAAGCCCGATAAATACTAGCGCAGATCGGAACCAACCCCCAAAACGGAGGTTGGTGGAGGTTGGTTGAGGTTGGTGTATTTTTGTGCGCACGCAATTGAAGTTTCGGCTATTCGTGCGCACGCTATAGGTTTTCTCGAATTTCGTGCGTACGTTAATGGCATGACTCCGCGAGGACGCGTGCCTCTCGGTGGCGCTGGGGAATCCAGCCGGCGAGTCTTCGTGAAGCTCCCTCCTGCTCTTCGCTCTCGACTCGAGTGGGCTGCAGGAGAAGCCGATCAGAGCATCTCCGACTGGATTCGACAGGCCATCGAGGAGCGACTCAGCCGGTCCAACTGACCGATCCGACATCTCCGACGACACGCGCCACCCCGCGCGGTTGAAGCCCATTGCATTCCCACATACCCCTCCCCCGAGGGGCTGACCATTGCTCGGAGGATCATTCTCATGTATCCCGGATTCGACTGTATTGCCGATTGGTTGCTCTTCCTCGAGGCCGCAGGCCGAAGCGCCCAGACCATTCGGACCTATCGCTACGCGCTGGAGACCTGGGGGAAGTGGTGCTGGACGAGAAACAAGCCGCTCACCGAGGCGACGTCCACGGACGCTGTCGCATGGGTGGCCAACATGCGGAGAGCCGGAGCCAGCGACGCCTACCTGCTGGCGCGCATGGCCGCGGCATCATCGTTCTACGGGTGGGCCATCGGAGAAAACCGTTCCGCACTGGATCCGTTCGCAAAGATCCCGCGCCCGAAGACTCCCCCGGCGAACAAGCGAGCGTTGCCCCTGGCCGATGTCGTGAGCCTGTTGAAGGCGCCCTGGGCCAGGACGACGGAGGGGATCCGGGACAGGGCGCTTCTGCAGTTGCTGTACGAAGGGGCGATCCGACGGGGTGAGGCGGCCGCACTGCATGTGTCCGATCTTGATCTCTCGAACAGCCGCCTGTTCGTCCGCCGGGGGAAGGGCGGTCGGCCGCGGGTGGTGATGCTCAAGGCTGGGGCGGTCGAATGGCTCGCCAGGTGGCTCGAGGCTCGCGAGTCCCTGCGCCCTGACGGGCCATGGCTGTGGGTTTCCGTCCGGGGCCTCACCCCGATGCGAGCGGACACGATCACCAAGGTGGTGCACAAGTACGGGGACATGCTGGGCGCCCAGGAACGGGTCTACCCCAGCGGGGTGCACCGGTCCAGCACCACGCCCCACGCCCTGCGGCATTCGTGCGCCACGCTCCTGATGGAGTCGGGAGCCGACATCCGGACCATCCAGGAGCACCTGGGCCACGCGAGCATCGGCACGACGGAGCGCTACCTCACCGTGCGTGCTGATCGCGTCCGTGACGCGCTGGCTCTACTGCCATCGGCCTGAAAATGGCAGGGCCCACCGGACGGAGGAGACGCCGGTGGGCCCAATGTCGCCCCTTTGATACCACTCGCGTGGCGACATCTGAAGAATACGGCTTGCCAGGCGTGCTGTTGAACGTCCATATTCAACGGACTACCACTCGCTACGCCAAGCATTCCGCTCGCTCGTTGATACCACATTCAACAGAGGAGTGGAAATGATGGCGTAGGCACGGAGATCGACCATGCCTACCTCCTCAGTCTCTTCTGCCGCTGACCAGGCCGCCAGGCTCATCCGGTCCGGCACCCCCCCCCTCGACGCAGCTTCCATCGCTGCCAACCAGCACGGAATCCCGGTTACCCAGGTCCGCGCTGAGATGTCGCGCCGCTCCGGGGCGCGCCGCAGAGCGACCCGCCGGATTCTTCGGGGCGCCGCCTGATGGGCATCCGATGCGTCACCGTCGCGCCGCCTGACGACTGGAATGGCGGAAGAGGGGCGAAGATCCGGATGAGCCCCGAGACCTGGCTGACCGCCCTCCCCCTGCCCTGCCGGGATGCGATCGCGCGCAGGCAGACGCAGGAGGAGCCCCTCCAGGATGACTCCAGGGTTCTGGCCGATGCGGCCCGCTGGGCGATCTGGTCGGCGATGTCTGACGAGGATCGTGATTCCTGGACCCAGCAGCTCCTGGCATGGTCCAGGGAGGCGGAGCGGTGGGGAAGCGCCGGTTGAGCGCCCAGCTTGCCATCTGGGACGACCTGCCCCCGCAGTCTGGCCGTACGACCGCTCGGCCGTGGTGGGTCCCTCACCGAGCGTGGGATGCGGCCCGGAAACGGTATGAACGATCGGTGGAACGCGGGGAATACAGGAACCACGCCCGTGCCACGAGCGAAATCGCGCGCAGGATGCGTCGCCACCTCCGGACCGTTCTCGCCGAGGAGGCCAAGGCCCGGAAGGCGATTTGGGTGGTCCTGCCCGAGAAGCCAGAAACACCCCAGCTGGTGAGGGAAGACGTTCTGGTCTTTCCGGCCGCGACAGTGGGTGCCGCGACGAAGCGGATGGTGATGGAGGGTCGGATGGCCGGGCTGTACTGGTGCGATGCTGGCGTGATGCGTGTCGCCCATGCCGTGCGGGTCCGAGCGTGATCGATCCGGCCTCCACATACGCCTGGGCATCGGTCATCCGGAAGACAGCCAAGGGTTGGCGTCCACAGGCGCCGGCAACATGGGCCCAGCTGGCGGGGATGCTCCAGACGCACGACATCCGGTCGGAAAAGGACGGCCAACTCTGGGCCCCTGTCCAGGTGGCATCGACCAGCTCCAGAACGAACGATTCTGTCCTCGCCATCTCCTGCATGGTGCTGGATTTCGACTGTGGCCTGGAACCGGAGGCCGCACTCGGTCCCATCCTCGACCGCGGCCTGGCCTACGTCGCCCACACGTCGCACTCCCACACGATGGAGCACCCGAAATTCCGCGTCGTGGTGCCGTTCTCGCGCGCGGTCCCCGGAGCCGAATGGCCGGAGGTGTGGTCCTGGGCGCACTCCCGGCTTGGCCCCCAATCCGATGTCGCGTGCAAAAACCCGGCGCGCGTGTATTTCCTGCCCTCATCGCCCGCGGAGAACGCGTTCGACATCTGGACCGGATGGGCGGATGGATTGCCCTTGGATGTCGATTCGATCCTCGCAGAGATCGAGGCAAATCGAGCCGCCCAACCGGCGAAACCCGCAGTGCTGAGCACAGGAGCACGCCCCACCGGCCGGGGCGACTACCGGACGCTGGATGTTCAGGCCTGGGCGCAAGCCAGGGGCATGAAGCCTCGCGCAGAGGAGGGGGGCGAGGGGAAGGTCTACGTCGAGTGCCCCTGGAAGGCCGAGCACACCGACGGCAAGCAGGGCCCCAAGGACGCATACCTCCTGAACAAGAACGACGGCGGCAAGCCGGTCTTCAAGTGCTCGCACTCCCACTGCCAGGGACGCGGATTCTGGGCGGTGCTCCAGGTTGTCGGAGGTGCGGACGAATTCTGTGGAGAGCAGCTCCAGAACGCACCCAGGCAGCGCCAGCTTCAGGCTACAGCACATGCTGGACCGGCTGGAGGATCGGGAGAGCCTGATCTGGCATCCTATCCCACCGAGGGCGAAAACGATGCTCTCGCCGAGGAAATCGAGGAGATCACCCAGCCAGGAATCCGCTGGGCGATCAAGACGGACAACGGGCCGAAGTGCGGTGTCGCCAACGCCATCGTGTTCCTGCGCCACGAGTTCGGCGCTGGGAATGTGCGCTTCAACGAGTTCACACGCCTGGTTGAGGTCAACGGCCGGCCGATCAAGGAAGCTGCGATTGCTCGGCTGATCGAGCGCATCGAGCTGGCCAGCCGACAGACCAAGTGGACACGTGGACACATCGATTCGGGGATGCAGGTCCTAGCCGAGGAATCACCCAAGTACCACCCCATCCGGGAGTACCTGGAAGGCCTGCGCTGGGATGGGAATTCCCGCATCGCCGGTCTGGTTCATACCCTGGGGATGTCCGATCCTCAGCCGATCCACTCCCGATACCTGGAGTGCTTCTTCATCTCGGCCGTGGCTCGGATCATGGATCCGGGATGCAAGGTGGACACCGCGCTGGTGCTTCAGGGGCCACAGGGGGCGCGCAAGAGTTCGTTCTTCGAGGGGCTGACGCCGAACCGCGACTGGTTCTCCGACGCGATGGGAGGCCTCGAGAACAAGGACGCATCCATGGCGGTCGGGCATTCCTGGATCATCGAGTGGTCGGAGCTCGAGTCCGTCCGCCGGTCGAACTCGGGCGCGGTCAAATCGTTCCTATCCCGCCGCTGGGAGCGATACCGGCCACCGTACGGGCGCGAAATCATCGACATCCCCCGATCATGCGTGATCGTCGGCACGACCAACGAGGACCAGTTCCTGCAGGACACGACCGGGAACCGCCGCTACATGGTGATCCCAGTCGGGCAAAGCATCGACACCGACCTGGTCATGGAGATCCGCGACCAGCTCTGGGCTGAGGCCATGGTGCGGTACGAATACGGAGAGGCGTGGCACCTGGCCCGCGACGAAGCGGTTCAGCAGTCGGAGGTGAACGCCGATCTGGTGGCCGAGGATCCGTGGATGGCCCTGATCTCCAAGTGGCTCCCCCGCGGATCGTCTTTCTCGACATCCGGCCACACGGTCAGCCTCTCGGAGGTTCTCCGCTCCTGCCTGGAAATCCCCGTCGAGCGCCACTCGCGCGCCAGCCAGATGCGCGTCGCCCAGATCCTGCGCGACCTCGGATGGCGCCGCATCCAATCGCTTCAGAACGGCAGGAAGGTCTGGCTGTACCAGAGCCCCCCAGGCTTTCGCGACGACTCGTCGTTTCTGAATCCGGACGCGTTCTAAGGCGGATAAAAACCGCGAAATTCAAGTCAGAGGAGAACATCATGAGAATGACAGGAATTGCCGGAGCGCTCACCACTCGCGCCCGGCTCCACGAGATGGATCATGCCGAGCTGGTCGAGCTGGCACTGACCCAGGCGGGCAAGATCCGCGAACTGGAGTGCCGCGTCGACCACGTGACGGAGGCTCGCGACCACTACCAGCGGCAGAATCGCCACCACCGCGGCGAGATGGAGCGGGCGCTGCACCGTGCCCAGGTGGAACGTTCCTACCGGCGCACGCTGGCCCGTGAGTGGGCCGCTTCGGGCCGGAAGGTCCATCTGCTCGCCCGGAGCCTGCAGGCCATGCAAATGGCTCACGCCGAGCAGATCGACTTCCAGGGTGGGATCGCTGAGGCCGCTCTGCGAGTCGCCGAGGTGGCGCGCTCCCAAGCATCGGGAATCGGCCTGTGAATCGGGCATCGAAGCAGGCTCAGCGCACCAGTGGGCCATCCGTTCCGGGACCAGGAAACCCGGACATCCAGATCTTCAAGCTCCAGGTCACGATCCGTGTCCAGGGGTTCGATGCCGCCTGCAGGAAGGCGGAGGAAATCAAGAACCACACGGGCGCCGCGCCCATCATTTCGCGGCTCTGAGGAGGAGAGAAACATGGAACAGAACAACCAGTTGATGACCGTCGAGGACATGCGTGCGGTCGCGCACGACTTTGCGAAGTCGCGCCTTTTCGCGATGGAGCAGCCCGAGCAGATCTTCGCGCTGATGATGGTCTGCCAGAGCGAGGGGATCCACCCGGTCCAGGCACTGAAGCGCTACCACATCATCGAAGGGCGCCCCAGCATGCGTGCGGATGCGATGCAGGCGGAGTTCCAGCGCCAGGGCGGGACCCTGGAGTGGGTCGAATCCACCGGGGAGGTGTGCGAAGCGATTTTCTCCCACGCCAGCAGCCCCCGCCCGTTCAAGATTCGCGTCACACTCAAGGAGTACATCGACTCCGGTGTGGCCATGGGGTTCGACCGCCAGGCACAGAAGTCGGTAGTCAAGAAGAACTGGAAGCAGTTCCCCGCCGCGATGCTCCGAGCGCGTGTGATCTCTTCTGGCGTCCGGGCGGTTCTGCCCGGAGTTGTCGCCGGTATCTACACCCCGGAGGAGGTGCAGGACTTCGAGAAGCCCACCACGGAACCCACCAGGATCACCACGCCAGCCCCCCCGGCGACTCGTGCAACGAAGCCCGCGCCGGTGGCACAGAAGCAAGCTCCCGCCGAGGTGGTGGAAGCCGAATTTGCACCCGCGGCCGATCCGGAACCGGCCCCGGCCGCGGATGAATCCCCCACCGCCGGCGAGCTCGCCGCGCGCGATGTCGCCCCCGAGCAGGTGAGCGGGTACGACCCGGAAGCGGTTGCGGCACTGCCCGCCCAGGCTCCCACCACGCTGGCCGAGCAGCGCACCGTGGCCAAGGCCATCTACGCCATCCTCTCCAAGGAGGAGGCTTCCGCTCTGCGCGCCGACCTCAGCGCGTCGTCGAGCGACACAGCTCGCGTCGCGGTCCTCCAGAAAGCCCTGAACGAGCTGAAGGGAGGCTTCTGATGAACGCCGGCACTGTCGCCGAAGCCCCTCGTGGGCATGACCCCTACAGCGCGTCGAAGGCCTCGCGCTGGATGGCCTGCCCCGGGTGCGTCAATTTCTGCCAAGGCATGCCGGACACCTCGGGGAAGGCCGCCGAGCGGGGAACCCGGATCCACACCTATGCCGAGGCCATGGCCAAGGGCCAGCCGGTCGTCCAGATCGACGGCACCACCGAAGTCGAGTTCGCGGAAGAATCGGCCATCGCCGCAAAGATGGAGGCCAAGGCCCGCGAGGTCGAAGCCCTCTACATCCATCCCGACGACCAGATGGTGGTCCTCGAGGCAGAGTTGGACCTGCGACACCTGGGCATCCAGATGCCTGGATTCGCCGATCGCTTGGTGGTCGGAGAGGATGTCGTGATCGTCGGCGACTACAAGGGCGGCAAGGTCTACGTCCCGTCGGCCGGGAACCCCCAGGGCGCGATCTATTGCTCGGGCGCCGCGCGCCAGGCGGGAGTCTCGCGGGCCATCTTCGTGATCTACCAGATGAACCATTCCGGCGAGTGCGAGGCTCGGGCCTGGGAGCTGTCTGCCGCCGACCTGGCTGAGTGGGAATCGTTCATCGGAGCGCGCCGGCGCATCGCCGAGACTTCCACCGTCCTGATCCCGGGGGAGCACTGCAAGTACTGCCCCGCGAAGAAGCTGGCCAAGTGCCCCGCCCTGGTCTCCTCCATCGCCATCCCATCGAGCGTCCCCAGCTGGGACGTCTACTGGGCCAGCCTCGCCATCGAATCCCAGGGCGAAATCCTGGACCGCCTGTCCGCCGCCGAAGACCTGATCAAGGAGATCTGGGGCCACGCCGAACAGGCATCTCAGGCCTCCGGCGTCTGCCCCACGGGATACCGCATGGCGGCCGGCCGGAAGACGCGGTTCTTCCCCGACGAGCATGCCGCGGAAGCCGCGCTGACGGCCGCATTGGACGAGCTGGGCCTCCCGGCGACGGCCATGTGGAAGCCTGCCGAGCTGCGCTCCGTCTCGGACCTCGAAAAGCGGAAGGAGATCCCGAAGGAAATCTGGGGCCACCTGGTCGCGGAGAAGTCCGGCGAACCCAAGCTCGCCGTCGTTGCGTCGAAGAAGGCCGGAAAGAAAGCCGTCTCGTCGGCGGAAGCGGAGGTGCAGGCATGAAGATCTCCATCCCGAACCGCTGGACGAATGCATGCCTCTGGGAAGGCGAAATCGAGGATTCCGGGAACCAGGGGCGAAACCTCGGCGCGGCCGTAATGGCCGCGCTTGGGGCGGGCGCCAACCTCGAGGGCGCCAACCTCGAGGGCGCCAACCTCCGGGGCGCCAACCTC
>ERZ761584.248-NODE-248-length-19826-cov-4.405847_pt1 | contig 19826 bp, 22 predicted proteins | sample MGYA00512168_ERZ761584 | MGnify/ENA primary metagenome ERZ761584 (study PRJEB28899, sample SAMN03785564) | bioreactor sludge metagenome | biome: EBPR Sludge; feature: EBPR Bioreactor; material: 0.22µm filtered reactor supernatant | place: Saint Lucia: Queensland...
GAATCAAAAGCTGATTTTGAAAAAGCTGTCCAGGCTACTCTGAGTGTGTTTAAAGAAATTGAAGATATGGGGATGGTAGGAAAACCAGGAATTCCAGGATTACCAAGTCTTCCTCAACCCCAGAATACTGTCGCCAATTTAGCTGATCTTTTTGATCATGCTCTTAATAATCTTGGCCTTAAAGAAGTTATGGATCAGTTAGGGATAACACAACCTTCAGACTTGAAAGGATTATCTTTTGACTTAAAGAATTTTCTCGACCATCTCTCTGACACGGCTCCAGAAGGTGGGTTCGGACAATCTACAGGATTAGGTGGGCAAGTTGGAACTAATGCTACTGGAAATCCAGCAGATGCGGCAGTTGGGTTTGCAGGTGGAGGTTGGGTTTGGGGAAAAGGAACTAGAACATCTGACTCAATTCGTTATGGCTCAAGTAGGATTTCTTCTGGTGAATTTATAGTAAATGCTGAAGATGCTGCGGCGAATTCTGATTTAGTCCAGGCCGTAAACGGAACTCGTTCTCCAATTAACGTAAAGGTCACAATTCCTGGGTATGAACATCTTTGTGATCTTATGCAGGAAATGGTTTCTGAACTTTCACTAACCAGAAAGGAAGTGGTTGAGAAATTAAGTGAACAAAACACCCTGATTAAAGCAAATACGAAAGCCGTAAATTCAGCTACTGAATATGGTGCTAGATGAGTAAATTCACAAGACTAGTCGATAGCCCAAATAGAGAAGAAATCATCCTGGCTGAAATTACAGGGATTAACAAGTCAACAGGTTCCCCTGCTACTTTCTATTTTTCTTCTATAGACTTCACAACGCAACCTTCCGACACCCCAGCAAATCAGTATTACGATTCAAGAATTGACGATTCTACGATAGTCAGTTTTAAGCGATCAATTTTATCTAATGGAAAGTTAGGTGGAAGAGCGACAATAAGTAAGGGTGAATTAATATTAACTAATGAAGATAATGAATTAGATTATTTAGACAACTACACTTTTGATGGTCAGCCTATAGTGATAAAGATGGGCGGATCCGATTTTGACTACACAGAATTTGTCACTGTTCTTTATTCTAATTGCGATACCTATAATTTGGAAGATACCAAACTTACTTTCAACTTAAAGGATAATCTTTCACTATTAGAAGTTCCTATTCTTACTCATAAATATCTAGGAACTGGTGGTACAGAGGGAAATAACGCTCTAACCGGAAAGAGTAAGCCCAGATGTTATGGGTATTTCTATAATGCAGAAATTATTGATCTAGGAATTGTTAATGGGATGAGGCTTTATCAGATTAACGATGGGCCTGTAGCTTCGTATAATTCAACGTATTGCATACTCAAAGATAGAGGTGTTCCCCTTCAATACGACGCTTCTGATCCCCCGGCCGCCGGTAAATGGACTTTAAGAGCTTCTACTGGCTTTATAGTCTATAACGGAACTCCAGCCGGATTGGTGACTTATGACGGACTCGGAGATGCCTCTGGTTCTGGCTTTGTTTCCACTACTGCTGATATTATTCAACGTATTGCTACATCTATCGTTGGCTTATCTTATCCAGGAGATTTTGATTCTGCTTCTTTCACCGCTCTTAATTCTGCTAATGGATCTGAAAGTGGTATTTTCGTTAATGAAGACACTGATTGTATTTCCGTTTGCACTGATCTTATAAACTCGATAGGAAGCTTTATCACAGCAACTAGAGATGGATTAATAAAAGTTGGACAAATAGTTCTTCCGACTGGAACATCGAAATACACTTTTACAGACGATGAAATACTACAGTTCAACAAATTAAAATCCGCTTTACCTGCATATAGAGTCACATTTGGATACAAGAAGAATTTCAGGGTTATGACTGTTTCTGATCTTTCTGCTTCTTTTGGATCTAATCAGGTTTCAAACGGTGATTTTGGTGCGATTGGAACGTGGGTAGCTGGGACAGGCTGGTCTATTGCTTCAAATATAGCTACAGCGACGGCTGGTTCTGCCTCAGATCTTTCGCAAACCATCACTGTTATTCCTAATACAGAGTATGCTCTTACTTTTGACTACACAAGATCCGCTGGAACCTTACAGCCGAAATATGATACAACAAATCTAGGTTCTGCTCTTTCAGCGGCTTCTGGTTCTGTCACCATTTACTTTACTTCTGGATCTTCTACAACGTTCTCATTGAAATTTAGTAAAGATTCTTCCTTTGCTGGAACAGTTGATAATGTCTATATTAGAGCTAGAATTAGTGATTTATTACAGAATGAATATAGCACTATAAGTGAAGAAGATTCGGCGGTTAAAGCTATATTCAGTAAAGCTAGAGATATCACTATAAATTCACTTCTCAGAGATCTTGCTGATGCAACTACTGAAAAAGATAGACAAGTAGATATTCTTATGACTGAATTAAAAACCTATTCAATTAAAGTTTCTTTCCAACCTTTTCAATTAGACATCGCGGACATAATCACTGTGCAAAGAGAGGCTTGGGGTCTTTCTGCTGGAAAGAAATTTCTAATTGTTGAAATAGATGAGGATGTTGGGAATGCTGAAGTCGAACTAACTCTTATGGGTTAGAGTTTTACACTGAGGAGACTCTGTGGTAGAATACTCTATTCTTCGAGGAATCTATGGTTCTTAATGAAGCTACATTAATGTTGATTACAGATAATATCGTTGATAATGACGCTTATTCTGAGCAGAGTTCAACTAATTTATCAATTTCAATTGCATCTAAAGTTTTCGTAGTCCCTAATACTTCAAAATTCTTTGTCGGAGAATTTGTCACTTCCTACAGTAGAGCAGATATTACGAATTATATGTACGGAAATGTTACGGCATTTGATACATCAACAGGTAATTTGACAGTGAATGTCACTGCTACTGGTGGAAGCGGTTCTCATTCAGATTGGGATATTATTGCGGATAAGTGGTCAGGTGGTTCATGGTCTGCTTCATTAAATCTTGAAAATCTAGAAGATGCTAGATTAGGGAAAAAAGCTCGTTCAACTAATGCTGCAAATTCAAGCACCATTTTAAGATTAGATTTTGGTGTTAGAGAAACCCTGGATGTAATCTGTGCTCTAAGACATAACATCAGTCTTGGAGCTGAAGTACGATGGAGGTTATTCGATGTCACTCAGGCAGGAAATTTCAGCGTGGTTTATGACTCTGCTAAAATCAGAGCATTCCCTGCAAATGAAGACTTTGGTGATCTCCCATGGGGTGTGTTTGATTGGGGGGGCACTTCTAACGATGCTACTAATGATCGGCAGATAATTCATCTTCCTAAGGAGATGATAACAACTAGTTCTACTTCAACAAATACTATAGGGACAGGTGATAAAACTTTTGTAGTCGTCAGCGTTACTGATCTTTATGAAGGACAAGATGTGACCTTACGTGACGCTACTAATCCTTTCAACTGCATGTTGGGGTTCATTAAATCTATTACTGGAACTACGATTGTTGTAACTGTTGATGTTGTGGAGGGGTCTGGTTCTGGTCTTACAAATTGGTTGATAACAGCGATTAAAGCTACTCAGATACCTACTTCATATAAAGCTAGATTCTTGCAAATAGATTTCTTCGATTCTTCTAATCCAAATGGATACATAGAATTCGGTAGATTAGTAGTAGGAACCGGGTGGAGGCCTTCTGTCAACGCAACATTCGGCTGGGATATTTCTTATGTTGATGAAAGCAGTGTAGCTAGATCTCTTGGAGGTCAGCCATATTTTAGAAGAAAAAGAAAATATAGAAAACTTAACTTCACCTTAAATTTTATTCCCAGAGATGAAATGTTTCAAAAAGCCTTTAGAATGGATAGAGAGAAGGGTGTAACAGACCCGATTTTAGTTGTATTCGACCCCTCGGATAAAGCAAACTTAGCAGATCTGACGATATATGGTACTCTGTCTACTCTTAGCCCAATAAATAATCCTTCTGTCCATAGATATCACGGAAAATCTTTCTCTGTTTCGGAGTGGCCGTAATGGCATTTTCAGTCACTCTAGCTGGTATGACCTTCACTGAGGCGAACTTTGAAGGTAACGCCTATGCAGATGAGGCGACTGGCTTTCCGATGGCCTTGCAGAAGATCGTTGAGCATGTCGCCAATGCTTGGAGAGGGACTTCTTCTACTTCTTTAGCTTTAGGAACTGGTACCCCTAGAACAATTACAATAACGAATGCTAGTGGCCAAGTTCCCGCATTTGCTGTCGGAGCATATATTCGTGTTTCTCGTACTTCTGATCCAATTAATACTTTCGTTTCTGGAACTATCACAGCTTTCAATACAACGACAGGTTCTTGCACCTTCTCTCCTGATATTTCTGTAGGAAGTGGAGGTCCTTATACTGATTGGACTATTGTTATTAGCGGTGTTCCTCCTGTTCTTTCTGGAGCACCTGTTAATGCCGATTTTCTTGTTCTTACTTTAAATGCCACCTTGACTAATGAAAGAAATGCTGTATTCACTAGCGGTTTAAAAGGAACTGATAGTGGGGCAAATGCGGCGTATACTGTCGTTACTGAGCATAAGATAAACGCTCAGTCTGGAGCAACTTACACAATTCTTTCATCTGATCTTTCTAAGTATGTAAGATTCACAAATGCTGGTTCTGTCGCCGTTACTGTTCCTCAAGCCACTACAACTTTTGGTGATGGTTTCTATTTCTATTATATAACTAATCCGGCTGGGGGTGATGTCACATTTACCCCCACTACCTCTACTATCAGAGGAGCATCTTCATTTGTCGCAAAAGCCGGAACGAATGGCCTCATTTTCTCTGACGGTACGAATTGGCAGATTATCTCAAGTCTTGATTTGGGTATCAGTGGTCTTTTATCTGCTACCCTCACCTCTGCAAGAAGCAATTTGGGTCTGGGGTCTGCTGCTACTCAGACGATTAACGCACTTACTGAATTTGGTGCCGTAAGCGGAGTCTCTGTTTCTGCAGCGAGTACTACCGATATTTGGTCTGGGGCTTCTCCGTTCCAGACAGTTAGTGGAAATAGCACAATAAATGGTTTTGGAAATCCGGCTTCAGGAAATCCGATTAGAATTCTTTATTTTTCTGGTACTCCTGTTTTGACGAATGGTGCCAATCTTATAAATCTGGGTGCCGCTGATATCACAGTAAGAGCTGGTGACATAGCCATCGTTCGTTATGAAGGCTCTAATGTTACTAGAATGTTATCCTATTCTAGAGCAGATGGAACTGCTCTAATATCATCTGCTGTTCCAGGAAGAAATATCGTTATAAATGGAAATTTTGATATTTGGCAGAGGAATACAACTTTCACAGCTCCTGCTTCAGGAACATATACTGCTGATAGATGGTTGTATGGGAATTCCTCAGCAGCAGTTCATACTGTTTCTAGATCAACAGATGTTCCTACAGTAGCTCAGGCTGGGAAATTATTCAATTACTCGATTCTTTTAGATTGTACAACTGCTGATGCAGCTCTGGCAAACGGTGATCTAGTATTCTTAGCCCAGAGAATAGAAGGATATAATTGGGCGATTCTAGCTCAAGTTGCTACTACCCTTTCCTTCTGGGTGAAAGCCACAAAAACTGGAACATATTGTGTAGCTCTTAGAAATTCCGGTTATGATAGATCTTATGTGGCAGAGTATACTATTAGCTCAGCAAATACTTGGGAAAAGAAAACTATAAATGTTCTAGCTTCTCCTTCTGCGGGAACTTGGGACTACACGAATGGGTTAGGATTAGAATTAGTCTTTACTCTAATGTGCGGAGCTACTTTCCAGACCACTGCTGGAGCTTGGCAAAGCGGAAACTTTATGGGGACCTCTAATCAGGTTCTTGGTGCTGATAATACAGCTAATGATTTTAGAATTGCTGGTGTTCAACTTGAAGCTGGGTCAACTGCTACAGAATTTGAAAAAGTTGATTTTAACACGAATTTAGAAAGATGTCAGAGATACTATGAGAAAACTTATGATTATGCTGTTTTCCCAGGAGCAGTTTCTAGTTTAGGGGAAAGAGGTGGATTAAATAATGCTGGCGGAGCTGGCATTATTTCTTGTCCATTGAAAACTAGAAAAAGAACAACTCCAACTATGACATTCTATAGTCCCAGTACCGGAAGCTCAGGTGTTCTATATCAAAATGGGGTAGGTGATCTTTCAGCTTCAGGTTCAGGAGTAGGTGAAATGGGATGCGTCGTTACTTGTGGAAGTGGTACCGCTTCAGCTATAATTCTTGTTCAATACACAGCATCGGCCGAACTATAAATGGATCCTTTCTTCGCTAAACTTGTAGAGTATGTCCAACAGGCTGGTCCAATAGGAGGAGTTATATTTCTTTTCCTTTGGTGGAGAGAATGTAATAAACATGATCTTACTAAAGATGATTTAAAAGCTCTTAATAAAGAATATACCGAAAACCTTAAAACGCAAGGCAAAGAGACGATAACTGTGTTGGCTGAAACTGAAAAAACAATGAGCCTTCTGCAGCGTCTTTTTGATAAAAAGGAATGAGTTTTTTGTACTGGCTTTATGGCTTATTCGGAATAGATAGGAGTTCTCGTCCCAGATCTCAGGATTCAGCTGATTTTAGACAAGAATTGCAGATTAGATCACAAAATGTTCTTAATCATTCTTCTAAGACTAGACGAAATATACAAGAAATATCTGAAGACGACAAGGCACTTGATCAATTATCAAAGGTGATCAATAAAAGAGCAATTAATGTGAGGAAAAGAAACAGATGATGGCATATTCTATATATCTCGAGGTCGCTAATTCGGCGGCTGTTGGGATTGGAATTTGGGTAAGTCTGGTCTTACTTAGAATTCTTTATAAAGGATATAGGAATAATGAAACACATAGAATTTACTATAAATTAACTATCGGTATTCTAATTTATGTTCTTGGTGAAACTTCAAAGACTGCTTGGTTATGGTTCGCAAGAGCTGTAATAAATGATGGTGAAAATGCTCTTTGGATGTTCCAAAATCCAATTCTTCTCTTCATGAGTATGTCCACTGTTATTGGTGGTCTCTGTATGTGCAGAGTTATGACATCAGAAAAATTTGGTTGTCTTAGATGGGTATTTCCTCTTCTTTTCAGTATATCGCTCGTAATGTGGTCATTGTTTGGAGATCAAGCGTGGATTATAAGATTATCTTATTAATATTTCTATTATCTTTATCTGGATGTTGCTATAAATGCACAGTATCAGCTGATCTAGGGACATTATTTGATAACATAATGCCTCCTAAACAAGATGAACCAGCTAAAATAGAGACACCAGAGGAAGAATCTAAATGATTACATCTACAATTGTTGCTTCTTTTCTTGGACTATTAGGGGCGCTGCTTCCTAAGATTTTAGACTATTTTGTCACAAAGCAGAAATCTGCTGATTTAAAGATTATGAATGATCATGAAAAGGATATGTATCAATTAGCGACTCTTAGAATACAGCAAGGAAGCGAACAAAGAATTAGAGAATTAGATGAAGAATATAGAGGAAAATCTAATCTTGCTGCTTACTCATATGCTAATCCTACTGAAGGACCGATGGCGAATTTGTCTGCATCAGTTCGCCCTGTAATCACTTATCTTTTCACTTTCTTATTCTGTATGAAGGTCATAGTTACTCTTTTCTATGTCATAGGGCTTGATCTTCAGGGAAAGGAAGCAAGCTCAATGGCTGTGGCTGGAGCATTCTTTAAGGCTATGGGAACAGTAGTATGGGATCCTGAAACCCGTGATCTTTATGCTACAATAATCATGTTCTGGTTTGGGGATAGAACTTTCAATAGGAAGAAATAAATGACAACTAAATATCTTATTGATTTTTTAGAAGAAAGAGAAAATTTTGAACCTCTTCCTTATTTATGCCCAGCGGGATATAAGACAGTAGGATATGGTCACGTCATAAGAAAAGATGAAGATTTCTCTATAGGAATTTCTCAAGAAGAAGCAAGAACTCTTTTAATGCAAGACATAAAAATTGCCGAAGCAGCAGTCCTAAGACTAACACGACGACACTTAACAGAATCACAGTTTTCGGCTTTAACTTCATTTACTTTCAATCTTGGGGTGGCTAGATACCAAGCATCTACTCTCCGACAATGTGTTGAAATGGGTTATGAGGATCATGTCTCTCTACAATTTTCTAGATGGATATATTCTAATGGGAAAAAGTTAGATGGTCTTGTGATCAGAAGATATTTTGAATGTGAAATGTACTTTAATGAATTACCTGAGTCTTTCGACAGGAATATTTTCCTTAATTTGCTGCAGAAGGAGTCTAGCAGAATCTTCATCGAAAATTCTATGAGTAATAATGGGGATGGGACTTCTTAAAGAAATAGATTTTAAAGAATAAATCACTTCTCCTATATCTCTACATTCTAGAATTATCCCATTTGAATGAATATATTTCATAAAGTATCAGATATCACAGTACATTTTAAACTGGCTCTGGTAATCCCAGTATAAATCCATCTGGCCTTATCATCTCTAGGCCAATCGTCCAACAAAAGAACACTTTGCCATTCGCTACCTTGACTTTTGTGAACAGTGATACAATATGCGAAGGTGAACATTCCAAGCCCGAATGGGGCATCCTGTAAATTGCTATCATCTAAGAAAGCCCCCTTCCAACATGGGATATCTGTAAATACTTTGCCGAATGGATCTTGAATATCTATACTGATTATCTTTTGATAGTTTTTCTTAATTTCTTTAACGATGAAATTATCCCCGTTTGATATGTCAAAGACGTCATTATTGGCCAGACACATTATCTTTTCACCAGGAACTGGAATGTCTCCTTCATGACCTAGCATCGCTCTTAATTTTCTATTTATCGCTCTCCTCATATTATTTGTTCCACAAAGAATAATATTATACTTTAGATAATCATCCCATTTCATTATTCCTTTTCTAATTATCTCAAAACCAGAATCTTTTTCTAATTGTTTTCCAATTCTTAAATTCGCCCCGGCTCTAGCAATACCTAATCCTTCTCCTTGTTGACGAACTATATCCGTTAAAATGTAATTAGGATTCTTATTATCCCAGTAAGCTTTTGCTTTCACAGGAGGAAGTTGAAATGAATCTCCTACATAGATAACCGGAAAATAAAGATTATCTATATCCCAGCCCATCTTTTCTGAAACCATACTGGCTTCATCTACCAGAATTAAATCACAATGTTGATCATCTTTGGTTGTAAATTGGACTTCTTGATGTTCTAATTTAGACATTTCTTTTTCTAAAAGTTTTATCTCTTCTGTCACTTCACTATTTCCTAATTCCGCATATAGTTCTCCTAATCTTTTTCTAATTTTCTTACGTTCATCTTCAAGAGGCTTATATCTAAACTTATGAACTGTCGTAGCTTCTTGGCCAGTTTTTGCAGTTAAAACTCGGGCAGCCCTGCCAGTAGGGGCTATTAGAGCAGGATATTCTGAACCTAATTCGGTAAGACAAGTTTTGACTAAAGTTGTCTTTCCTGTTCCAGCATATCCCTGCAAAATGAATGGTCTTTTCTTGTCGCCTTTAAACCATTTTCTCATCTGTTCAAGGGCTTCTAACTGTTGACTCTTTAATTCCATTTTTGAACCTTTATGGAGGCTTATTTACAGGGTTGCCAGTGTGCTAAGGTACAGCCAAATTTTACCAGAGCAACTCTATTGTATTTCCATAAGCTTTCGCCAATTCTCCATATCTTTGATAAAGGATTTGAATTCAGCTTTTTCAGCCATAAAGATAAATTCAGAAGGAGTCCAAATACCTTTCTTGATAGTTAAAAGAGATTTTGGAATATTTGTAGCTCTTAATTCTATAATAGAACGCATTCTCTTATATCCATCTGTTTTCTGATATTCTTCCATTCTTTCTTTTTCAGGACAAGGGTTTAATTTCCCTCTGATAAATTGAATACATGTTTCTTTATTTATTCCATTAAGTCCAGGAACTTCATCTGTAGAATCTCCTAAAAGGGATTTAACTTCTACTAATTCATCTGGATCCAGATATCCAGTAGTCTTTAGAAAATTGGCCTTGGTAACATAATCTTTCTTCTTATGACGATAAATAGTGACATTATCTCCTACAAACTGAAACCAATCACTGTCTTCTGTCACCAAAAGAAATTCTTTGGTTGGGTTTTCTCTTATAATGTCAGCAGCAATGTCATCTGCTTCATTATGCTCAGCCCATATTTGAGCATTTTTTCCCATCACTAAGAGAAAGTTTTGCAGAATTTCTCTTTGCTCAGAATATCCTTCTGTTCTAGTTCTACTCGCCTTATAAGTCATCAATACCTGATTTCTCCAGGTGGGCCAACTATCCCAAGTAATGAATGTGTACTTGGGTTGCTCTTCCTTCAAAAGCATCTTGTATGTTCTCAAAAATAGAAATGGGACTCCTGTTCTCAGACCACTTTTGGTGCTGAAATTAAGTCCCGCTCCATAGCTCGCTTTTCCCAAGCTATTTCCGTCTATGATCATTACTTTATCAGCCATGTTGCACCTATACCCCTAATATTGACGCCTAATTGGCCGTATTTTTTGGGTCAGAGGCCGCTCTATGCCCACATACGCTACCCCCATAGGGGCCGCTACTAGACGCTTTGCAGCAGCCATCTGAGCAACCCAACGATATGCTAGTCCTATAGAAAGACAAGTAGCGACACACTCATATTCGTGAGTTGCTTTTACTTCTACTTGGTCAAATTCCGCATCAAAGAACAGCTTAACGTCTATTCCAAGATCTGGAGCCGAAGCATCTACCATTCGGGTCCAACCTGGAGGGATAATGCGAATGCTAGCTTCGAGTGAACGAAAAATCGGTAAAGTCCATAAAGAAGGATTTACCTTAGGGATGGCTGGTTCAAATTTTTCTCGGAAAAAGAAATCTTTATATCGAGTCTCCAAAGAACATAAATCGTCTAAATTCTTTGTACGACGTATAGTTGACAAAAGTTCTCCTAATTCAGCCAAATTAACGTCTAACATTACCAGGTCCCCTTTTTCACGCATTTCCTCTCATTCGGTCACGGATTACCTTACGTGCCCGTTGAACCGAACCCTTCTGCTCCTCGGATGGTGGCGCTAAGTTCATCTACAGCTATGGGCTCAAGAATCAAACAAGGGATAATGACCAATTGGCCAATTCTATCTCCTTGATTAATTCTGAACGTCTCTAAGCTATGATTCTGCATAATGACTACAATTTCGCCTCTGTAATCATTATCAATCACACCCGCCAGGAGATTTCCTCCCAACTTCTTAGCCAAGCCACTTCTCGAAGCAAGCCATCCAAAATATCCTTCAGGAATTTCTACAGCTATTCCTGTTCGGATACTAGATCTTTCATTCCCTTTGATATCTTGATAACCCAACTGTTGGAATTCTGTTCCTTCAAAATTCGCATAGAGATCTAGTCCAGCCGCATTAGGACTCCCACGTGTTGGAAGTTGCGCTTTTCTGTTGAGTAACTGGATTTTAAGCTGCATCTTTAAGTTCCTTCACTAATCCCCAATTAGGGCCTATCTTAGGATCCGTAATAAAGGGGACATAGGTTTCAAAGGCGTGCTCCATGCACTCCTTTTGACGGATATAGTCTTGAATAGTAGGAATGCTGAATAAGTTTTCATCGTGAACTGTTGCCAGTGGGATAATTCCTATTTGCCACATTTTCAGCATAGCCATCTTATTTTGATCAGCAGAACTGCCCTGGATTATTCTATTCAAAGCTTTATGTGTGAACCAATAAACTCCATCAACCTTTTCAAATCTGCACTTTCTTCCCCAATGAGTACGAACAAATCCTTGTTCCTTGGCTCTCGCCGTAGCCATTCTAATAAGACCCTTAACGAATGGGCATTTTTCGTGATACTTGTTTAATATCTGTTCTCCTTCTGGCCCAGCCACTTCTACCATTTTCCCACGAATTTCTTTCCATGTTGTTGGAAGACCCAATTCATGGCAAATCTTGGCCCCGCCAGCCCCATAGACTATGGCGAGATTTATAGCCTTGGCGGGTTTTCTTTCTAAACCAGTAAGACGAGCAACGTAAGAATGATAATCGGTACGAGGATTATTCTTATACTCATCTGCAACAGCTCTTCCACCAGTGACATTAGCCCGATAAGCGTATTCAGCTTGCCATCTTGGTTCTTGGGCAGAATAATCTAATGAAAGAAAATGTTCACCTTCTTCGGGAACAAATAATTCTCTAATGTGATGTGCAACATATGGATTCTTTTCTGGATTAGGCTGCTGCTGGAGATTAGGATCTGTACAAGAAAATCTTCCACCTACGGTCCCGCGCAATCCCCCACCGTCTTCTTTTTCCATTCTTAATTGGTGAAAAGAAGCATGTATTCTACCTTTTCTGTTATATTTGAAAATATCTTCAACGAATTTATTTTTCGCCCTTTCGTAATATCTCATCTGTTGAATAAGATTAATAGTGGGATGGTTTATAGATTCAAAATAGTCGGCTGTAATGCTAGGCTTTTTAGTCTTAGGAGTCATACTATACTTGATACCATAATGATCAAGTATTGGAACTATTTGTGAATTTGTAAATGGCTTTTCAACAAGAAAACCAGTACGATGCTTTACTTCGGTTTGACATTCATCGAATTTATTTGTGAAATATTGTCGCTTTTTCTCTGCTTTCTTAAGATCAACTTTTATACCTTGTTTTCGCATTGCGACCATTAGAGGGATTAAATCACATTCTAATTTATATACCCTTTCTAATTCTTCATCTTCAATTTTCTTCTTTTGACATAACCATACCCCTTTAGTCAATCTTACGTCTTCTAAAGCGTATGGTCTGGCAATATGTCCTGGGACTCTATGAATGTGAAGTTTAACATCATCTTCTGACACATTGAAATTCTTCATTATGTATTCAGCTAATTCGTCTTCTTTCTTACCTATTTTCAGATACATAAGAGATAATGTTTCAAGGGAATAACTGTACTGATTTTCATCCAGAAGTGGTGCTTGAAGTTGAATATCCTCTATAGGTCCCTTAATCTTTACACCTTCTGCATCTAACCAACCTACGTCATATTGAGCATTGGCGAATATTTTAACTTGATCTTCCCGACTTAATTCTTCGTTAAGCCAACCATAGACATTTTCAATATCAAGGTTTTGGGTGTCGGGATGACGTAAAGGTAGGTATTCAAAAAAGTTATCGGCCATAACGCTTATTCCAGCGATATGGCCGTTCTTAAACGCCCAGCCTGGACCCATAGTTTTAATCTCTGGGTCTTTAGTTTCTGTGTCCAATACGATTGGACCAACCAATCTGGGTAGCTGCATTTAGACCAACCCCTTACGTAACATTACAGTAACTTAATGGATTACCTCGGGCAAGGGGTTATTTATCAAAGTGTTCCTGGAGGGTTATATGTTCGCTGTGACCCTTTGACAAAGATGACCCCTAAGTGTTTATTGATATGACGGAGATATTGTTTTAACTCTGGTTTCAACTCAAAATTATAGTCACAGTAGAGAATAACTCCATCTTGATTCTTAGTCATGTAGAAAAAGAATTTGTAAACAGACGGATGAAATTTAACTGGGATAGCTTCATCATCAGCTACCCAAAGACATTCAAAACTTTGACAAGTAGGTGGTCTATCAGCATATATCTGACACCCACACCCGAATTTTGCGTGCTTGCAATATTTTCCAACAGGTTTCTGCAATTCTTGAACTGCTAGAAGTTTACAGCAAAGAGTACAAGGTCCGCATTCTCTTTTTGACATTTATTCTTCTTTCTCTGAAATATAACCGAATGGTCTATCTTGTTCTGTTTTCTGAACCAGGACGTGCTTTTTCAAAGCATGTGGACTTACAAACCCTAGTCTTCTTTCTACATTATTTATGACTTCTTTGTTTTCATAAGTCCAATCTGGATGAATTCCTTGCTGGAGTAAAATTTCCGCTTCAATCAGCATAAGATATCTACGAAGATCTCTAATAGTGTCTAATGTACCGTCTTTTCCAGAGTATTTACGAACTGCTTCGAAAATGTCAAAATTCGTACTTTTTACTTCTTCCTCTAAACGATCTATTTTCCTTACAGTCACGAAATACGCTCCCGGACCTCCTCTCTTTATCCAGGAATCACCATAACGAGAATCTGCCTTTTCCAAACCCTCTACATCTGCTAACGCTATAGACTTTAGATAAGCGAGATGAGGATTGTTTATCATCTATCTGTTCCCCATTAAGTGGTGAATAAGTGGTGAATTTTAACGGTTGTTTCGTCATCTAATTTCGCATCACTTATCGCCATAGAAAGATATTTCATACCTCTAGATGAAACTTCTGATAAATCTCTGTGAGTATTTCCCATCATAAATTCATCTCTACATGCCAAGACAAAGTCTAATATATCAGCAATTAAAAGCTGTTTCTTTTCATTTTCAGTTAATGATGTATGACATTGTAAGCCTAAATCTAGATTCTTTTCTACTTCAAACTTGTCAAGAAGAGGACGAATTTCTGGAATTAAATTCTTAAATGGAGAGGGTATATCCCCAGACCATCTTTCTGCAACGTCATGATCTAAGGCTGCACATATCAATTCTTTACTTGAATTAGGCCACAGATATCTTATGATTTGAGCAACATTCCATGAATGTTCAGCTACATTTTGGAATCGCATAAATCTTATAGTATGGAATCTTATTGTTCTTCCTGCGTCATGAATTTGCATAAATGTCTCTATATTCTTCATTTAATTTCTCCCTTCATTCTTCTTTCTACCCACTTTATAGCGGCTATTCTCCAATCACTAGCGGCCACTTCCGCCAATACAGATAGAGCCTTAGAGTGTTGTTTCGATTTAACGAAAAGAAAAGCTCTATACATAGGTTCTACTACAGTTCTAAAATAAACTGTTTCATAATTTTCAATTGAAATCTTTTCTTCCCATGAAGAAAAATGCTTATTTAAATCTCTTTCAAAGGATTTATTTTCTACTTCTTTTTTATTAGCGAAAAGAGGTACTAGATTCAATACCTCATTTCCGTGATATATATCATAGAAAGGCTGATTAAGTGGAGGAGCTTTCTTATTCCAGACATCTGTATAGACGTGAAGATTACTAGAGAAATGAATATATATTCCAGTGAAAACATTTAATCTCGCCGCCATATATTCTAACAGAAATCCAAATTGACTTGAATTTGCGCAAGTAAGACCATAGATTAGATCATTACTTCTATTCATCACTATGCAATTAAGTTTTCCATCTCTAATTTCAAATTTCACAGACATATTACAGGGAAGATCTTTACTATCAACATCTAAATCTGCTACCGGATCCCACATCTGAAGAATCGCTCTTCTAGAATTTGGGTAGAGAGTTAGATGATTTATAATCTTTTCTATCTGATCAAATCCAAAATGATGTCTCCATCTATATCCGTAAGCGGCGTGATAACTTTTGCCGTCATCACTATAAAGTTTCATGTTTGAATTAAATTGTTCTAAATAAGCGACATCTCTTCTACCATTGATCATCCAAAGAAATTCAAAGAAATTGAAAAATACAGGCCAGTCACGATATTCGGAGAAGAAAACTCTTCTATTTGGAAAATGAAATGTAGTCGCAACAGGTAAATCTATTTCTATTGTAGAACCAGCCCTGGATTCTATTCTTCGGCCTTGTGACCTAATAAGACGAGAAAGCTTCACATAAGCATCTTCAACAGATAATGCATCTACAGAATAAGTCATTAGACTGCTTCCCTCGTCATTGTTTCTTCATCAAGTTTTATACGACGTCCGTAATCATTAATACCTATTTCGTAGGCTTTTTTCCATTGAATTCTGACATCTTTCCTTTTCTTCCACTCTCCTTGTTCCTGCCCTGTTCCCCATGAACCTTTAGGCTCTTTAATTTCAACTCTGACCACGTCAGAATACCGTGCAGCCATAGCCTCTGCAACTTCTCCTTGGAGAGCGGGAGTTCGATAATTTGAGCATCCACCTTTAGCTCCTGTTGCGCCCCCTTGATTCCACGCATAGTCAGTAATTATAAAATTAGGATACCCAAGCATAAACAATTGGAGAGTCATACTGTAGTCCGACATTAACGGAAGGTAATCATATCTAACTTTTTCTTGAAGAAGTATTTTTCTATCAATTGCTAAAACAGCATTATTCTTCGAATTTTCTATTTCTTTTACCGGATAATGCCGGTTATTCATCTGTCTTGGTGAGACTCCACCATGAACATATGTTTCTTTCAGATTATAATGCAGTCTACGAAAAAGAATATTAATAGCAGTGTCATCACATTCTTTAAGATTCCAAGCATCCTCCCTAGCTCTATTATAGAATTTTAAATCATCGTCTGGCATCACGATATAGCGATGCTTAGCATTTTCTAATATCCATTGACGAACCGCAGAAAGACCATTTATGGGGCGAACAAATACTTTTCTTCCTTTCTTTTGATGGGCTTCTGCTTCTTCTTCTGGACAAACTAAGGTTGCTATTTCTTTTAATTCTGCTGATAAAGAATCCCAGGTAAATTGCTTTTCTATTCTACCTCTAGTAGGAATATAGATAAAAAAGTCTTTCATAACCCTAACTTCTCCTCTGTCCCTTCCCACACAAACTGATCTAATGGAAAATGAGCTCTACATTTAACACAGAAAGTTCCAGAATAAAATTTAGGGTCTCTAGCATAAGTTTCTGCTAAAGCATACCCCATACTAGTATTTGCTCCACAAACAAGATGAGTATATGTATTTCTAACTGGACGAACAAATCCTTTTCTTCTTTCTTCTTCAGAAAGAACTACATATCCTTTCTGCATTCCAGTATTAGGATCAATTTCTCTATGATCCGGAGTTACAGGAGAACCATCTGTAAGAGTTATCTTTCTTTCGTCTGTCATTTCTTCACCTTGTAAGTAGATCTCGGTCTTCCCTGATTATTTCGAACTCGTTGATATTTATCAAATTCACAAAGTTGAAATTGAATATCGGTTGTGTAAAGTTCAAATGAATGTTTCCAATATTTCTCTGTAAAAGTCTGTATTTCTCTAATTTCTTTCAATGCAATTCCTGTAGAAAGATTTGACTCATGTAATCTTCCATATATTCTATTTAATCCTCTACGAGCACCGGGTCCTATTGGAGTCCAAGTTTTTTCATCTTTCATATTATTAAAGATAGAAGTATGAAATACGTCCAAAAGAACTTCTTTAGTCATAAATCCTGAACCACCATGTCCGGGAACTACACTCATAGCTCTAGCAACTGCTTCCCAAGATTTAGTTGATTCAGCTATCTCTAGAAGATCAGGAATACTATTCCATAAAGGCTTCAAGTAATAGTTAATCACAACTTCTTGTTTAGGACCAGAAATTCCTCCATTCGTTATTATATATGCTCCTGTAAAAACTTTTTGTCCAGTTTGAAGCATAAACCTGGCTACTTCTTCTATTTTAGCTGGAAAAAATTCATTCTGCCACCCTAATTTATTCCCAAATTCCACTGTCCCAAACCAACGAAAAATACCACAGTTTATGAATTGAAGTTTTTCGTCATCTTGCAGATGTTTTGAGTACCAATTATCATTTACCCAACGAGTAGTTCTGTCATTTGCTCTTTTCACATTAGTAAATGAATAAGTACGTAAAACTTCATCTTCCGTCCAAGGAAAAGGAAGTTTTAAGTCTTCTTTCTTTACTCTAATATTCTCTCGTTCATTAATGAACAAGAAAAAAGATTCTATATTTTTCTCAATTTCTGGTGTCATTATTACGGAAACCCCTTAAAGAAATCCAGCCCTAACCCTGGGACCGGGTAAACTCGTTAATTCGAGTACAGGGGACTGAGTGCGGAAGGAACAGTCCTTTCCATTTTATAAGAGGACGAATCCTCTTACGCCGCTTTTTCTGTTTCCTTAGATTCGGCCCGCTTGGCGTAAAATTCCCGTGCGGCTTCCAGACTGTCATAGGCAGTCTTGGTAAGACTGATCACGCCATTCTCTTCAACGACGAGACCCTTCTTCATAAGACCACCAAGAACTCGCTGAAGAGAAACCACCGGCTTCTCCCACGCCTTGGCGAGATCCTCCATCTTGGCCCCCGGATTGCTTTCCGAGAATTCAGGGATGCTGAGGTGGTTCATCATATTCTCGATGAACTTGAGGCCCGCCTCACTAGGAATAACGCCCGTCGGCTTCTTCACTCCCTCGGTAGCCTTACGAACCCTGATAGTCGGCTCACCGAGAGTATCTGACCGCTTTTCAGGATCAGTTGTCAGGAAGCCCCGCTTCGGCGCATCGCGCATATACGAATTAACGTACGATTCGCCGAACTTCTGACTCTTCTTAGGACGATAGCCTTCCATCATCCGCTTTAGCAGGACAGAAGACGGACATCCTTCGGCGCCATATTCGGCAACGATGACGCGCAGAGCACCGTAGACCGTAGAAGGATCGGCGTAGCGATCGGTAATGAAGTAAGTCACCTCAGGACGATCCTTCGGCTTACGTTCCTTCTTCGGAGTCTCCTCAGTGGTTGCTGTGGCTTCGGTATCACCCATTTCGACTCTCCTCGTCAGGTAAGGTTAGAAGGGGATATCCTTGTCATCCGGAGACTCGGGCGGCGGGGCAACCTTTACGATTCCCTTTACGACCGCTTCTCTGAATTCTTTGGCCGCCATATAGAGTTGATCTCCATTTGGCAGTTGAGGTACTGGCTTATATTGTTCTATTTTCCACCCATACCAGGATCCTGAATCATTGCTCTCAGGAACCGTGGTGGCCATATATGACATATAATAGAGCGCCGGGGTAAAGATCTTTCCTGTCTTGGCGCTTGTCAGTTGAATAGAACTAGCAAGAGTATTCCATCTTCTAGCTTTCTTCAACTGAGTGGATTGCAGAGAAACAACAACCTTCTCGAAGCTCTTGTGTTCCTCATTATAGTCTAAACAGAAATATGTTCCCGCCTGACTTATTTCATTTCCATCAGGGGTAACATCCTTACCTCTTTCATTTTTCTTAGTTTTTGCGAGACATTCCTCATTGCTGCCGTAATCGGCAACCATTCCGCCTCCCTTTGCCCTAGGTCTCCATTCTGTGAATCGCCGCATATAGTAGCAAGGAATCAAAATCTTTGTCTTACTTCTTTCCTTAGTGACGTTGTTGTAGAATTCTCCCTGTTCGGCGCCCTGTATGTATTCGGGCTTCTGTTTATTCAGTTGTGGGGATAATTGTTGAAGAACCATTAAGAATGGAGTAGCAAGATCTTTAGAAGAAATTCCTTCCATTCCTGATCCAGCATCAGCTTCAAGATCTACACCTTGAACTGCTGGTAGGTTTTCTGACGCTGTCGCCGGAAGATTTTCTGACGCTATCGCCGGAGGTGTCTTATCGTCAGCCATTTCAGTCCCTTTCATTACTATTGGGGTAAGTATACCATTTTATGAGTTAGTCAGCAAGCTCTAAGCTAACTGATCTTTGTTCGTCTACCTACCCAGATTCCTAAAGTCTCTAATGGAATTTTGACCCCCTTACTCATCTGTTCTTTTGCCCAAGCAATAAGAGTCATATGGTGAACATCTGATTTATCTTTTGTTGTGTATCCAGCCTGTTCTATTAATGACTTGAGTTTACTGGCCTTTTCATCATCTCCCTTACCAAATTCAACTGAAACATTTCTCTTGATAAGATCTCCGTATCCATTATTACGGAGCCAAGTAAAAGCTTCGTCTGCTTTTCCTTTCCCAATAGAACCTGATACAACTGGAACAACTTCTAATTTCTTTTC
>ERZ761584.249-NODE-249-length-19742-cov-5.987911_pt1 | contig 19742 bp, 39 predicted proteins | sample MGYA00512168_ERZ761584 | MGnify/ENA primary metagenome ERZ761584 (study PRJEB28899, sample SAMN03785564) | bioreactor sludge metagenome | biome: EBPR Sludge; feature: EBPR Bioreactor; material: 0.22µm filtered reactor supernatant | place: Saint Lucia: Queensland...
GTTATAATTAGGAGAGAAATATAAAATTATAATTATTTAAAACTTTAGATGAGTAATGAGGAGATTAAGTGATAGATAAATATGATGAGAAACCAAAACGATTTATCTCTTATGGTATTTGTGGTGAATGTGGATTGAAAACTCGTCTTAGGCCAAATGGTCTTTGCTATAAAGATGCTTGGATAGTAAGTGAAGAAGCAATAGAAGCTTTAAAATTAGAGATACATGAGCTTAAGACTAAGAATGAGAATCTTAGAGAAACGATGGTTTCATCTGAAAAAATAGCAGAAGAACAATGTCAAAGATATGTGGCAGAAAACGCCAAGTTAAGGGCGGGATTGGCGTTTATAAATAAATCTGTTGGAAGAAATTATATGGAACTTGCTGAAGGAAATGGATTGGATTTAAAAGATACAGTTGATAAATATGAAGAGTTAGTTGTTAAGCCTCTATCCACCCCCTCCAAACCCCTAAAAGTGATTAGGAGGATGCAGGAGGCGCTTTTACCGCTTTCTAAGTTTATGACAACGGAACGGCCTGGAGAATATTTTATTGATGCTACTGGAGCAAAAATAGAATGGCATGATACTGAAAGGGCTAGAGAAGCCTTGCATTCCGCTAAAGAAATGTTTGGTGAGGCATGAACATAATTCTAAATACTATCGCAACATTAATAATCCTGGTTCCAGCTATTAGCTTAATTGCACAACTTAGAGATATGCTATTTGGTGAACTTGGTTCTTGGATGTTTATTGCTTTCTGGATATTACCTTGTGCATTTGTTATTTGGAGGATATGGGCATGACCGAAAAGATGCCAATACAAACAATAGAAGAATTAGAAAAACTCCTTAAACGGGAAGATTCTCGGGATGACCAACCAACCTATAGAATATTACCAAATGGTCAGATTGTTAAAGAGGATGGCAATCCTGCGGAACCTGGAAAAAAGATAATCACGCTTAAAGAAGATTTGGGTGGAGAGTATTAATGGTTAAAACTTTAGCTAGGCAGCTAGAAAAGGAGAGATGAATGAAAGTAATATTAATAATGATATTTTGGTTTTTAATTGGAATGGTTGTTTGTAATCAGCAAATGAAAATGAATTATAATAGGGGATTTGATGAAGGATATAAACATGGATTTTCTGATGCTGGTCCAGTTATACAATCTGTAGAAGAGACAAATATAAATAAGGTAATTACTAAAGATGGTAATGAAGTAACCATCTATGGTAATGTATTTTATAATGCCGATACTACAATGGGAACAATGACAAGATATAAAGGTAAAAATATAATAGGCGATAATCCAGTAGATGTAAGAAAGCAATTGAGGATTGGAAAATGAGATTAAAATTTTCATATTCAAAAGATAGAGAAGATTTAAGTGTTGTATTACAAGGTGCAAAAACCGGTATTGAAATATTGAGATTATCAATGGATGCAGGATTGTCACCAGAATTTATATGTGAAGAGTTAAACAAGCATTTAGCAAAATGTAAGGTAATTTATGATCCACTAGATAAAGTGATTATGGAGTAAAAATGAGTAATGATGCTAGAATAGCACTTTTGTTAGGAATATTATTTGGTATAGCATTAGCAATGTGGATAGGTTATTTATTGCCGCATATTAGAATAACAATAGTTTAAATGGAGCAAACAAATGAACAATGAAATTTTGACATTAAATGAGCTAGCAGAGTATTTAAGAGTAAAACCTATAACAATATATAAACATGCAAAACAGGGTAAATTACCAGGATTTAAAGTAGGTGAAAGATGGCGATTTAGAATGAAAGAAATTGAGCATTGGATAGAGAGTAAAAACATATTAGAACAAGTGATATAAAACTGAGCAGATAGCTTAATTGCTGTCTGCTTTTTTTGTGTGTCAAAATAGCTAAAATACAGCATTGTTTAATTTTATTTACTTTTATATAATATATACATATAATCTATAATGAGCAAAAAATGGACAGCCGCAGATCATGTACAAATTCATTGATTTAACACCAGAAGAAAATAAGCGAATAAATGAAGAAGTGACAATATTATGCAGAAGAGCAGAAGTCAATTTTGCTAAATTGCAGAAGACAATCGAGAGGCTAAGATTGAATAGAAATGAAATGGTCAGAGAAGGAAGTATCATTAGTTGAAAAAAGAGCATTCGATGTAATAGTGAAAAAGTGCTCGATATATAAGGTAGTAAAACAGTTAAAAGCATTTGATTTAGCAAATCGTTCAGAAGAAGCAATAAGAGCAAAATTGAATAAGATAAGAAAAATGCGAGAGCAATATGTTTAGAAAGCTAAATAAAGTAGAAAAGAAGATAATAGCAAATTTTAGTAAGATAATGGAAGAAGAGACAATACCTCAAATAATAGCTATAATGAAGAAAAGAGCAATATCAGCACAAAAGAGTAGAAGACAGATAATATGGTAAATGAAGATAAACGTAAAGAATTAGAAAAAGAAACATTTGATATAGTGCAAGAGTATATAGAATTATATGAAGATAAATCTATATTAGATGGTAAATATACAGCAGAACATTTAAGGTTAATAGCAGATAATATGGATAAGTTAAAAGAAGATAAGGCAACGCAAAAAGGCTCACTGTAATGGCAAACTGGCGGCAGAGAATTGAGAAGAAAGTCAATGAATTAAAGGAGACCAACCCTAAATATGCTAAAGTTTGCTTAGCAATTAAGTCAAACAATAGGCTTTGTAAACGAAAAGAAGTGGGATTTGGTCGCTGTAAATTTCATGGTGGCATGACACGAACTGGAATGCAGAACCCTAATTATCGTCATGGTAAATGCGTAACAGATAAGAAAGCACTTTTAGAGCAAATTGAGAAGTTTACTAAAGATCCTAATTTAAAGGATTTGACTAGAGAGTTAGCTACAATGAAAGCATTGTTCGAAGCTACTATTAATACTAGAGAGAATCTTTTGTCTGAACGTACATATAGACAAGTATCTACTATAATAAGAGATATAGCACATATCATAGATGTTACTAAACGAGTAAATGAGGGCTACACCCTTACTATTAAAGGTATTAATACAATTATAGTACAGATAGTAAAAGTAATACAGAATAGAGTAAAAGATCCTATAATTAGACGTCAGATAGCAGGTGACATTAAATCACTAAGTTTAATGAATTAAAATAAGGAGAGTATTGATTGCTAAAACTTGACGGACAAGACCGCCAAGATGTACTGCGGTTAATATTATCACTTATTAAAAAATGGGGATTGGGAGAAGAGATATTATCTGCATTAATAAAGGGTAAAACAAATGAACAAAGAGCAAGTGGCTGATGCTAATAGAAAATTAAGAAGACTTAAGACTATTAAACTTGCACATAAAAGATTAGAATTAAGAGAAGTAAATATACAAAGAATAGAAGATGATAATGATAGTATATTGTCAGCTCATTTAAAGAGAATAAATAAGATAACATGAATAAAGAAATAATAGAAAAGTTTATATTAGATGAAATAAGAATGCTGAGATATAAAGGTGAAGAAGTAGAATTAACTTATGGTGTTATACCTCAAGTAGATAAATCTTATTTAATAGTAGAAGATGACAGAGTAATATTAGCACAAGTTCTACATACAAACTGAGAGAACAATGAAAGACTTATTAAACATACCGTTTTGTCAATGGACTCTTTGGAATACAATTGAGCTATTACTTTATATAGGATTAATATATTTAGGAATGTTTGGAGTATATACTATATGGTTAAGCATAAGCGCTTGGAAAAGAAAGTAATAAAGAAAAGGAAGAAGAGAGTTAAGAAGATAAATGATAAACCAGGTTCATATAAATTCTTTGGTAATACAGGAGGTTATGATTCGTCGTGAAGATACAATATAATGGTGCTGAATATGACGCTGAAGAGGTGGATGTAAAACTTCAATCAGAATTATGGAATCAATATGAATTAGCAGATGGTGGTCAGCTTAAGATTAAAACAATTTTAGTAAGAGTATTAAAAGCTAAAGATGGTAAAGGTGGTTATGTAAGAACAGATAAAGGCGAAATGCTCTACATAACAGATCACCAAACATTTGTAAGAATACAATAAGTTCCTAGAACGGTTAATGCATGTATAGAAGTAATATACACAGTGCTGCGGACCACTGAAAAGTTTATGTATATTCGCTACCCAATAGAGAGCTTCGTCCACTCTCTTAGTCAATATACATAGGCACTACAAAGTAGTCATTAACCGTTCTTTCCTTCATAGCATCTCATGTGGTATTGGAAAGTAGAATCAGCCTAAGAGCTCTGCTAAAATTTTGTAATACCCTCAACTTGGTAATAGACAACAACAGGGCAGGCTTAGAGATAACACTCTAGGTCTGCCCTTTTTTCTTGCTCAACTATGGTGCATAAATGGAAAATGATAAATGTGATTGCGGTGGTACTATGGAACCTCAATTTCCATGGGAAATATTTTGGAAAGATAAGTTTACTGGCAAATCAGGTAAATTTTTATATATTGAAAGTGGTAATATCATTTGTGTTAAATGTGAGAAAATTGTTATATCACGTAAAGTTATTCATTCTAAAATGGTAAAGTTAAGAGGTGAAGAATTTCAGACAGAATTTAGAGAGTATGCTATGAGACATGCTTGTTCTAATTTTGAAATGAAAGAATTATAAATGGAAAAGATATTTAAAGATTTTGTAAGACAGAAGGATGGTCCTAAGACAGAGAAAGAAGTATGGTCAACGATAGCTGATATGCTTGAAAATGAAGAAGTAGCAATTAGGCCACAAAGAGAAGAGATTTACAAATTCTTTAAAGAACGCACTGACATACAATTAATACCTAAGCTAAAAGAGATAATGGATTATGTGTTAGATAAGGTCGACTTAGGTCAATTGGTTAGAGCAATCATAAGAGGCCCTCGTGGTGGTGGTAAAACATTTGGTATAGCAAGTACAGTAGAGTTCCCACTCTGGTTTTGGTATGATTTTGATTGTGTAAACATGGGTGGTAGTGCAAGCCAAGCAAAGAAAGCATATAAGGCTATTAAGCAATTATTAGATATACCTGAAGTATCAAAGCAAGTAGCAAAGACTGTTATCTCATCTACAGAAAAGCATAATGGTACATGGATTAATGTTCTAGCAACATCGTCTAGGCAAGTACGTTCACCTCACCCTGGTGGTAAGAATAAAGGTGGACTTCTTTTTGTTGATGAAGAATGTGAAATACCAGCTGCTGATCCACCATTAGTAGAAGCAGCCAAGCCTCTTGTTAATAGTGCTAATCCATCTGTTATATTGAGAGTATCAACTCAGCATAAAGTTGGTGATACATTTGAAGAGACATGGGACAATGCAAAGAAGCTTGGCTATAAAAAGTTTGAGTTCGATATATTTGATGCATGTAAAACTTGTACAAGAGATTGTAGAATCAATATAGAAGAGGATGAAGAAAAGGGTTGCTTTGATCAGATTAGAAAAGATACTTACGATAAAGAAGGTAAGCTTGTTAAGAAGGGTTATTGTAAAGGTAAAGCTCATAGAGATGGTATAATCTATGACATTCTGCCAGATGGTGAAGTGAAAGAAGAGTACGTAGCAGAGCATGATTGGAAAGGATTAGTAGAAGGCTGGGTTGCAATAGAAGAAATATTTCAAGCATGGTTAGAGTCAGATATAGAAACATTTGAGGTAGAGTGGATGGGAAAGAAGAAGTCGAGGATTGGTAAAATATATGCACCAGATCTTCTTGATGAAGCAACGTTAGATGAATTCGATATTCCATTTAAGAAGTTCCTTGGATGTGAAAAGAGTATCGGCATCGACTGGGGCTTTAGTGGAATGTGTGTAGTGACATACTTTTTTAAATATAAAGATACTATATATTTGTATTGGATAGACATATATCGTAATGTAGGAGCAAACGCTACCATAGGTGATATAGTAGATAGAGATAGAAATGATAAACATGAGATGGCATTAGGTGATGCTGAAGGAAAGTATGAGAATGACAACTTAGCATCAAAGGTAGACTTCTTAGTACAGGAAGTTGCATTTGCAGCATTTAAAGAGTTTGGTATTAGTTGGATAAAGAACTGTCTAGAAAAGCACACATTTAAAGTATTGAAGTATTGGCAAGGTGAAAAGAATCCAGGCTTTGATATATGGGACTCTCAAATGAGAGGCTATAAATACGGTCCAAACGGTAAGCCATTGAAAAAGAAAGACCATGGTCCAGACAGTACTCTTTGCGGTATGTTACGTTGGGCACCAAAGAGAAGAAAGAAAAAGTCAATGGATGAAACAGAACCGAAATTACATGTAGTATGAGGTAATCTTATGGCAAACTGGTTTCAGAAGTGGTTGTTTAAAATGTTTCCACCACCAAATACAGAACCTTGCACATGGTTGGTAAGAGTAACATTTACAAGACGTAATAAACTTGGTCAATGGGAACAAGGAATAAGAGAACACCAATGTTATGTAGTTACAGAAGAGCAAGCCATAAATGAAGTAAGACCATTGTTAATAGTAAATGAACCTACTGCTAAAAATGTAAAATATAGCACTAAAAGGATTTGATAAATGATATTAAAAATCGGTGACAGAGTATATTGTTCAGGTTGCAATAGAAGTATAGTGATAGATTCTATACTAGAAGAGAGTGTAATCGAACAATGCAAAGGTGAAATTAAATACCATCCAATTAGCGAGTTGGAAACAATGGGGTAATCATGGTCGAGCATGAAATAGTAATAAGAGATAAAAAGACAGGTGCTATAATAGGTTCTATAAATAAAGATTTTTTTGAAGGTAAATCATCTTGGTGGAATAAATGGTTATCACCAGAAACAATTATAAAACTGCTTAGTGGAGCAGCAATGTTATTTGCATTCTTCTTGCAAACGAATAATACAGTTTTAAAATATGTAGAAGCTACAAATAAGAGAATTGAAATAATTGAGAAACAACAAGCGATAAATACTTCAGCACTTTCTAAAGTAGCAGATTTTATAGCTGATTCAGATACATTTCATTCAGCATTAACGAAAATCCCTTTTAAGAATGGTAAACCAATATACCCTGCATATGGCAGAGATATGGAGCCAATAAGTGGTAAAGAATAAAGCAAAACAATTAAGCGATTTTATAAAAGAATGCTTAACCGACGTAAAGGTTATTATAAGTATAATATCTATAGTAATTTCAATTGCTATATCGATAGCAAGTTTTGTAAATTTACCAAAAGATTTTACTGCATTGAATAAACGTTATTGGAAGTTAAAGAGTAGATTAGATAATGTTGAAAGTAACATGAGACACTTTCATGGTAGTAGTTATATAGAATGGAAGGATAGTTCAATAGAATAAAGGGGGTGAGATGAGTGGTTAAAGTCGGTGACTTAGCGGGGTTCAAAGATGCTAATGGTGTTATAAAACCTGCATTGGTGCAATTCGTTCACAGTGAGAAGTATATCAATGTTATAGTCATTAGCAATGATTCTAAGAGAGACGATAGCTATGGTAAACAGATAGAACATGAAACGTCTGTTCCAATGAAAGAAGAATACAATATAGCTGGTCGTCATTTCTGGGAAATAGAACAACCTAAATAAGTGTTAGTAGAGACCGAGTAGGAATCCAACATACACTTAAAACCGATCCATTCATCATTATGTTTAATGAGAAAAACATTCACCATATAGATAAGTTAGAAAGAGTAGAGTTTATTGCAAAGAAGCAGTATATACATTTGAGAGAGCATTGTCTATATAGTAAAATATCTAATAAGGATAGAAAAGAATTAAGCAATGATATAGATAATATGCTAAAACTTTTAATTGAAGTTAAAAAAGTATTATGCTAATAAAGGAGATACTAATGGAAAGAGTTGATAAGGATATGCAAGCAGAAGATACCATTGATACAACTGATGATAATACAGAAGGTGAGGCAACAATGAAGCCGAATGATGGTGAATCGCAAGACGATTTTATGAAACGCTGCATACCAGCTGTAATCGATGATGGTTCAGCGACAGGTAATGCGCAAGCTGTAGCAATGTGTACTACTATGTTTGATAAGACTAAAGCAATGTGCGAGACGTGTAATGGTAATGGTTACACTGAAGAGAACAAATCATATGGCGGTCAACGTCAATATGTAAAACATACTTGCCATAATTGCAATGGATTTGGTACAGTAAAAAATGTTTGACATTCAATTATTTAATGTCAAAATACTGGCATATATTTGTTTTATAGTAGCAAATATATTGAGTTCATTAATGTGGTATAGCGTATTTGCAAAACAAGAAGATGCATTGATAGGTATCATGTTAGTAGGAATGATAGATGTAATATTGTTATTTGTGGGAATTGGATGGTTGTTGTTAACTAACAATGCAAACATAATACATTGGTGGATGTTAGCAATCCCAGTCTTAACAATTGGAAGAATGATAATACTATTAAAGTTAAATGCGTAAGGAGTGAATATGAAAAAGAAAACTGTAGCACTTATTTCATTATTAGCAATGTTAACAACTATAGCATATGCTACACCAAAAAAATATAAAGTAACAGGAATACCATTCATTAATAGTGTAGAAGTTGAAGTGGAAGAGGTAACGGCAACTATACCAGTGCCACCTACTCCTCCAGCACCAATACCTACACCTGTTCCAACACCAGTACCGGTACCACCTACTACAGCTGTGAGAAGCAGATTTGCTCCTACTTCTTTTTATAATAGAAAGTTAGCAGATAATGCACCATTGAGCAATCAAGGTTTTGTAACAGAATTAGTAAATCAATCTAAACCAAAATCTGCTGGTGGAACTGCTGTATATTATCCATCAATAAATGCAAAGGATTATACTACATCAGTTTATATTGTTACTGATAAAAATATACCAAAGCTACCAGTTACAATAGTTCAAAATGGTGCTGAACTTACATGGTCATTGTTAAATACTAGAACTAAAGCTGGTATTAGAATACCAGGTCAATTAGCTGGTAATCCAGGTGGTGATGGTCATATAGCAATATGGGATCAAGTTGATGATGTTTATTATGAGTTTTGGCAATTCAAAAATGTTAATGGTAAATATCAAGCATCATGGGGTGGCTTTATAGATGATGTAAGCAATTCAGATGGAATAGTAAAACCATTAAAAGGTGCAGATGGTCATATAGAAAAGATTGGTGCAACAGCTACCAGTCTACCTTTGATGGGTGGCTGCATGTATTATGCTGAATTGGAAAAGGGAGTGATACCACATACGATTGGTATGGCTACAGCTTGGACAGCAAATTCATGGGTATGGCCAGCACAAAGAACTGATAGTGGAGTAACATATATAAGTGGACCTAATGCATTTGGAGCAGGCCAACGATTTAGGTTTCCTAAAGATATAGTAATAGATCCTAATTGGGTGCCAATTGTAAAGATGATGGTAGTAGCAATAAGAGATTATGGGTTAGTAGTGCAAGATACAACAGGTGGAAATAGTGTTGGAATGTATATTGAAAATGCTACTCAGTATGGTACTAAATATGACGCAAACAAATATTTTGGTGGTAAGCAACCTTGGGAATTTATGCAGCAATTTCCTTGGAATAAATTACAAGCACTAGATCCATCAGCATAAGGAGATTATAATGAAGAAGTTTTTAGTAGGAATATTAATAGCACTAAGTCTATCTACTGGAACAGTATATGCAGTAGATAGAAATGTGAATATGGGTTATAAAAATATTATAGGAATTAATGGTGCTACATCAATAGCAGTAGCTACTACAAGCACAGTTTATAGTCAATCATTTGAGATGCCAAAGGATAGTATATTTGGTTGGGAATTTAAATGTGCTTCAAGTGGATCAGTAAATGTTAAGTTTGAATTGGAGCAATCTAATTTTTTACCAGCAACAGAAGGTTCATCTGATTCTAATTATGTAGTACCTGATAGCGCAACTGCTATAGCAACTATAACAGATTCAACTACTCATATAGTAGCATTTGCACCAAGAGTGAGTCAGTATGGTAGATTAAAAATAACTGGTATTTCAGGTAACCATGCTTCAACAACTGTTTCAAGAGCATTAATGATAACAGTAGGAGCAAATAAATGAAGAAGAAATCATTTGCAATATTAGTAGCATTATTTATAACTACGTTAGCAATAGCATATAATCAAACTGGTTATAATACTGGTGCTAGTTCTAGTGGTGGTTCATGGGGAAGTATAACAGGAACTCTTTCAAGTCAAACAGATTTACAATCAGCATTAGATGCAAAACAAGGTACATTAACAAATTCAGCTGGATTAGCTGGAGCTTTATCAGATGAAACTGGTACCGGTGTAGCAGTATTTGGAACTAATCCAACAATTGATGCTAGTTCAAGTGGATTAATAAAAGTATTGGCAGGAAGTAATCCGACAGTATCAGCAGCTGGTGCAATATCAGTAGACACATCAGCAACAACAGGTTCTGCTCTAAGATTTTATGGTGATGCTCAGTATACAATACCAGGATATTATAGAACAACATTGATATTAGATTCACCTACTTCATCTTCAGATTATGAAGTAGGTAGTTTTCCAGCTAATATAACTATTAGAAAAATAAAAGTTTATGCAAGTGGTGGTACAAATATAGTAGGTGGTTTGCAAGAATGTGATGCAAATGGAGCAAGTTGTGCAGCAGTAGATTCTGATATAACTGCAACAGCAGGTACGACTGCTAATGATGATGGCACATTAAGTAATGCAACTATAGATGCTGATGATCAATTACAATGGTTAACAACTTCAGTAAGTGGTTCAGTAACAAGAGCAGTAATAACGGTTTATTATACATATGATGCGGTGAGCTAATATGGTAAAGAAAATATTATTGTTAATAGCAGTTGCAATGAGCTTATCTGTTCAAAGCTATGCGGCAACTTTATATTTAAAAGCTGCAGGTGGTAATTTTTCTGCTGCTGGAACATGGTCTAATGTAAATGCTGCAGGCGGTGATAATTCAGGACCACCTACTGCAGCAGATAATGTAGTAGCAGAATTAGCATCTGGTAATCTTACTATAGACGGTACATCAGGAAGTCCAAATGTTTGTCGTTCATTTGATACAACATCTGGAACAGGTTCATGGGGTGGAACACTTACAGCAGGGTCAACTGCTTTTATAAATATAGGTGACGGTACTGCTGGAACAGGTAATGTAGCGATTAAATTGAATTCAGGAATAACATTTACAGCAAATGCGGCAAGTACATTTAGATTTATTACTACATCAGCTACTCAACAAACAATAGATTTTGGTGGTAAATCTATAGGTAATATTACCACATCAGCATCTGGTTCTGATTTAGCAGTTACAACTGGAATTACATCTACTGGAACTCTTACAACTGGTGCTGGAACTTTTAGACTTGATGGTGCAAGTGATAATTCTGGATTAACACATACACTTACGACTGTATCACCAGGTGGCACCGGAACATTTAAACTAGGAACATCTACTATAAATGTATCTGGTTCTTGGAATTTTAATTCATTAAATTCTAATTTTAATGCGGGAACATCATCAATAACATTTTCTAGTGCAACTCCAACGACTGCATTTAATACGTTAACTTATTATGATGTAACATTTTCAGGTGCTACTACAGTATCATTGAATACTACGAATTCATCTCAAGCAGTAATTTTTCATAATTTAGTAATAACAGGAAGTGCAGTAAAAACTGCAGCTGTTTCACTTCCAAATCCAATAACAGTTACGAATCAATTTACTGTGAATGGAAATAGTTCAACTAATAGACTTTTATTTGGAACAAGTTCATTAGGTACTGCTAGAACAGTTACATTAACTGGTGCGACTGTATCTACTAATAATATAGATGTAAGAGATGTAACATTTGCCAGAACAACTGCAGGTGGATTAGATTTAACAAATGGTGGTGCAAATTTAATAGGAGATTGCGGAGGAAATACTAGGACTGGTGGAGATGGAACTGTAACCTTCACTACAGGGGCTACTCAAACATATACTTTAACTGGAGTGAATGATAACTGGGATACTACTGCAAAATGGTCATCATCTAGAATTCCATTACCGCAAGACACAGTAGTATTAGATATACAAGCAAGTAGAACGTTGAATACGAATGGTGTGCTAAGACTAGGAAAGGATATTTCATTTGCAACTGCTGGTACATTAAATCAAAACAACGGTGCTACTACGAGCTATGGTAGTTTAAATTTAACTAACATGGCTGCTATGTCAGCATCCTCGTCACATACATTAGAAGGAAGAGGTTCACATACAATAACATCAGCTGGAAAAACAATGCCATGGACTTTAAATATATCGTCTATAGGCGGAACTTATACAGCAGCAGATGCTATGACTCTTACAGGTGGAAGTGGTTTAACATTAAATAATGGTACATTTAATGACGGTGGTTTTAATCATTCGTTTACAGTATTTTCATCTTCAAATTCAAGTACTAGAGCATTAACAAGATCTGGAAATTGGTCTATAACAGCGACAGGAACTTCTTATACAACTGCAACAAGCAGTAACATGACTCTTACAGACACAGGAACTGTGACAATAACAGATACTTCATCTTCGTCTAAAACGTTTGCAGGTGGATCGTTAATATATAATAATCTTACTATAACAGGGAGTGGTAGCGGTGCAGTAATAATATCTGGTTCAAATACATTTAATACTATTACTATAAATAATCCAAAGACATTAACGTTAACAGCAGGAACTACTCAAACAATAACAAGTTTAATAGCTAATGGTGCTAGCGGAAATGTAATAACTATAAATTCAAGTAGTGGTGGAAGTGCTGCTACAATATCAGATAGTTCAGGGCAGAATGTATGTAATTATTGCTCTATACAAGATTCAACTGTATCAGGAGGTGCTGGATTTGTAGCAACAAATTCAACAAGTGTATCTGGTAATACTGGTTGGTTGTTTCAGAAAAAAGTTGTAGTAAATAATTGAGGAGCAATATATGGCTGTAGCACAACCAATATCAGCAGATAAATTAAATAAAGTAACAGCTCCACATTCTTTGTTACATAGAATATTTGCTGCTGATATATTAGCACCAGTAAAAAGTATATGTATAAATGTAATAAGTAGTTTACCAGTAGTTGGTATCGGATTTACAGATGAATCACAGAAATCTACATTAGATATTAATGGTTCATTTGGTAGAAAATTAACAACTATAGTAGCAGGTGATTCACCATATACTGCTGGTAATCAATCAACTATTATTGCTAATGCAGCATCAGGTAATATAACTGTATCATTACCATCAGCATCAACTTGTACTAATAGAATATATACAATAAAAAAAATAGATTCATCATCAAATGATGTCATTATTGATGCTAGTGGTTCACAGACAATTGATGGGCAATTAACAAGAACTCTTACTGAAAGATATGAATACGTTAAAATACAGAGTGATGGTTCTAATTGGCATATAGTAGGATAAGGGAGTAATATGAAACTTACAAAATTAATAGCAATTTTACTATTAGCAATTAGTACTACTAGTTGTGCTTACGCGTTTGATTTAAGATTAGAAGATAGTGATGCATCACCTAGCATATTTCCATTAAAGAAAATTAAATTAGGTTCTACATTGCAATTAGTAGATGATGGAGATGGAGTAGGAACAATAGACACTGTAGGAACTGGTACTGTTGGTGCAGGAATAAGTGGATATTTTCCATATTATAATGCAACTGGAAATTATGTACTTGGTCAAACAGTTTTATATACTGATGGAACAAGTATCGGTATAGGAACTACATCACCATTATATTTATTAGAAGTTAATGGACCAGCAAGATTTGGTGGAACAGGTGGAGTAACATTAGACAATGGTGCTGCTATAAGGACTGATACAACTTCAGGTCATACAGCTTTATTGCAAGCATATAGCACTGGTGGTTTTGCATATACTACATTTGGTACATTGACTGCTGGTTCATCACCAAGTTTAGATTTTTCTACATCGACATCAGTTGGTTCAGCACCATTAGTAGGAACTACATTAACACAGACATTGACAAATAAAACTTTAACTACTCCGATAATAACTTCTATATCAAATAGCGGTACTGTAACAGTTCCAACAGGAACAGATACATTAGCAAATTTAGCAGGTAGTCAAACATTTACAAATAAAACTTTGACATCACCAATATTAACAACTCCAAAGATTACTACAAGTTTAAACGATAGTAATGGAAATACTTGGATAGCTGAAACAGCAGCAAGCAATGCAGTAAACTATCTTACAGTTGCTAACTCATCCATTGGCAATAATTTATCATTGGCTGCAACTGGATCAGATTCAAATATAAATATAGCAATAACACCAAAGGGAACAGGTGGTACTATATTTGGTGGTAGTTTTCCAAGTTCACCAGTAGCAGGTGATGAGGGATATGATTCATCACAGCAAGCATTTGCAATAGGTAGCAGTGCAGATACAAAACAATATTTAGTAGGTTCTATATTTACTGCAACAGCAGATAAAACTGTAGCAAATACTGTAACTGAAACATCATTGGTAGGAACTGGGTTTGGTACAACAACGCTACCAGCTAATTTCTTTATTGCAGGTAAAACAGTTAAAGTAAGATTGAATGGTAAAATAGCAACTACAGGAACACCAACAGCACAAGTAAAAGTATATTTAGGTTCTACTGCAGTAGTAGATACAACAGCTGCAACTTTAACTGCGATAACAGGGACTACATATTGGGAAGCAAATTTTGTATTAACTTGTAGAAGCACAGGTGGTAGTGGAAGCGTTTATGGTCAAGGTCAAGTAAATTATTATACTGCAGTAAATGGAATAGCTGGTATTGCTGCTCCGACAACTTCAGTTACGACAGTAGATACAACTGCTTCAAATGTATTAGATGTTAAATTAACATGGGGAACAGCATCAGCATCAAATACAATTACTGCTACTAATATGATAGTGGAGATTTTAAATTGAGAAAACTATTAGTAGGTTTAATGTTAGCATTAAGTATTTATTGTAAACCTGCTTATGCTGATTTTAAATCATATGCTGGTTCATTTCTTGCTAATACAAGTACTGGTAATCAATCAATTACTGGAGTTGGATTTCAACCTAAAGTAGTAATATTTTTAACTCAAGCAAAAGTAGATGCTCAGGGATTTAATAATGTAGCACAAGGTTCTATAGGGGTAGGTATTAGTTCATCAAGTAGATTTTCTATAACACATCATGGTTCAGGAAATGCTGCAAATCCATTTGCTTGGGGTGGTTCTAGTTCTTCTAAGTGTTTATTATTTATTCAAGGATTTCCAAGTGTATTACTTGCTGCTGATTTTGTAAGTCAAGATGCAAATGGGTTTACAATAAATTGGACTACTGTGACAGGAACTTCAACAAGAATATTTTATATAGCGTTAGGTGGAAGTGATTTAAAAGTAGTATCATCAAATTTTGCATTATCAGGTTCTACAGGTAATCAATCAATTACTGGAACTGGTTGGAAACCTGATTTAGTAATGTTTGTAAATGATGCATCATCGGATGTAGATAATGCATCAGGAAAAAGTTCATCAAATTTTAACGTAGGATTTGCAACAAGTTCATCAAATCAATTTGCAATAGGAAGATATAATAAACAAGGTACTACACCAACAAGTGCAGGTAGTATTCAAGTAGGTGATAAATGCATAACAAGATTATCTAATGCAACTACATTAGATGTTGCAGCATCATTTGTAAGCATGGATAACAATGGATTTACAATTAACGTAACTAATGCAGGTTCTAGAAGAATACATTATTTAGCGATAAAGGGAATACAAGCATCAATACAATCATTTGTAGAATCAGTTAGCACAGGTGCACAAACAGTTTCATTAGCACCATTTAAACCAACTACTGGATTATTCTTTTCAACGAATAAAGTCTCATCAGCAAGTATAACAGCTAATGCACCTTTGATGATGTCATCAGTAGATGAATTGAAAAATTATAGAGTAGCAATGAGTGATTCGCAAGATGCTGTAAGTGCAAATAGTAAAGAGCAAGGATGGACAGATGAAACAAAGTTTTTAAAGCATGGTACTGCTAAAATATCTACTCAAACTATGACTATAGATGCTGAAGCAACATTTACAGATTGGGTAGCAGGTGGATTTAATTATAATCAAACATTAGCATCAGCAACTCAAAGAGAAGTATATGCTGTATTAATGGCACCAGTTAGTGGAGTACATTTATACAATAAAAAACTATATAATCAAAAGAAATATTAAATATGAAAAAACTATTATTAATTTTGTTGTTTTTATGTACCTTAATTATTAATGCAAATGCAACAACATATTATGTAGCAACAACTGGTAATGATTCAAATTCAGGATTGGATTTAGGTAATGCATTTTTAACAATGCAAAAAGGTGTAGATTCAGCTATAAATCCAGATGATGTTGTGTTAGTTGATGATGGTACTTACACGTCCCAAGTAACTATAAATGCACATAGTGGTTCTGCTGAATCACCAAAAACAATAACTGCAATTACTAATGCAAATCCATGCGTAGTAACTTCTGCTGCTCATGGATATTCTAATGGTGATATAGTAGAAATACTTGGTGTAACAAATTACTTAACTACTGGAATGCAGCAATTATATAGTAAATTTTTTAAAGTTGCAAATGCAACAACTGATACATTTGAATTAACAACTCCGATAACTGGTGTAAATGTAGATTCTACGTTATATGATCCTTATGTTGGAAGTGGTACTGTAACAAGAATACACCCAATAACAATAAGAGCAATAAATAGAGATCAGGTCATAATAGATATTTCTAGTCTTGTAAGTACTTGGACAGGTTCTGGTACATATACTTCTGCACCAGTGAGCATTGCCTCTGCTTCTTCATCTGCTATTTTATGGAGAACAGATTCAGATACTCCAGGTTCAGAAAGCAGTTACAAATCATCATGTGCATCAATATCAACTGAAGGTGATTATTGTTATACTGGAACTGCATTTCAATTAAAAACTTCTGTTAATCCAAATTCATATACATACAGAGGATTTAGAAGAGGCAATGGCACTGGAATTTCTATTAATAGTGTTCAATATATTTTATTAGATGGATTTAAAGTGCAATATGGATCAGATACTGTATTTGTTGCTTCTTCAATTGCTGAAGGTGCGCATATAGTATTAGATAATATTCATACATATAGAACAGTATATCATGGTGGCATATATATTTTAGGATACGATGCATTTCAGTTGCATAATGTCACAGTAGACAATAGCCAAATAGAATATCAATGGGATAATGGTACTGGAATAGATTCAAATGGTCATGGTATAAAAATTGGTGGTATAAGTAATACATCAAATGAGCAATATATAACTGTTTCAAATTCAACCATTCATGATATAAGACAACACGGTATTCAATTTTCAAATGGTGTAACAAGCGGTTATTTTTATGGAAATAGAATCTATGGTTATTCATTAAAATCAAGTGGATCTTTTGCAGGTATTAGAAGTGGTTTAGGAGAAACAAATCATATAGAAAATAAAGATACTCAGATATTTGATAATGACATTGGTAATACTACCGGTGGAACTGGTTATTCAATAGGTTGCAGTATATTTATACAAGATGATAATAGAGGTGCTTGTATATTTAGAAATAGAATACACCATAATACATGGCATGGAATTTATCTATTTTATACTTCTGGTGCTAGAGCACCATCAGAAGCAAAAATATTTAATAATTTATTTTATGAAAATAAAACAGCTGGAATTAGAACAGATAATTCATATGGCGGAACTAATGGTAATATACAAATAGAAAATAATAGCTTTTATTTAAATGGAGAAAGTGCAATTGCTGGTATAGGTGCTACATTAAGTATGCCACAGGTATTTTCAAGTGGTATAGGATTTAGAAATAATATAGTGTATAATATAAATGGCAAGTTGATGTATAGTTCTAATTCATTGCATTTATATCCAAGTGATTATAATATTTATTATAGAACTTCAGGATTTGAAATTTATTTTAATGGAGTAACTTATACTTCTTTAGCAGCATTTAATGCAGCTACAACTGGTGTAGATATAAATGGATTAGATGCTCATTCTAAAACTGGTGATCCATTATATGCTGATGCACCAGCAGCTGATTTTAGAATACCAAGTCCAATAACACCAGCTGATGCTGCAGGAACTAATTTACTTTCTACGATAAAATATGATTATAATTTGCAAGCAAGACAAACACCATTTGATTGTGGTTCATATAATACAACTGGTAATTTGATACTATTTGCATCAGTAACACCAGCATCTTTATTTCCAGGTAGAAGTGGAAATAATTCAGCTGGATTTACAACAACTGAAATATCTATATTAAAAAATGATAAATTAGTATTGACTTATCCAGCAGGATTTGTGTTAGATAATGGGGGAGTTACAGATGCAAGTTCATTTACTGGATTAGATGGAACTTTTACAACAAGTGTAAATGGTCAAGTAGTAACTATAGCTAGAAATAATGATGGTACTGATACATCACCAGCTTCATTTACATTTATATTATCTCATATAAAAAATCCAGCTGTATCTGGTTTAACAGATCCATTTGAGATAAAATTAACAGATGTAAATGATGTAGAAAAAGCAAGAGCAACTACAGTACCAGGTATAGAAATAACAGATATAGCACCGGGTGTTATAGCAGGTGCAGTAGTAAGTGCTGCTAAAGTAGGTGCATAATGGCAACTAAAAATTATGAAGAAGCATCAGTACCATATGATAGTTCAGTAACTGCTTATGAAGGTGATGGAGATGCTGGCATATTTTGTGTAGAAGCATTATCAACATTTATACCGGGAATAGTAACATCACAATCATTTGTGCCTGGTATAGTCGCAGCTCAAACAACTTGTTAGGAGAATAGAATGTCACTAGTAAAACCAATAGATGCTTCTGTAATAGAAGATGCTGATGCTATTTTTATGGCAAGAATAAAAGCTGCAAGTGGAAATAATATACAGCAATCTGATTTATCAGAAATATCAGTAAAAGTATTTGATTTAGATGACGACGATGAAGAAACATATAGTTCTACACTAGTAATAAGTGATACAGTTTATGATGCATTGCAAACAGATTCTAAATGGGAAGAAGATGATACTGGTTATAATTTTCAACATACTATGCCTAAGGATGCATTTCCAACAGGAGATCATTGTTATAGAATAGAGTATAAGTTTACACCATTATCAGGTAATCCATTTTATGCATTATTTAATGCTAAAGCTGTAAATTTAAAATCTAGCTAATAGGTGATAAATGGGTAATAGATTCATGTTAAATGAAGATATACAAGATAAAGCAAAAATGTTAAATAAGGCAATATCAAGACAATTTAAAACTAAGTTCCATACATTAGTAATTGGAAGTATAGATTCAAATGGTAATGTAAGAGTAGGAATGACTCCATGTAATGAAGATAAATTGGAGGCAATTGATTTAATAGAAATGGGTAGCTATATTATAAATGTCGGTATAAAATTAGGTTATAAAAAAAGCGGAGCATAAAAATGGAAATAAAAGTAGAGAAGAAAGTAGATGATTCATTTAAG
>ERZ761584.250-NODE-250-length-19700-cov-4.476457_pt1 | contig 19700 bp, 23 predicted proteins | sample MGYA00512168_ERZ761584 | MGnify/ENA primary metagenome ERZ761584 (study PRJEB28899, sample SAMN03785564) | bioreactor sludge metagenome | biome: EBPR Sludge; feature: EBPR Bioreactor; material: 0.22µm filtered reactor supernatant | place: Saint Lucia: Queensland...
GCCTGACGGTCGGGTCGGGGGCCAAGGCCAGCAATCAGCGGGGCCTTCGTCGTTCTCCGTTCATCGCGGAGTTTGACGCGACCGGCAGCATCAGCTTCGAGGAGTCGCTGGTGGACCCGGATCGTCTGCATAAGTTTCTGCAGTACGCCGGGGCCAACGTGGGTGTCGGCGCTTCCCGTAAGATGGGGTACGGGAGGTTCACTGTTTCAGAATTCAAGGGCAGCTAGTCCACGTCAGCATCTTCGTCATCGTCCTCGTCCGCGTCCCCGTCTCCGTCTCCGTCATCGCACCCCATCATGTAAAAGTGATGGGGTGTTTTGTTGGTGTCCTCGTCCGCGTCTCCGACTGCGTCAGCGTCGTCGTCCGCGTCCTCGTCTCCGTCTACGTCTTCGTCATCGCACCCCATCATGTAAAAGTGATGGGGTGTTTTCGTGTTCTGGGAACTGCTTGACTTTAGGAGAACTTCATGACTCTTCCGAAGCAGAGATTCACTGTAAGCCACGAGAGGTTGGCTAGAATCGCTCACGTCATTGTGCCCGATCGGACGAACAATCCGAAGAAGTGGCAAGAAGCTTTCGACGGTGCGTCGAATGGGTATTCTCACGCAGCTAACGCTAGAGGTGTAACCAAAACCAGCTTGATTTCGAAAATAGACGATTCAGCCTATACAAAAGGCTTTAATGCTGGAGTGGCTTTGTACATCTTGGGCGGAAATGCTGGCGTAGAAAACCCATTCGACAATTCGAATAACTGAGTGCATTCGTGCACACACTACGCACTTTTTTAGTGGTTCGAGTTTGCAGGGCCAGGAGAAACATGCGACGGATCAAAGACTGGGTACTGATACCTGCTTCAAACGCGGCTATCTGGATTGCACGTTGTTTTATCGTGATTGTTTTGGGCTGCTTTTGCTTTTTTTGGCGTTGTGCTACTGGCTAAATTAACGCTAGACATTAGCGTCCGATAGCAGCAAGAAGGAAAAGACATGACGATCCAAGGATCGGTGTGGCTAGTGGTTGGAATCGTGGTCGGTGCCGTGTTGTCGCTCCTTACCAGGACCGGCACCGATAACGACTTCGATCTAGGAGATCCACTCATACCTGCTGAAGACCTGTTCGGGGTATTTCTGGGATTCGTTCTCGGACTACTCTTGTGGTTATTTGGCGTGTCTCTCACAATCAATATCGGAGTCACTGCGTAATTGAGCTGAAGGAGTCAAATGAAGAAGAGTTGGAGTGATCCGTCCAGACTAGGGATAATCGCCCTTGTAGGAATACTGTGTGTTATTGGCTGTCTGGTTGCGGCTACCGTGGTAGACGTGAGTCTTCGATCTAACTACAGCTCTAACTGTGGGGTCTACCTTGAAGGCGCGGCTGCTGCAGAAACCGTAGAGCGCGCCCATCAAATGCTCGCAGAAGCAGTTGCTGGAATGGAGCGTACTGGGCGAACTTCCGGATCTACGGCTTTCATCTTTCATACACTAGAGACGAATGTTGGTATCTGGTATCAGAACTACAAGAGTTTGCTCGCCGAGCTTGCGGCTGTTACGGAAGCGACATCTGCACAAGAGCGTAGTATTCTGCTGCTGAAAGTACGCTTGGCCGCATCCAGCACCCCACCCAACATCCACATTGTCGCATGGAAATACTATTCTTTGGTACTCTCAGTGACTTCAGTTCTGCTGATTTTGGTAATCACCGTGCTCGTGATCATCATAAGTAGGGTTGAAAACAGCTGAACATGCGCGCGTTAGAGTGCCTATTCGCTGGAGTAAATTAAAACCCAGAAAGTCTAGTCGCCCCAGCACACCAACTGCAAGGAGTAAGAACCTTGGATAACTCTGCAACGACATTACGGACAGTTCGCCTCGCATCGGGCTCGCACAAGCCCGACAGCCGTCGCATGGGCCGCCGCATGGGACGCCGCACGGGCCGCAATGTCTCGGGCGGTCCGCGAGATGCAGGACTCGGCGCATGACCTGCTCACGCGCATGATCGCGCTTACGCCGACCGAGCCACCGAAACCCAAGCACACCGCTCAGGAGCTGGCGGCGATCGTCGGGGTTGTCAACGGACTTTAAAACCGTTGCGGCCGCCGTCTCGGTCTCGAAAATAAATCGAACATGAGACCCGGTAAGGAACCAGTCCAAATTAGTTCGCAGTAACAACTAACGTAGGCACGGCGGTATGCCCGCGAGAAGCCGAAGGAGTACGACACGTGTTTCGTGACAAGCAGCACCTGATTGATAAATGTGACAATAAACTGCGTCATGCCTTCTATGCCGGATTTCAGGCGGGGTATCTGGGCGAGAACCCTAACCACCGTATATGGACATACTCAAGTGGTGACTGCAAAAGCGAGTATGATCGTGGCTACAAAGAAGGTCAACTCGCCCGCGAGGAGCGGCTGAAGGAGCCCCAGCCATGACGCACACGCCGGAACCGTGGCACGCCGACATTCGCTCTGGATGCGCCGCCATCTACCCTGCCAACGAGCGGGATTTTGCCCAAGGTCTGCACCCGTCCGATCACGGCCGCACGATCATCGTGTGGCAGCGGGGTACGGAGTATCACCCCGTCTTCCACTATCCGCTCGTATCTGACTTGGACAGTGCCAACCTGCGCCGCATCGTCGCCTGCGTCAACGCCTGCGCGGGCATGACCGACCCCGCCGCCGAACTCGCCAGACGCAAGATGGACGCAGCCAAAGACGCGGGCTGGCACGCGGGGTACGCCGGTCGCGCCCCCGACCTTCCCGCTGAGTTCTGCGTCTACGACGTGCAGTGGCGTCGTGGGTACGACGCGGGTGCGAAGGAGCGAGCCGAACTCGCCCGCCTCCGCGCCGAGGTCGAGCGGCTGCGTAAGGAGAACGCCGCGTGGAAGCGGTTCATCAGGTCGATTATCGACTACACTGACTCAAGCGTGTTCTTACCACCGACAACCGTCGAGCAGGGTCTTCGCCGAAATAAGGAACTCTATCAGTCATTCCTAAACCAGTACGAAGAGAAACTCCACAAGAGGACCAAACGATGATCACCACCACCCGAAAGAAGCGAATCAAGAAGACCAACCGCAGCCCAAAACCACTCGCACTTTACGCGCACCTTCGCGTCAACGTGAAAACGGGCCTGCCCTATTTCGTCCAGTCGCGGCGCGGAAATCCCAACTGCTACCTCATCACTGATCGTCCTCTGAGAAACAAGGCTGGGGCCTGGAGATCCGTTTCAGTTGTTATTGTTCCGTGCGATAACCCCAGCCGCAAGAGAACCAAACGATGATCACCACCATTCGAAAGAAGAAGAAGCTTCGCCGTAAGTTCGCGAAGTCAATTCTTCGCGAGATGGCGTCTTACTACCTCGTATTTGATGACGGTAAGGTAGGAGGATCTCGGGTCGCAGCCATAAAGGAATGCGATGGCGTCTTCGTTGATGTGGTGCGATCCAAGCATAGTTTTCACCTCTCACCCAAGAGCGCCCGTATGTTGGGAAAGTATCTCATCAAATGGGCCGATGAGCTGGAGAACAAGTGATGAAGAACCGTCTCCGGCGACTCTGGACCGCGCTGCGCACCGATCGAGTCGGCATCGTCTCCCGCCGTCGCGTGGCGTGGGGCTGGTGGATCGAAGAGTTCTACATCCCGTGGTACGTCAAGCACGCCCACTGGCATGTGATCCGCTCCATCGAGGACGGCCACTTCCTCATCGTCTACCACCGCGACCGCCGCAACGACATGGACGAAGTGATCTCGCGTCCGTACTACTGCGTCACTTCCTGCCTCACCTACCGGGGTGCGAGGAAGGCGATCCGCAGCGAACTCAACTGGGACAGGCTCAAAGACCACCTCGGCCCGAAGGGCATGGCGAAACTCATGGCTCTGGTCGCCCCGAAAGTGGAGGGCAAGCGATGACACCCGGACTCGTCGAGCACCTGAAAGCCGCCCGCGCCGCGCTGGACGACGCGATCCGCGCCGCCGAGACGGAGGCGGTGAAGGACGCGGGCGACTGGAAGGAGCGGTGCCGGATCGTGCGGCAGGCGGACGGCCGCTACGACGTGATATCACCGTGCGATGGGTACTGCCTCGCGTTCGATGAGTGGATCGCCTTCCCGCCTGGCGGAAGCCCATTCGGTGTGTACGCGAACCGGCGACGTGCCCGCAACCTTCTCGCGGCGTGCAAGACGCCGCCGCCAGGGGAGTCTCCATGACTACAGAAAACTTGAACAAACTCCTGGATGCTCTGCACCGGGACGGCATGTACTTGTCAAATCCCAACTGGATGCGGAACAACGAGAATTTCAAGGAATTGCTGAAGTTCGGCGATGCTGCAATCGAAGCGGCAATCACCAGAAGCGATTCCTGCATCTGGATCATGATCGCCCTGCTGAACCGCCTTCACCCAGAGTGGTTCACTGGATTTCCGAAACACCACGCTGGTAAAGTTCGAGAGCTGCGGAAGTGGGCTATGGAGTGGTGGACAGCGTACCACGCAGCGCAGAAAGCCATCACGTCACTGACTCTCGAACACGACAAAAGAATCAAAACCACCGAACGTTTCATTGAGTTCGTGGACGCGCAGATCACGAAAGATGGAGCGGACTGAATCAGCCCACAAAGGCCGTGCATCAGAACGTCGAGAGTTTTGCTTTCATTCGAAGGCACTCGATCCGGCCACCGCCGGGGTGCACGGTTTGAAAATGACTTACAATCAGTCTTTGATAGACTGATAAAGTAAATGGGCCTAATCATGGAAATCGACTGTCTATAAATAGCGTGTCTTGCATGCAGGTCTTCAAGTGCGGACCTTAAAAATGCGCTTGAGCCATAACTGGCGATGTTCTCTTCTCCTTCCGGGGCCGTTCGGCTCCGGCCCTGCGTCTGGCGGCCTAACCTCCGCCTGTGTCGTGAGTGATGCCTATAAGCTCACGGCTAGCAGGGAACGAACCTAGGCTGAGGTTTGATGTCGAAAGCATTACAGACATCAAAACCAAATCTAATGAAATGCTTGCTGCTGAAAGTTGTATCTGAGGACGACTGAAAGCAAAAGACCTAAACTCAGAAAAGCATGTAGACGGATACGTGAAAGATAGACAACACGCGGGTTCGAATCCCGCTAGGTCCACTGTTGACTTATTCTCGTAGAGGTAATACTCTACGAGAATATTCGCTGCTGTTGGCGACTGTAAGGGGTCCTAGCTCAATTGGAAGAGCAATTGCTTTGCAAGCAATAGGTTATGGGTTCGAGTCCCATGGATTCCATTGGATTGAAACAGGGTGTAGCTCAGCTTGGTAGAGCGGGTGGTTTGGGTCCACCAGGTCGCAGGTTCAAATCCTGCCACCCTGACTTTTTCATAATCGTTCAGCTTACATAGGTTACTATGCTTCAGATTGACTTGTGTACACTTATATCTGAGCGTCGAACACCTGTGTAAGCTGCGGTGGTTAGCGTGAACTAATGTTTAGTAATAGACTACTTTTTAGCAATTGTACAAAATATTGGGGTTAATGAGCAAACACAAGAAAGACTGGAGAAAGAAGCTGCCACGGCGTAGAGCTCATAGAGCTTTTTACGACACAGCTCCGTCACAAAACAAACTCTCCAGAGATGAGATCGTCGCAATACGCCGATTTTTGGCGGAATTCAAATCAAAACAGCAATGCAAACATTGCGGTGAATCTCATCCAGCTTGTCTTGGTTTCCATCACATTGACCCAAGAGAGAAGATCTTCTGTATTGCAGAGGCTCCGCGTCTTGGTTATGGTCTGGAGGCCATAAAACAAGAGATGCGAAAGTGCGAGATTTTGTGTCACAACTGTCACGCGCGATTGCATTGGGGCAAATAAGCAATCTAGACACCAGCCTCTAACCAGAAGAAAAGGGAAGACAATGCCTACGAAGGTTGCGATTGGTTGCTTTTCCACGAGCAAGGATGGCCGTCCCCAGGATCCGTTCATCCCGGCGTTCGCCAAGACGTTCCTGGTCATCCACTCGTTCAAGGGAAATTACGTCGAGGGGTCGATTCGGAACGTGCGCACCGACGAGCACGGCGTCAGCATCGGCGCGGTGAGCTACCCGTACAGCGGGGCCGGGCGCACCAACGACCCCCGGGCCAGCAAGGAGGTTCCGCTGACCAAGAACCTCTCGGTGTGCTTCAAGTACGTGGTCGACGATGACGGGACGCGCAGGGCTGTGCGTTGGCAGAGCAGCGCGTTCGCGTACGTCGACGAGGACGACAACTTCTACCCGGAGAGCCGTGTGGGTCGGCTCTACTTCAACTCCGAGCTCCTGGCGGACTACGAGAAGGCGAAGGCGCGCGGCGAGAACCCCAACGAGATCCCGAAGTACATCGAGTGGATGCGCAACCAGGGCAACTCCCCGGCGCGTGTGCTCGATGTCGGCGTGCCGACCGGTCGTCGGCTTCACGAGTTCCTGGAGAACGTCTACTTCTCGGGCAGGACTCCGATCAGTCAGCTGGAGATGCCCGAGTTCTACATCGCCACGCGCGAGCGTCCGGCGGTCGATGAGGCTCGGCTGAACGCCGAGATCATCCGGCTCATCAACTCGAACATCCCGGAAATTCCGGGCGAGTTCTACAGCAAGCCGGTGGTCATCACCGGGATCACCACGGACAACGAGCACAAGACTCACAACATCGACATCTGCGGTGTCGTGCAGAGCGTGGACAGCACCGGGCGTCTCTACTGGACCTGCACCAACGAGGTGCGCACGCTCATGTTCCCGATGGGAAAGAAGACCGCCAACGGGACCACTACCAAGATCTTCAACACGAACCTCGTCCTGGAGAACGCCGAGCAGGGCATGGTCGTGGACCCCGGCTTCGTCATCAACCCTTTCAATCGGCTCGTCCAGGTGGTCCCGACCATCAACAAGTACGAGACGCTGGAGGACCTGGCCGAGATGATCGGCGACAAGGCCACCAGCTGGGTGCAGGCCGAGATCATGAATCGGCTGTGCCCGGAGATTCGCGGCCTGCGGGCCCCTTCGCTTCGCCTTCTGAGCGCCCTTCCCAGGAACTTCGACGCGTCCCAGATCATGACCTCCTCGGCGCCTTTCGTGCGGCTGATGCTGCTGAAGGATCTCGAGAAGGAACTGGTCAGCAAGACCAACCCCCTCTACAGCGGCGTGACGGGCCTCAACTTCAACCTGATCCACCACTCGCGGTACGAGCAGCAGCTCGAGAACGTGAGGAAGCGGCAGGAGGAAGCCGAGCTCAACCGTACGCGGCGGCGCGAGGAAGCGCACAGCCGGTACCAGCGGCGGTTCGACAAGCCTTCCGGGCTTGGCGACGCGGCTGCGGCTGCGATGCAGCAGCACAGCGTCCAGCTGATCAATCTGCCGCAGTCGACGGAGACGAAGGCTCCGATCACGGAGAGCCAGCCCGTCGGCGTGGATCAGGGCAACAGCTCGGAAGCTGACGATCAGCCGTGATGTGCTGATCAACACATGAGTTTTAAGAACACCAGGGATAACTCTCTGGTGTTCTTTTATTTGTGCTTGTGGCGGAAATGGAAGACGCACGGGATTTGACTCTACCGTGAATACACGAACGTCCAAAGAATCCTGCTTTCGAAAGACTGCAAGGAGAACTTCGAGAATTGCTGGAATAGCCTGATAGTTCCCATGACTACAGCGTGGTTGGAAACAACGGGCGCGAAGGTTATAAAACTATGGGAAATTGGCCAATCAGCAGCCGAGCCGGTGTAAAATCCGGAAGGTTCAGAGACTATGCACGAAGCACCTGACCATTGAGTTGCAGGTGATGAGATAGTCCAGACTACAACCCAATAAGGGGCTAGCGAAAGCTAGAGTAGTAGGAGGTTCCCGTGGCCGCAAGGCCGTGCAGGTTCGACCCCTGCCAAGCACATTTCCGGAGCCTGACCGGAAGCGCCTGTTTTAATACTGTATGTGTGGTTAGATTGAATTTAGTTTTCAAGTTTCATGTAGATTAGTTGAATTTTCAGGATTTTCCACATGTGCGATTTTCACAGCGCGGTTATCGATGCGTCCGGCAAGATCTACCATCTCTCGTCCAACTCTCACTCTCAAATGCGCAATACATTTGGTATGCCAGCGGCTGGCTCTCGTCGTAAGGAGAGGGTCTGGGAACTCGAAGCAGATCCTCGTATGGCATTGCCGTCCGTACGGTCCATGGTCCGGGATGTTGACGGTACCTTCCCGGCACAGCACTATGCCAAGGTCCAGGACTACTACGAGGCACTTCAGCGCACTATCAGGACCGGAATCTTTACGACAAAATATCCTCAATTCCGTTCTCGCGAGTATCTCGACCTGCAGCAGGCTGTTATCAATAACCTGGGTTCTCGCCTCCCCGCAACAACTCTGGCGTGGATGCGGAAGTGCTCTTGGCTGAGCGGTAGTCTGCCAAAGCCGAAGGTTGTTCCGCAAAGCCTTGCATCTGTTCGCAGCAATCGTACTGCGATGCAGCTGTTGCGTACCTCTGGATTTGACAGGAAGACTGTCGAGTCTTATCTGCGCAATCCTAAGCGCAGCTTCGCTGTGCTGCGTGATGTATATCTGAACATCAACAGAAACGGTAATTACCGCAACAGCAGCATCGGTGCAGTTATTCGGAAGGAAATGGCAAAGCTCAACCCGACTCAGTTCGTTCGCTTTGCCGTCGGCAACCTGGCTTAAACTTAGCTAGTAAATTTGCACTAGGTTTTGCCTACTCTATTTTTATTTAATGGAGAACTGAATGGCATACCAAGTATCTTTTGCTCTTGTGCGCGCTGGTGGTTCAACTTACACACTCGCGCACCCAAACTTTAGAAACGAACCAGCTGCCGGGAATACACACAGTCATTCGCATATTTTTAGAACACTAGGTATCCCGTGGATTGACTTTATGTTGATCAATCCATTAAAAATGGGACGAACTAACACTGCAGTTCTAAGAATTGAGACTGCACCGCGTGGACTTTTCAGCGGTTCATTCGTGCCACCTCTACCTGCTGTTGGCGCGGATGGGGGTCCAAATAAAGTTAAAGCTGCCTGGAAGAATGAAGCGAAAAAACTACTAGAGAAATATCCGATTGATAATTGGGTAATTAACTACGACGTTGGGTCTAACGTTCTACCAGAATGGGCGAGCAGCAGACAAGACGTCATTGAAAAAATTGTAACAAATACCACCGAGAAAATAATGAGCATGGACGATAACTTCTTTGATGTAGAGATCAAAGAAGCGGTTGACGCGTTAAAAATCGCGTACCGAAAACATTGCATCTTGGGCGGGTATGGCGATCCAACGCTAGACAGCAAAGACCCAAAGCATGCCGCTCTCGTCGGCCTAGCATCAAAAATAAACGAATACGTCACGAAGTTCAGGACCCGCTATTCTCAGGAATATGGCACATTTGCGAGTGATCAGGTGACCAACGCAATCGCCGGTGGTGGCATCCCTATTTCTCGTGTATTTCCTGAGGACTTTGTAAAAGAGCTAACCGTCACTGATCTAATTGAACCAAACGAGTACGCAAATCAAGCCAAAGACGACGCTGCGTACTTTAAGAAACTTGCTAGAGAGAAGAAGCTAGAAGAAGCTAAAAAAGAAAAAGAGAAACGAGCTAGAGAAAAAGCGGAGAAACTCGCCAAAGCTAAGTTCATGCGTATGGTCAAAACGCTCTCCAAAGATGCGAGTGGCGTACTTGGGTCGTATGACAAAGCGCGATCAATGTTTACCTTGTCGGATGCGAACACGCGAGTTGGTATTCCGATTGAGGTTCAGCCATACGCACAAGTAACGTGTGGATCATCAAAATCAAATACACTGACGTTGTACAGCTTGCCAGCGAGATCCGGATCTAGATCTCACGAGGTAAACGTTGCTATTAATTCTCTGGCATCTTTGCCACTTACTGGCACGGAAAAACCTAAGCTGATCGTGATTCACGAAATAGTTGTCATTGACTCCACCGGAGATTACTGTGCAGTTGTCGCGGTAGATAAAGATACCGACTACTGGGTTAGTTCTCCGAAGTTTTATGAAACTCTTGCTGGCATGTTTGGTGACAAATCAGATATTTCGTCTCTGATGTCTGCAATCGCCAGTAAATATACTGCCGTAAGTGGTCAAGGTAAATTAATCGACATGCGTCGCACCATACGGCACAATGTGCTTGGGTTGAAAGACGCTCTGGGCTCTTACGTTACGCAAGCTGACAACACAAGAAATATCAATACGACGCGAGGCTACAAAACTCACGCAGCTAACACACGTGTTCTAATCGAAGCATTTTTACGTGGGTGGAGTGCGATTAAACGCGATGTTAACGCATTCATCGATAACTACCCGAACGTTGTAAATGAGATGCGTATATGGGTAACAACGCCCACATCTAAACCATCTCAGCAAGTAAAATCTCCGAAACTACCAAACAAAACGCCCAAGATTAGCACAACAAAAGTACAGAGTACTACCGGTAAAGCAGCTAAAAAGACGACAGCTACTAGAAAACTAACGCCAAGAGCAAAGGGGTATAAAGAGAACTTGGCCGAGCTTACGAACGCTCTAAGTAAATTGAAAGAATCAGTCACTGTCACTTCTAGCTAGTTTTGTTTCTGTTAGTTTTGTTGTGCCTGTTTTGGGTTTGCTTTTCTAGAGTTTTTTCAGAGACTTCCATGAAAAAACAAAAAATCTCGATTCAGGGTTTTACACAGTTTTTAAATACTACATCGATCAAAAAGGCAAGAGTATGCAGCACCACTGAGGGTTACATTAATGAGTATGTAAAAGCTGCATTACGTTTACCAAAAGCTAAAACTATGTTGCTTGTCTTCGAGGACAAGATCAAGATGAAGATCATCAATAGAAAACATAAATTTTCCGTCATTCTGCCAGATGATTTGTACGTCTGGTTCGATGACGTCAACAGCAAAATATCGGAAGAATCCGAAGATAACGGCAAGCTGTTCGTATCTAAGAAAAGGGCTATCGAAATAGCAAATAGCACTTTTCGAGAAGAAGAGCCGACTAAAAGCCACTCAAATTACTACGGACATAGTTACAATGGATCGAGCTACGGCAAAAGTGAGTATGGAGGCAACTCCAACGTTGGGTTTCTCGGGTACTCCAGACCACAAGGGCACTTCGACCACTACGGAGACCACGACTTCCGGGACAGCCGTTTCGCCAACAAGATCGACAGAACAGACTTTAGGCCAGCAGATTCCCCCAGGACCGTCTCTCCAGAAGAGGGATTTAAATGGGAACGAGTCGCGGCCGGTAAACTTCGCTTGGTTAAGCACGACGATCAACGCGTTGAGTCGAATTTTGACTATGGTATTCCCGATCAGACGCAGGGGACGTCCGGGAACGTAATGTCAGAACACTCCGCGATTGGCAACAGCTCTCCTGACGAGTTCTTCAGCGATCTCCCATGAATCAACAAAAAGCCATCAACCTACTAAAACAACCTGATAAAAAGTTCGAGACTTCAGAAGAATGGCTGTTGAGTAGAGGATACCGAAAGCTCGCTAACGGTGTCTTGGTGTCGACCAGAGAATCCAGAACGCTCGAAGAAAAGGAGCGTAAGGAAGCCGAAATCGAAAAATTCTCACATGGTGATAAGTATCATCAGATCCCGGTGAGACATGTAGACTTGTCGTTGCCGCGACGCGACCACGAAACGCCGTGGCAACGTGAACCGTGGAAACAGGATTACTTCGAGAGCCTCTACAAAAAGGATCACGGGTGCAAGCCAGTTCGCTTACCGGGATCCAAAAACAAACAAACACGTATCGCAATTACATTTAGCGGTCGTGTTCAAGGTGTAGGTTTTCGTCATTCGGTGATTTCTTGCGTGGAGAAATCTAATCTGCAAGTCACCGGATTCGTACGAAATCTGCCTGACGAAAATGTCTACGCGGTGTTTCAGGGAAAACTGGAAGATATACAAAAAGTCTACGAATCCATCTTTGACAAATGCCACGGTGCCAGGATCGACAAAACAACGGTCAAGGTGCTGGGCTATGTTGATGGTGAGTTCGGCTTCTATCAGCGCGGCAATAGCTGGGCTAAGAGTCTCTACTCCAGCTTCAAGCACAATGATAACTACACCCCCACGCCCAACCACGAGTACAGACCCAATGCTAATCACGTGGCTGTGGGTCGCGCTAACTACGAAAACTACCAAAAGAAAACAATTGTGATTGACAGCAAGGGCGGAATACCACAGGTAGAGAACGAGCGCCTTGCAGCAATCCGCAAAACAATTGCAGATTACCAACGGAGACAGTCACTAGACGATCCAGATGCGCAGAGAAGTCGTTTTCTGAGTTCGTCCGGCTACTACGAATAAAATATCAGTCGAGTAGCTCAGTTGGCTAGAGCATTCGCCTTACACGCGAAAGGTCAAGGGTTCGAGCCCCTTCTCGACTACATAACACTGCAGTTATCTAATGATGACTGCAGTGGTTTAAACTGGGGTGCTAGAAATATAAAAACCTAACCATAGATTATCAATTGAATAGTAGTTTGGTATCCAGGCACAAAAAAGAGGAACAAGCTCATGACAACTGCTCCTGCTTCGATCGCTCGGATCATCGCGACCCGGGCAGCCAAACAGCCGAAGGCTCAGGAAGCCCTCACGGCTTTGAACACGCTGTTCATCAAGGACCCGACCCGCTTCTCCGGCAAGAACCGGAAGTACGACGCGTTCGACGCCAACGACAAGGACATCCCGAACACCGACGACCAGCCGCTCGCTGGTCGTGTCTGGGCCGAGATGAAGCCTGCGATTCAGCAGCTTGCCGACGTGGCCTCATGGAGCTTGACCTTGGCGCGTGCGAACACGGAGGCCAAGGGCAAGCTGGAGATCGGGGGTATCAGCATCGCTGGCATTCCCGTGACGTACCTTCTGGAGCTGGAGAAGAAACTCCAGGATCTCCTGACGCTGGTCCGGAACGCGCCGACCCAGGATCCGCGCGTGCCCTGGTCGTACCACAAGGACCAGGACTGCTTCGTCGCCAAGGGCAATGTGACCGTGCGTACTCGCAAGACGCCGACGGTGATCGTCAAGGCCCCGGCCACCGAGAATCATCCGGCGCAGGCCGAGCTAATCAATATGGATCAGCCGGTCGGGCAGTACACCGACGACCTGTCGTCGGGCGCACTTCCGTTGGCTGTCAAGCGGGATACGATGACTCGTCTGACGGCCGCCATTGAAGCCGTGAAGGCTGCGCGTGCTGAGGCCAACTCGCAGAAGGTTTCGGTGGTCGAGAACGACCTTCCGAAGCTGTTCGACTGGCTTACGCAGCCGATCACGAGCATCTCGAAATAACGCGGGCTTTACCGCAAGCTTATAGCTTAAACTTAATAGCTAAGCTCAAACAACTATATTGCGCAGGTTTGCAGGTTCGAATCCTGCCCCCGCCATTTCGAATTTCTGGCGGGGTACGCTAATTGGCAACGCGCTGCGCTCTATAGCTTTTCAAGCTTGTCCGCGAAGCTCAAAAACCAGCGAGGTGAACTGCTCAATCGAGGTTGCGTGGAAATCTGTCGAAGACGGAGGTTCAAGTCCTTCCCCCGGAGCCATATCTTCTCTCGAGAAGGTGCGGCTCCGGGGTAGCACAGCGGTAGTGCGTCGACATTGAGGTAAATCACGCAATTAAACGAAGATGAAATGTGAGCAGTTTAACAGACATCAGTCTGTTCTCGCAAACAGTTTCATACACTGTACCGCCCCGTCGCGCGCGCTAAACGCGACGGGGCATTAAACCAACTGCGACTAACCTCGCAGTTGGTTTTTAAGGAGAAAACATGCAGCATTGGCTGGATGCGATTGGAGACAAATCAAGACGTGCATCACTTTTGACTACAAAAGCGGAATACTCTGTATGTTGGGTGTCTCGCAGTGGTACTTCAAATCTATCAGTTGTCTATAAGTGTGATGGCACGGACAAGAAAGACTATGTTCCGATTTCGGACGTAGTTCGTGTGTCGTTCATGTCAGAGTAATTATGTCACAAACACCCGACTCGCCGGACAACGCTCAATCATTGCGTATACGCTCAGATCAGCACGTACATCGCCTCGGTGCTGAGGCGATGGTGCTTAACCAAGGAACTGATCCTCGTCAGTTTGTTTTGGATCTCGAGAAGCATCGAGAACAACAGAATGAGGAAGTAGGTGTACGCGAAGCATTCTTCTGTGTGCCTACCGATGGCGCAATCGCCATGAAGCGCGCACTTGAGAGGGTCTGCGGATTCACGAATTTGACTACGACTCCGACTAAGAATGGAGAAGAGCCACCGCAGGTTATTCGTGTGCGAACTTCTGCGAATACCTACGAAGATTGTGTCTGGGGTCGGATGGAGATTCCAGGAATTGATGGCTACATCGAGCCTTCTCTATCGCTGACTGCTAACTTGCCAACATTTGTGGTAGAGGGGCGCTGCAAGCAAAGCAGCAAACCACAAATAGATATGATTACGGCTGAGATGCGCAAAATCTTGGCTGAAGAATCTATCTATAAAGGCAAGACAATAAAGCTAGAGCTGGCTTCAATCGATGACTTTGGGCAGCCCAGGTCACACAGTGAGTTTGAGTTTGACTGGGATAACGATCAGCCGACATTTGTGGATGTCTCGAAATATGACATCAGTCGTTTGTCGTTTAACCCGGCGACGGCAGAACAACTCAAAGATCAGCTGTTTGGTTTTATCCAGTACAATGACGAGTACATGAAGCTCGGCATTCCATCCTGTAGAACAGTGATGTTGAGTGGCGGTTTCGGTACTGGTAAAACCCTAACTGCTTCGGCTCTATGCCGTACCGCCAATGAGTGCGGCTGGACCGCTATATATGTGACACACATCAAGTCTGTGTTCACTGCGCTGAAGTTGGCTGAGACAATGCAACCAGTTGTCATCTTCATCGAAGATATTGACACAATGTTGCCCATACTTAAAGCCATGCCGAACTACTCTGGGTTTGCCATCTTCAAGAGGCTCGGCGAGGTTTTGGATGGCATCGACGCAAAAAATCTGCGTCGATTGATTGTCGCAACGACAAACCACCTGAACGATATTCCCAGTTCGTTTATCCGTCCTGGGAGATTCGACAGTATCATTCACTATCAACCGCTAGAAACTGACACAACCGAGGCAATCATCCGCAAACTTTTTGGGGACCTGATGGATCCAACCGAGGATCTGTCACAAGTGCTGAAGGTGCTCGGAAATAAGCCTGTCAGTTACATAAGTTGTCTAGTGAATGACGTGAAGGCGCGTGTCGCTCGTCGCAACTGTCTCTCACCGGCAATGCGCGGAGATAAAATCACAGCCAGTACTTTGCTTGACGTGCAGAGTCTGTACTCTGTGAATAGCGACGCTCCGAAGGAATTCTCCACACATGATTCGTCCAGGATGATACCTGGCCTTCCTCCGGAAATACTCGGCGGTGTTTTTGGGTTGATTAACGATGTAATCTCTGGAAAAGAGGTTACGCGTGGTGTGTTGCGTATTACCGTTGAGCGCATGGACGATGCTCCGCCAAATGGAGAAGTTAGTCCCCCGGATTCAGAAGGTCCCGGAGACAACTAATCCAATGAATAAACCAGCAATTGACAGCGCATCAACGGTACCACAGCGACTCAAGCAACTCGAGACCGCCGTGAAACAGCTAAGAGACCAGTTGGCGAAGCTCAATCTTGAGCTGCAGGCAATCAACCGAGCGATCAAGTCTAAGTAATAGACTCACGCCTCTGTAGCTCAATTGGATAGAGCATTGGATTTCTAATCCAAAGGTTGCAAGTTCGAAGCTTGCCAGAGGTGCCTAAAATGGCCCCGTGGCTGGAATTGGCAGACGCAACGGACTTAAAATCCGTTGTCCGGAAACGGGCGTGTGGGTTCGACTCCCACCGGGGCCATGGTTGCCGCTGTGGCTGGAATTGGAAGACACGCCACATTCAAAATGTGGTTCTCGAAAGAGAGTACAGGTTCGAGTCCTGTCAGCGGCACTATGGAGCAATCAAATCTAGCTTCATCGAATACCTCAAAAATTCGTAAACTTTATCAGCGTACAATATTTTTGTTTTTTGTAGTACTTTTTCTTTTGTGCGCTGGTGTATCTCTTGGCTGGCTCACCAGCCGGTATCACGTGTTGCCAACAGAGTCACGTGTTTTGTTGGCTATCGTGGCACCAATCACATTCTATATAGCCATGTGGTTATCCTCGAGATATTCGAAGAATTCCAGAGGTGCGTAAGAAACCGGAGAACTCAGTTGGCCAAAGAGACGAAGAAACCAACTACTTCTGAGCCAGAAAAGAAGTGGGAACTGCTGCCCGAGCACGAGGCGCAGATTCCCGCTTGGCGCGAGAAGTGGCTAAAGCATATGTTTACCACGGAACCCATGAACTTCAAGGCTACGGCTGAGGCGGTTTACGGGATGTGTGACGTGGTGAAGGTTCCCCATATGCGCACTGTTGGGTGCGTGTCGATCATTCAGGGGGTTATCGCGCTGGCGTGGATTTCGGCGTGGCACGACTTCGTGGCGCAGCTGAAGGAAACCAAGTGCGCGAAGGCTATCGAAATGATCCCGAAGGCTCCCAAGATCACGCTGCCGTCCGATACTCTTCGGCAGTGCTCGATCAATATCTTCCTCGCGGGCATCCACCCGGACAAGACATTCTCGTACAATCCAATCGATGAGTACAAGGCGGCGGTAAAGAAGCCGCCGACCAACTCCGATCACTTCGTGGAGATCTACGAGAGCCTTCGCAATCTGGTGCGAAGCATGGTTCCGGACGAGCTGCTCGCCCAGATCACCAAGGCGTGCGACACCGCCAACAAAAACAATACATTCAAACCAACATTCGAGATCATCACTCTGAACGCTGGTGATGAACTCCGAAATTGGTACAGCTACTTCAGCGGCGGTAATGAGTGGTCATCGTGGCCTGCCTATCTGTCGTTCATACATGATGTGATTGGGTTCAGCCACGAGCCTGAGACTTCTCATTATCGCAAGTTCGAGGCTGCGGCCATCCACGGTGGTCCGCGCCTGCTGCATCCCGAAGTTGCACTGCTGTGCGAGCGCCCGGTTCGTCGGTGCATTCGGGAAAACGGGCGCGGTGGTCACGAAGCCCACTGCGAAGACGGCCCCAGCTATGAGTGGTGGTGCGGCTATCGGCTCTGGCACCTGAACGGCATGGACGTGGACGAGCAGCTCGTTCTGCGTCCCGAAACTCAGACTATCCAGCAAATCGATAAAGAATCCAATAACGATATCCGTGCGCTCCGGCTGGCGCGATTTGGTGAAATGCGGTATATCAAAGAGTCCAACGCCAAGGTTGTCGACTCCCGCAACCACCCGCGCGACGGCACTCCCGAGAAGCTCTACCGTCTTGCTAACAAGGAGATGCGCTTTATCGTTGTGGATCCTTCCACCAATGAAAACGTCGTTTTGAACATTCCTGAGACCGTTACGACGTGTGCTGCTGCTCAGGCATATCTGTCGCACGGTCTCGACGAGTTCGCACATCTACGGACTTGATTTATTTATCTAATAGCATAAAATAAAATATACTCTATAATTCGCAATCAGGCTTCACGTAGAGTGCAGAGTTCGTCAAAGGAAAGAACATGAGCATTCAGAAAGAAATTTCCGAACTGGGCAACAAGGTCGCTTGGTCCACTGGAAACGAGTCGGACTTCACCGGCGGCACCGCCGTCCAGACGCTGCCGTCGGCACCGGCGGTGCCGCCCTTGGTGGAGACGAAGACGCCCTCCATCTTCGACAACTCGGCCGCCCAGCCCGGCGACGCCTTCTTCCAGGGCGACCTGATCCTCCTCGTTCTGGATGAGTTCCCGAAGGATCTGGTGGTCCCCTCCAAGACTGCGCAGCTCGCGGAGGGCGACACCAAGGGCTCCCGGCACATCGTCACCGGCGGCAAGGTGTTCGTGGCCGAGCCGAACTGCCGCGAGAAGCTGCAGAATCTGATCGAGGCGACCGTGCGGAGGCACAACCCGAAGTGCAAGAACTTCAAGCTCGAGGGCCCCGAGAAGTTCATGTGGCTCGGGCCTGTGGTGCTCGCGGACACCGACGAGTGCAACGTCACCCACCCGCAGCACCCGTGGCAGAAGTTCGCGAAGGGTGTGACGTTCGCCACGATCTTCCAGCGCAATCTGAGCGCCGAGGGTCGGGCGATTCGCGCTCGGGACTGATTTCTGGTCCGTCAGAAGTGTCATATCACCCCCGGGGAGAGCCCCCGGGGGTTTTTTGAGCGGTAGCACAATTGGTAGTGCACTGGCCTTTGAAGCCGGGGGTTACTGGTTCGACTCCAGTCCGCTCAGTTATGTCCAAACAATCAGTCAAATCAAAACTTTTCTATCATGGTCCGTTGATGATAGCTCTATTTCAATGTTTTACGCTACTATTCTATATCCCCACGGACGCTTACGCATACGAACAAGAGAAACATCTCGGTGTTTTTGTTGTTCTTAGCGTCGTCATCGCGTTCATGAACATTACCAATTCAGTCCTTGCCAGCCAAGGTCTGGCTTACGCAGACAACGTGAATAGCCTCACTGATGAGATGTTGAAGGAATTCAACAAGGTTGTATCAATAGCTACACGTGCTCTCGACGACAACAAAGAACTTTCTAAGCAGGTTAGCTACTACAAGAAGCAAACAGAAGAGCTCAACAAATTACTGAGCATGCGAGCTAAAGATAACTAACTCAAGTTGCCTGGTCTCGTCGTCTAGTCGGTAGGACGCAACCCTTTCAAGGTTGAAACACGGGTTCAATTCCCGTCGAGACTACTCAAATTCTCGACTAGCTCAAAGGTAGAGCAAGCGGCTGTTAACCGCTAGGTTCAAGGTTCAAATCCTTGGTCGAGAGTTCTTAATTAATGGTAGTTTTATGTCATAATATAATGATACTGAAATAACAGATAGCTAAGCTAAATTTAGATTAGTCTGTGTATGGTATGCATGCGCACAGGAGTCGCTGATGCGAAACGACATCGCTAAAGTCTTGGTCGAGCGCCCACGTCTTGGGGGAAACAGACAGGGCATTCGAGTTGACCGTCGAAGGAGCAAAGAAGCTCTCAAGAACATCGACAATCTGGACGACTGGTACGAGTCGGACTACGTCACTCATCGTGGCATAAAATCGGTTCATTATGTCACCTCCCCGAAAGCGAATGAAAAACATCTCAACGAAAACCTGAGTCCGTTGTGGCGTTTTTTGATCCGCAATCGTGGTCGTGCATGGGACGAGGTGTACCACGATATTATGGAAAATCTGAACATGAACAATGCCGTGCAGTATCACGTTTGGCAGCACCTGGTGAAATTCGATATGGTGCGCACACCCGTGGTCATGCTCAACGGCGTTCCACATGTACGGGCCATTCTGGGGAGATGGACCCCGTTGAACGAAGCCACAGATCTTTACGTGCATCCGGAAACCAAGACACTCGAAGGGTGCACGTCTGGAAATGTGAACAAGAATTATCATTTACCGGTCCCGAAAACAAACGAGCTGAGGCAAGACGAGAACGATCCGCTGACGTTCTATCTGCAAGAAGGTAAGTTGTGGTTCAAGTACGTCTGCCGAGAACCCACAAAAAGTGAAGAGTTCATGCAGATGTTCTCACGATACGAGTTCTCGCCTGCCAGCTATCTCCCGGACAACTCGCCCTACACGGCGTTGAAG
>ERZ761584.251-NODE-251-length-19477-cov-6.368912_pt1 | contig 19477 bp, 39 predicted proteins | sample MGYA00512168_ERZ761584 | MGnify/ENA primary metagenome ERZ761584 (study PRJEB28899, sample SAMN03785564) | bioreactor sludge metagenome | biome: EBPR Sludge; feature: EBPR Bioreactor; material: 0.22µm filtered reactor supernatant | place: Saint Lucia: Queensland...
CTCGTACTCAGCGCGGGCTTCTTCGCCGTAGTCGGGCGGGCCGTCCGTCTTCCCCGCCGTGTCGCGCGCGAACTCCGGGCACGTCTGACGCGCGGTCGTGTATTTGCCGGAGAATGGGCCGGCGGCGAGACACATCGCCTCGACCTCCCCCGCAGGGTTCGTAGTCCCGCCGCCCGCCCGTGCGATCATGTCGGACCAGTAGCGACACCCTTCGCAGTTGTTCTCTCCCGAATACATCAGACCCCCCATACCTTTCGCGCGCGCCGGACCGCGCCCTCGTTCTTCCGGTCCCAAAGACGGAGCTGGCGATAGAACTCTTCGTCGCCCGGCTCCCCGTTGATCCTGGCGTCGCATCCGGTCCCGGAGCCGACGAGGAGAGCGGCGCAACGTCCGGCCTCCTCGGCGCTGCCGGCGCGGAGAACGGCGAGCGGGTAGAACCTCTCCGGGTTTTCGACGAGGCCGCAGGAGGAGGTTCCATCCGTCATGATAGAGAGGGCCGGGCATGGCCCGATCTCGCGGATGAAAACCCGCTGCCCAAGCGGGCATAGGGTCGCGTAGCAGCACGCCCCGCAACGATTGCAGGGCGAGCCGTGAGGCGGTTTACGCTCGACCATCGAGCGGGGAACGACGACTTGAGCGGGCATCAGCGCACCAACGACTTCGGCCGGGTCCCGAACCGCGCGCCCGCGATCTGCATCCGCTCATCGTTCGAATAACCGACGGAGGAAGCGTAGCCGCGGAGGGCCTGTTCGAGAGCTTCGAGCTTGATGAAGGGGCGGAGCTTCGCAATGTCGAGCGCGGAGAGGTCCGTGATCTCCGCAAACTTCTCCGTTCCCATCGTCGAGAGGACTCCGTCGTCGCTCCGCTGCCGCATGATGTCAGCCGGCCGCGCGAGCGTCGAGACGTAGGCGTCCTCCGCCTTCGCCTCCGCGAGCTTCGCATCGACGGTCGCGGCCGCGGCCGCCTCCTCCGCCTTACTCGCGACCTCTTCCTTCGCGGCGGTCGTCTCGGGTTTCCGGGCGCGCTCCGCGGCGAGGCGGGCCTCCTCCGCCTCCCGACGGGCCTTCTCCTCCGCCGCGGTCTTCGCGGCTAGTTCGCGGGCGGCTCTCTCCGCTTCGAGGCGCCGACGCTCCTGCTCCGCCGCGAGGATGCGGCTATCGTAGTTCGTCAGCTCGGCTTGCAGCTTGTCGGCGATCGCGTCGCGGTCGCGCTTGTTGTCTTTCCGGAGCGCGGTCCGGAGGCGGCCGAACCACTGATCGACCGCGTTCCCGCGGCGAAGGTGAGGCTGCTTCTCGATCTCGCGGAGGCCCTCGATCCGGGTCGCGGTGTCGCGCAGCCGTTTAATCATCTTCGTGACCAGGTTCTTCCCGTCGCCGTCGGTAATCGGAAGCGGGATTGCCTCCGCCTCCGCGATGATCTCCTCGACGGATTGGGCGAGGCCGGCGTAGTCGGACTCGAGTCGGCTCGTCTCTTCGGCGGCGTAGTCGATGTTCTGCGTGTTGTCGCCGATGCCTGGGGTCTGCGTGTTCATAGGGTCTCCTGCTTTCAAAGAGTTGATGACGCTGCGAGTCAGAGCGCCACGACAAGAACGGCGCCGGCGACCATCGCCGCCACGCCGAGGAAGAAGATCACTTCGTCTTGGGAAATTTCGAGTTTCGATAAGGCTGTAGTCATCCGACCGCTCCCGGGTTCGTAGGGTTACGACGCACCCCGAATTTAGGGAAAATCTTCCCCGGCGTCAACCGGGTCGGAGGGTGCCCGGGTTGCCTTTTCGCGGCCGGTAGGGTAGGGGGAACGGATGACCCCGGAAGAACTCATGCGAGCAAACCTGATCGTCCTGGCGCAAACCTACGCGCAGGCGAAGAAGCTATCGCTCGCGACGGTATCGAAGGAGATTCACGGTAATCAGGCGTTTTTCGCCGAGTACCTCGCCGGGAAGATGTCCCCAACCGTCCGGACTTACTTCCTGATGATCGACAAGCTGAGGGTGAAATGGCCCCGGGGAGTCAAATGGCCGAAGACGGCCTCTATCCCAAAGTTGGGGAAAAAAGTCGAAAGGGCGAGGGTCGCAGCCTAACTCAAATTTCGCGACCGTGTTATGGTCAGCGAATCATGAACGACCCGGCTTACGATACTCTCTGGATCTCCGTCCCCCTCTCCGGCGATACCGTTCGCCGCTTGAGGAAGCTCGCGGACATGTGTCACGCTGACCCGAAGGCGGTCGCGGCGTCGTTGCTTCACGACGTCCTCGCCGACGACGAAGGCGCGCACCCTCTGGAAGTCATGCCGGTCCTGGGTCGCGCTTGAAAACCTCAAACAGCAAGGAGAGACAAACTATGGCGAAGAAACCGGAGACCGGAGAGACCGAGGCGACGACCCTCATCTTCCCGAAGAAGAGCGCGTGGGACGAGCTGATCGCCTCGAAGGCGCAGGCGAAGAAGCGCGCGCAGAGCGCGAACGGTGCCTTCTCGAAGGTGATGGGACGCCTAGTCGAGGAGGAGCACATGGACCGCCGCGCCGCCCGGCTCGTCGCCGCGCTCGCCGCGATCGAGGACCCGGAGGATCTTCACGTCACGTTCCACCATATGATGGACGGCATTAAGAAGCTGAAGCTCGACGAACGCGCGATGGCGGCCCCGGACTTCTTTGATCCGCCGACCGCACAGACCGCCGCGAAGGGCGTTCAGGCCGCAAAGGGCGGCCGGAAGAAGCGCGGCGGAAAGGACGACAAAACCGAGGCCGACATGACGAACGTCGCTCACATCGGTGACGCCGCCCGGAAGGTGACCGAGCAGGCGGGCGCCTCTCAGACCGCGTGAGTGCCGAGACGGCAGAACTCTTCGACGATGGGCCGGCCGCTTTGGTGGTCGGACCTGTCTTCGTCTGCTTTGAGCTTCGCGGGAAGCCGGGTCACAAGGGACGGCACCGCTCCCGGATCGTGATCCCGAAGGAAGCATGGAGCTACGACACCCGCGGGAATAAATGGATCAACCCGATCGGGGCGAAGCGCATCTTCGTTCACAACTACCCGGACCCGGAGACGGAAAAGTATGAGCAGACGCTTCGCGAGGCAGGAGCCCTCTTCATGCGCGGGAGGGTGCCGACCCTCCGGCCATGCGCGCTCCTCGTTCACGCGTTCCTGCCGATCCCGAAGAGCTGGACGCGATCAGAGCGGCGCGCAGCGCTTTCCGGGGCAATCCTCCCGACGAGCCGGCCGGACGACGACAACTATTTGAAGATCCGCGACGCCCTCGACGGCGTCGTCTGGAAAGAGGATTCTCAGGTTTGCGACTCGCGGGTCCTGAAACGATATTCCGATCAACCGGCTCTTCGAATCGAGGTCCGGGAGTTCGTTCCTCCGGAGGAGTTGAAACGATGATGAAGGGCCTGCGCTCGATCGTCCCCCTCTCTCGGGAATCCCTCCGCGGCATCGAGCAGTCGCCGATCATTGGTCATCCGCCCGTGATCGAATGGATCAACCCTCGCGAACTCTACATCGAAGAAAGCTATCAGCGCGACGTCGGCGAGAACGGAACGGCCCTGATCCGGAAGATCGTCAAGGAGTTCTCTTGGCACAAATTCAAGACTCCGATCGGCTTTCGGGCTCCGGAGTTCGACGGGGTCATCGTCGTCGTTGACGGGCAGCACACGTCGATCGCCTCCGCTACGCGCGGCATTGAGCGGATACCGGTCGCGGTCTATGAGAACGCGACCGAGGCGGAGAGGGCCGCGGCGTTCGTCGCGCACAATCGCGACAAGATTGCCTTGACGACGCAGGCGATCTTCAAGGCGGACCTTGCGGCCGGCGACGCGCTCGCGGTTGCGGCAAACCGGGCCTGCGAGGCGGCCGGAGCGAAGATCCTTACGCAAACGATCAGCCTGGCGCTTGCTCGCCCGGTCGGCGAGACGATGGCGGTCGGGACGATCCGGTCGATCGTCAAGAAGCTCGGCGAAGAGCATCTGACCCGGACGATGAAGGTCCTCGTCGCCGCGGGCCGATCAAGGCGCAGGAGATCAGCGCGGTTTCGAACATCCTCGTGAACTGGCGAGACGACGCTGATGTCGACGCGCGCCTGGCCGACTTGATCCGATCGAAGACCGCGAAGGCGTGGGCCTCCCTCGGCGCGCAGGAAGCCGGGACGCCTCCTCAGGCTCTAACGACGCTCTGGCTCCGCGCTTTGAGCTCCCGCCTACCCGCGGCGACGAAGAAGGACCCGGGGCCGGTCCCGACCGGAGAAGTCCGGAGGACGACGGTCGACAAGCCGAAGGCCGAATCTGTCAAGCCGCCGCCGCCTTCCGTCAAGCTATTCCCGCCTTCCGTCAAGGAACCCGCGCCGGCCGTCCCGGTGAGCAACTACCGGACGCCGGACCCGCCGAAGCCGGTCTACCTGACGCAAGCGAACGGGATCTTCGTCGCGATCGACGGGCGCATTACGAAGGGCGATGATTGCGCCGCCGTCTCCGCCGACGCCGCGAAGCTCGTCGCGCGCCTCGTCTCCGTCATGCCGGCTCAGATCGGCTTCGAGCGCCTCTCGCAGTACGTCTTCTCCGGGAGGGCGAACGCCCGGATGCTCCTCGACGACCTCGTCGAGACCCTCCGGCGGCCGCTCGCGGGGATCGGGCTTGAGATTTACCGGGTAGAGCGGTCCGGGTACATGATCCGGGAGACCGCGAAGAGCGGGGATAACCTTCTCCGGGCTCAATGGACTTACATCGCAAAGTCGCGATATTCGATTCGATAGGCAGGGATTCGGTCATATGAGAAGAAGGCGCCGCGGCGGAGATCGCCGCCTACTTTCATTGCAAGGCGTTACGGTTAACGCCCGGCAGAGGATGAACGGGATCGACCTCCTTGCCGCGCTTCCGGATAAAATCGCAACGCTCGTTTTCCTTGACCCGCAGTACCGGACGATTCTCGACGAGCTGAAGTTCGGGAACGAGGGCGCGAGGCAGAAGGGAAGGACGGCGCTTCCCTCGATGAGCGATTCCGACATCACCTACTTCGTCAGCGAGGCTGCGCGCGTCCTTCACCCGTCCGGGCATCTGGCCTTGTGGATGGATAAGTTCAGCCTCGTCGAAGGCATCTTTCGCGGCTGGATACGCCGCGCGCCGTCGCTGGCGGTGGTCGACATGCTGGTGTGGAACAAGCTGCGCATCGGCATGGGCCGGCGATCGCGCGTCCAGACCGAGTACGTCGTCATCTGCCAGAAGGCACCGCAGCGCGCGGCCGGCGCATGGACCGACCGCGGCATCCCCGACTGTTGGGGCGAACACCACGATCGCGAGGTCCATCCGCATTGCAAGCCGTTCCGGCTGACCGAGCGACTGATCCGCGCGATGACCGAACGCGACGACCTTGTCGTTGATCCCTGCGCCGGGGGCTACGGCGTCCTCGAAGCCTGCCAGCAAAGCGGGCGCATCTTCTTGGGGTGTGATCTCAATGGCTGAGTGCAACTGCTTCAGCGGCCCACGGTGCCAGTACCATCACTGCCAACGGTTCGCTTTCGGAGTGGCATCCGTCCCGGTTTCATGGAAGCCGTTCGCGCTCGGCGGCAAACTGTTTTGCATCCCGTGTTGGAAATACTTCTGTGCGGCATGGCGAGCCTTCCCGGGGATGCGCCTATGACGCGGCATCTGAAAGCGCACGAGCGCCAAAGGCGCGCGGTAGCCCGCAGGGAGGGCGCGCTGGCGCGTGCCGAGCTTCGGGAGCCATCCGTGCCCCGCGCGCCGGCAGACGGCGCTACGTCCTTCCCGGTCAAGGCTCGCGACCCGGACACTGACGCCGCGATCGCCGCCTTCCTCGCCGCCAAGCAGGGGGGACAATGAGCGAGGAAAGGTCAGTTATCGATCTAGTGGAGATCCTGATTGTCTCCGGGGGACTGTCCCCGGGGACAGCCCTCCGGGTCGCGCGCGAGATCGATCAGGCCTTCTCACTTTCCACTAGGTCTGGGGGGTCGGACCCGGATCAGCGCGAGCGGTGGCGGCTCAAGAAGGAGCGCCAGCGGGCGCGCCGGAAAGCGTTGTCCCCGGGGGACTGTCCCCCCGAGGGTATTACTTCTACTACCTCTAAGACTCTATCAGTGAAGGAAGAAAGTAAGACCAAGAAATTGTCCCCGGGGGACAAGGGGGACAGTCTCCCTGCGGTCGACGATGGCTGGCCGGTAGACTTCCTCGACCAATTCTGGACTGCTTTCCCGCCATACCGTCGCGAGTCGAGGCGGAAGGTCGGCGAGAAGCTCGCGCGCATCCGCGCCGACGGGAAGGTCTCGTGGGAGAAGATCCTCGGTGGCGTCCGGAAGTACGCGGCGACCGACCCGGGGCAATACGCGTGCGCACCGATCGTCTGGCTGAACGGCGAGCGGTGGGATCGAGAATACGGTTCGGTATCGAACGGAGGATCGAATGAAGCAGCTCGGAACAACTCTGCCCGCGGGAGCGGGGCGACCCTTGGTGCCGTCCTACGGCGCCGTATCGCCGAACGCGATGCTCGCAGTTCGCCAGAGGGGAATCCGGCCGCCGGTCGCGAACCGCGAGACGGACCTGCTGATCCCGCGCTCGACTTGGTCGTCGTGGATCGAGACGGGAAGGGAACGGCAGCTTCGCCGCGCCCTGACCGCTGAGGAGCGCGCGAAGCTCGAAGCCCGCCGCGCGGAGCTTGCGCCCTGGGTAGGCCCCTATCACGATGAGGAGCTTGACGACGTCGCCCTCGCGCTCGTCGACATGTACCACGGCTTCCCGAGCTTTCAGGGGCAGAGCCTTGAAGCGATGGCGGCGAAGACGGAGTCGGTCGGACTCCTGCTTCGTCGCGAGGGAATGCCGCTCTGGGCGATCGAGAAGGCCTGCGCGAGAATCCGCGCGAAGGGGTTCGTCAAGCGGGAGGGAAATCGGACCTTTACGGAGCGGCACTGGCCGCCCTCCGACGCGGAGCTGGTCGAGGAAGTCCGGATCGAGCGGAAGCTATACGGCGACGCCTACGACGAGGCGGAGCGGCTCCTCGCGGCAACGGTCGAAGCCTGATGCCGTTCGACTTTGATGACGTCATCCCGCCGGATTTATTCGCAAAACAGCGACGGGAAGACATGCTCCGGGAGGCGGCGCAGCGCGAGGAGGCGGAGAAGCGCGCGGCTGCGGAATCGAAGGCGAGGGTCGACGCTACGACGCGACGGGCAAACGAGAGTTTCCTCCTGGCGGAGTATGAGCGGTCCGGCGTCTCGCCGCCGATCGTCGGCGAGAACGGTCTCCCGACCGTCTCGCTCTCGATGCTCCTATGGCAAGGATGGAGGATCGAGCAGATCGGCGAAGAGCGGACGCTGGTCCGGCCGGCGGCGCGCGCCGCAAGGCCGCGGAAGACGAGGACGGACTATGAGCGCGAAAACTCTTGATCGAAAGAAAGACCCGGAATTTCACCGGCACTACGCGAAGGTGATGATCCGGGAAGCAAAGATTCGTCGCGCCTCCGGCCAAGAACGGATTGTCGCGACGCTGACGCTATGGGCCCGGAACGGGCGCAGGCGATATTGGGCGGCGATCCGCGCCTCGAAGCGAGACCTGACGCAAGGAGACCTCTTCCGTGGCTAAGCGAATCTGCATCATCTTCCCGGATCAATCCGTCACGCTGTTCTCCGCCGCGGAGGGAGAGGCGAAGGCTTTGGCGCTCGCGCGGAGCGAGCTGGCGATATGGAACAAGGACCCGCGTCAACCGCGGGCGCAGATGGGCGAGATCGAGGTCGACCTAATGAGCTTCAAGGAGCGGTTCTGATGACGAGAGAAACGGCCCCCAGGTTCGCCGGGATAGGCGGGCATCATTCGAAGAAGCCGGGGACAGTCGAGTGGCTGACTCCCCCGGAGCTGATCGCGGCGCTCGGTGACTTCGACTTAGACCCCTGCGCTCCGCCGCATCAGCCGCACCGGACGGCGGCGCGGACGTTCACGCGGAGGGAGAACGGCCTCTTGCGAAAGTGGGAAGGCCGGACCTGGCTGAACCCGCCCTACACCGACGGAGAGATCGCGCTGTGGCTCGCGCGGATGGCGGAGCACGATCACGGTACGGCGCTGATCTTCGCGCGGACGGAGACCGACGCGTTCTTCCGCTACGTTTGGGAGCGCGCGGCCGGCCTGCTCTTCATGCGCGGGAGGATCAACTTCATCGTCGGCGAGCCGTTCGAGCGGAACGGGAAGCGGTACGAGATCGGCGACGTCGCGCCCGGGAACGCGGGGGCGCCGACGGTCCTTTGCGCTTACGGCGCGAGCGACCTCGACGTCCTCGCCTCCTGCGAGATCGACGGGCAGCTAGTCCCGCTTCGCTTCCCCCGCTCCGTGCTCATTTCTGCGTCGAAAGTGAGTAAGTCCTGGCGCGAGGAGATCGCCGCGTTCTTCGACGAGCGCGACGGCCCGGTTGAGCTCGCGGACATCTACCGCTACTTCGCGGGGCACCCGAAGGCCGCCGGGAATCGAAACGTCGACGCAAAGGTTCGGCAGCAGCTTCAATCCGGCCCGTACCGTCGCGTCGCCCCGGGCTTGTGGGAGTCCGCGCGATGACGTTCGACGTTCGCTTCCTTGATGCGGGCCGCTACGCGGAGAAGCCCGCCGACCCGAAGTACCCCGACGGTACATGGGTGAACCTCTCCGAGAACGCGATTCAGGTCTCGTGCACGCGCGGCCTACCGTACCCGGCGCCGCGTTGCGGCTCCTATGAGATCAGGTGTAGGGTCTGCGGGAAGACCGTTGCGATCTCGGTCGCCGGCCGCGCCGACGATCCCCGCCGAGTAACGATCCCATGCGGACCGAAAGGAAAGAACTGATGGCCCGAAAGCCTGCCGCCGCGCGAGCGGAATCCGCCCCAGCCTCGAAGTGGAGCGAGCCGATCTCAAAGAAACTCTGGCCGGAGATCCCGAAGAAGGAATGGTGGACGCTCGACCGGATCGCGCCATACCCGCATAACGCGCGGACGCACCCGCCGGCGCAGGTGACGCTCCTCGCGACGCTCTTCCGGAAGTATGGGCCCGATCAGCCGATCATCGTTGATGAGAACGGCGTCATTCTGAAGGGTCACGGGCGCCGCCTCGGCGCGATCGAGGGCGAGCTTGGCGGATTCTGGGTCAAGCAACGGTTCGGCCTGACGGAGGCCGATAAGGTCGCGATGCGGATCGCGGATAATCAGACCGCCTTGATGAGCGGTTGGGACCGCGAGATGGTCCGGATGGAGATGCACCGGCTCGAGGCCGAGGGCTACTCGATGGAGCTTCTCGGTTTCGGCAAGGCGGAGCTGGTCGCCTTCCAGACGACGCCCGGGCCGCCATCGTCGTTCCAGGCGTTTGGCGAGGACATTGAAACGCACTACGAATGCCCGAAGTGTCATCACAAATGGTCCGACAAGCCGCGGCCTGACGCTGACGGCGATCGGCCGGCGCCGCCCCAAAAGAAGAAAGCAAAATGAATACCCAAATCGCTCTACATAGGTTTTCATGCCTATCCGGTTTACACATACAGCCTCCACAGGTAGAGAATGACGGTTAAGATTCTCAGAGGGGATTGTCGCGACGCGCTCCGCACCTTGCCAGCCGAGTCGGTGCATTGCTGCGTCACGAGCCCTCCCTATTGGGGCTTGCGGGACTACGGCGTTCCGCCGTCGATTTGGGGCGGTCAAGACGATTGCGAGCACGAATGGGGTGAGACAGTCATTGAGCGCGCTACAAACCACACCGATAAACGCCGATGGCAGCACACCCGCAACGGCCGCGACGAAGAACAGCCTACCGAAAAGCGGGTTGGATGGCTCCGCTCCGACATTCCACAGGGGCAATTCTGCCAGCATTGCGGCGCGTGGTCTGGCGCGCACGGACTTGAGCCCAATTATGAGCTTTTCGTCTCCAATGAGGTGCTGATTTTCCAAGAGGTGCGTCGGGTGCTTCGCGCCGATGGCACGCTTTGGCTTAATCTCGGGGATAGCTACGCCACGGGTGCGGGCAAGGTTGGCGAGCGGCCGGGCGGCGGCGCGCAAGGCGATGCGTGGGGAGGGCATCGGGGTTCGCGCGGCGGCTCCGCAAAGCAGCCCCATACGGGCTCGGCCATCGACCCTATGACGCAGCCAAACCGAATGCCCCAGGTCGGGCTCAAGGCCAAAGACCTGTGTGGTGTCCCGTGGCGCGTCGCCTTCGCCCTGCAAGCCGATGGCTGGTATCTGCGGCAGGACATCATCTGGTCCAAGCCGAACCCGATGCCGGAGAGCGTGCGCGACCGTTGCACCAAGGCGCACGAGTACCTGTTTCTCCTGAGCAAGAGCGAGCGGTACTACTTTGATTCCGATGCCATCGCGGAACAGGCGGCCCGACCGGAAGGCGGGGGAAACGTCACCCATAAAGGTGCGACGGCCTACGCCAACGGCGATGAGAAAATGCGGACGAAGGTGGGGCTTACGGAGATCGGGCCAAGAGAGACGCGGAATAAGCGGTCTGTGTGGGCGGTTCCCACAAGTCCTTTCCCGGAAGCGCATTTTGCGACGTTCCCGCCAGACTTGATTAAGCCCGCCATCCAAGCCGGATGCCCGCGCGCGGGGACAGTGCTGGACCCGTTTGGCGGGTCTGGCACCACGGGGATCGTCGCTGATCGTCTCGGCCGGGACGCCATCCTGATTGAGCTGAACGCCGACTATGCCGACATGGCCGCGCGCCGCTTGCGCGGCGACGGCGGCATGTTTGCCAGCGTGGAGCTTATCCATGCTGAGTAGCCAAGCTGTGATGCTTCCACTCGCCGCTGTAGAGCCCGTCATAGGTCGGGCCTTCGCCGTTGGTCCCGATGCCCAAGAGCGAGCGGAAGGCGTTGAACGGATAGAAGCGGCGGTTAAAGCGGAACGTGAACTCATTCAGAACGTTTCGCGGCCGTAAGAAAAAACGGTCGTCATGAAGCCGCAAGTCATCCATCAGCTATTTTCGGCTTCGGCGTCGATGTTGCCGGTCTATCCGATCTAGGCGTCCCTATGTACCGAAAGAACGACGCTTGCTTAATCTAAAGATCAAGGACCCGCAGTTCTTCCGGAAACGCTCGACCGGGAAAGCGATCAGAACGATCGACCTCGACGCGGAGCCCGCGCCGACGATCATGGCGACCGGGCTCCGAAGTGTTTCGTGCGATAAATACTGGATCGAAGAAGGAAAGCCGACCGTGCGAACGCCAGACCCCGCGAAGCCGCCCTACCACGTCCCGTCGATGGAGGAGATCAAGAAGATCAAGCCGAACGGCTTCCGCGCGATCTCGCTCTTCGCTGGCGCCGGCGGCTCCTCGCTCGGCTACCGGATGGCGGGCTTTAAGATGCTTTGGGCTTCTGAGTTCGTCGACGCCGCGCGCCAGGTCTACGAAGCGAACAAGATGCCGTACACCGTCGTCGACGGCCGCGACGTTCGAGAGGTCGACCCGGAGGAGGGGAACACCCCAGGCGGTCGCGATCGCTTTCGCGGTCAGAGACTTTCCGCAACCGGATATGCCGGCGATGAAGGTCCCGCGCGGGGCCGGGAGGCCGTACTCGCGAGCCTTCGCGGAGTAGGCCTCCTTGCGCTCGACGAGCCAGCCCTTCAGGTTCTCGAGGCCGCCGACGGCATCGAGCCCGCCGGGGATCGGGTCATACCATTCGAGGACGCGCTCGCGGGCGATGACGCGCTTCTTCTCCTGCGCGACGAGGACCGGGTCGATCTTCCGGAGTTGAACGACCGACTTCGCGTAGCAGGCCGCGGCCTCCTCGCCGGAGAGTCCAATCGCCGCGTCGATCGCCGCGTCGCGCTTCCCGTTCAGCTTGGCGGCAATCCTCTTTATGCCGGCGTGACGCCATATTGCCCCGGCGACCGTCTATGGGTCCGCGAAAGCCTTGAGCGCGCGAACGGTGAAGCCGTCGGCTACCCGGCCGATGCCACTTGGCTCCCGAACACGCCGTGGGAATGGCAGCGCGACAAACTCCCGTCGATCCATATGCCGCGACGACTTAGCCGCATCACCTTGAGCGTTACCGGTGTCCGCGTGCAGCGGTTGCAAGATATCAGCATTGATGATGCTTACGCCGAGGGTGTCGTGGATACCGGCAGGCGCGACGGTGCGCCGTATTCGCATTGTTTAATTCCGGGATTACCAGAGGCTGGGATGGAGCATGATCCTGTCCCGGTCTTTGGCAATCTGTGGGAGCACATTAACGGTGACGGCTCTTGGGATGCCAACCCGTGGGTTGTCGCCGTCACATTTCGTCCCATCCTTGCCAACATCGATCGCGTCGAGGCGCTGGCGGCATGACGGAGTTCGAGCAACGGTGTCTGTCAGCTCTTGAGCGGATCGCTGACGCGCTTGAAGCGGCGCAGCCCAAGCCGAAGGCGGCTAAGCCGAAGGCCGATCTGTTCGGGAATTATATACACGACTCCCTTGACACGGGCAGGGGAGTCATCTACATTGGCTTCATCAAGAACGGAGTTAAGCCAATGACCGCCACAAACCTCCCCAAGCTTTCGACCCGCGCTCAGAAGGCCCTCGATGTTCTGGCTGACGGCGGCAAGTTTGTGTGCCGCCTTGAGAGGAACAGCTACACCGGCCGGGAACAGTTCGCTTACCGGCTGCTCAAGGAAGGCCGCGTCGTTCGCGGCATCGGTTTGGCCGCCTTTTACGAGATAAAGGACACGTTCCTGACCATCTGCGACAACAACACGTCGGTTTCGACCTATTACCAGCTCAGAAGGGAGGCCTGAGCCATGCAGTACATTGATCCCGAATACCTGAACAACAAACTTGAGGTGAAGCCGGGAAGCCGGCTTCACCGCCTCGTCGCGATGCTGTTCGATACCTACTATGATGATCTTACCGAGGCGCGCATTGCCGAATTGGAAGAGCATGTCGCGAAATTTCGGTGGATGAACGCGAGCGGCAAGAGGGTCTAATCCATGTCCAAATCGACGATTTCGACCTTCGAGTTGTTTGCGATGTTCCCGGACCAAGAGGCCGCGCGAACCTATCTGGAGGGACGGCTTTGGCCGCAGGGGCCGCGTTGCCCGGTGTGTGGCCTTGGCGAGCGGATTACGGCACGCGCCGGCGGCTTCTACCGCTGCAACCAGTGCAAGGAAGATTTCACCGTCCGCACCGGCACGATTTTCGAGCGAAGTCACGTTCCTCTGCACAAGTGGATTTACGCGATGTACTTGCTTGTGACGGCGCGCAAGGGCATTTCCAGCCTGCAATTGGCGAAGGAAATCGGGATCACGCAAAAGTCTGCGTGGTTTGTTCTGCACCGCCTGCGGGAAGCCTGCGGTCCCATACCAGAAGAGGCGTGACCGACGATGGGCGACGCAATGAAGCCCGACCGTAAAAAGGCGCTCGATGCCATTGCCGACAAGGTCTTGGCCTATCGGCCGAAGCCGAAGAGTGCGCCCGCGCGCTCGCGCAAGCGCCGAAAGGCAAAGCTGGCGAAGGCGAAGGCGAAGAAAGATGACTAAAGGGAGTCATCTATATAATTCCCATCTGTTCGACGTCAACGCCGAGCGGGCGATCAGGGGCAAGAAGCCAGCAAGGGCGATGCCGGACCCGTTCCTCATGACCGAAAGGCACAAAGCCTTTGCCGCCGAGCGCGGGATCGTCGGACGTGCCGCCGAGTATCAGTTCGAACGGTTCAAGAGCCACCACGGAGCGAAAGGCAGCGTATTCGCCTCATGGGATCAGGCTTGGCAGACGTGGGTGCTGAATCAGGCGCGGTTTAACGGAACGGCTCCGACAACGCGCCCAGCGAATGACGGGATGGACGGCCGGATATGACGTTGATCAAGCCAAGTGAGCCATGGGGAATGACTGCGGAACAGGCGGCGCAAAGACGCGGCTACGCGGCGAAGTCGGAACTGGCGCTTCGAGATAAGGCAGAAGCGCTTTGTCGAAATCGTTGGCCCGATGCCAGAGTGGTGCATGAAATTGTGATGGGGCAGGGGAGTGTGAGGGCTGATCTAGCGGCCATCAGTCTCGACCATATCGCGGCTTTCGAGATCAAGGGCGAAAGCGACAACACAACGCGCCTCTTGCATCAGGTTGGCATGTATCAGCTTTGTGTTCCGGAAGTCTGGATGGTCGTGCCTTACGGCTACCACGCCGAAGACGCGAGGCTCATTCGACACTTATTGCCGAGCGTCGGGCTGTTGGTCGGAAATGCTGTCAACGGCTGGGAAAGCGGCGTCGATCATCGGAAGTTGCGCCGTATCGAATCCCCGGAGTTTGAGTTGGCGGTTGAGGCGGAGCCTGTCCCGCGCGAACCTGTTCCTAAAATGATGCTCGAAATGCTTTGGCGCGATGAACTCGCATCGGCCTGCGCTCGTACCGGGTGCTACGCGGCTTCCAAGAAATCGACTAGGCCGGTGATGATAAAGGCTCTGTTGGAACTGCCAGCGGTGGATATTCAGCATGAGGTTTGTGCCGAACTTCGCTCAAGAAATGCGCTGTGGCGCGCCGATCCATCGGTGACGGCGGCATGAAAGAGGACCGCGAGCGCGTCACCCGGCTCTTGGCTAATGTCGGCTGCTATCCGCAGAACTTCATCGGCAGCAAGACGTTCCGCTGCCCGGTGTGCAGCGACAATCGGAAACCGGGCAACCGCCGCAAGAAATGCCTGTCGGTGAAATCGGAATCCGATGGCGTCAGATATTTTTGTCACCATTGCGAGGATATGAGGGGAGGGTTTTTCTACAATGACGACCGCAAAGATACTCGGCCCCATCGGAATGAAGGCAATCGAGGGAAGAGGATTAAATCCGGAAACGGCCGTTCGCTTCGGTCTGTATACGGCCCGTAGCGAGAACGGCGAGGTTGTCCCGGATGTGAACGGCAACATCGTCGTTTTCCCGTTCGAGGAACACGGCGTTACGGTCAACGAGAAGTACCGGGCACCGGGAAAGAAGTTCTGGCAAAGCAAGGGCGGCAAAAAGACGTTCTTCAATGCCGATGCTCTGGATGATCCCGCGCTTGAAGATGGCCGGATGGCATTGGTGGTGACCGAAGGCGAGGTCGATATGCTTACTGCGATCGACTGCGGATTCCCTCTGGCGGTATCGGTGCCGGATGGCGCGCCGCCAGCGGTCGATCGCGACGGTCGCGTCGAGGATCGCCGCGATCTCCTCGCGGTCGGGCATCGGCCACTCGATGACGGTCGCGTGGTTCGCCAATTCCGGCGGAACCTCGCCCGACGGCGAGAGGATGATGATCGCCTGAGCGGTCTCGCGCTTCGTCGTCGGGAGGAACCGCGCAAGGTTACGCATCATGCGAAGCGTCGCGGCGCCGCCGGGACCGCTGAGCCACGGCGGAAGGTCGCGCATGATCCAGACGTTCCGCTCCGGCTTCCGGGACGTATTCGCGCCGCGGGCAAAGCGGCCGGCGCGAAGCCCGAAGAGATCATCGCAAAGGAGCTTTCGATCGCTGGCGTTCAGCGACCGATGTCGATTGATGAGCTCGAAGGGTTTGTCGAGTTCTTCAGGTTCGGCGACTTCGCCGGCTTCGTCTGGGAGCGACCGAACGTCTGATCTGCGGCCTTGAGCTTCTCAAGCATTTCGAGCGGGCGAAGCTCCGGCTCGAGAGCGCCTGCGGAGATCAAGGCCTCGGCATACTCCGCCAGGATCATCGCGACGGCTTCTCTTCCGTGTCGCGTCAAGCTGGTATAGCGCGGGCGCCGCGGGTGATCGCCACGGATCATCTGCATGTCGATCATCTTGCGCGTCGCGGTGAGTCGGCCGATCTCTTTTTTGTAGTCCTGATCTGATCGATAGATGACGTACTCGACGGGACCGGGCGCGTGCTTAATAAGAATCTCTCTCTGCGGAATCGATAGGGAGCGAACGAAGGTGAGCGTTACGAAGGACATCTGCATTCTCCGGGTAGGAAGGGGACTGGAGAGTTAGAGAAAATTATCTATAATCGCCGCCTCTCATGTACGTCCACTGTAAAAGAGGAGGAAGAATATGATACGCGCCTGCACATGGATAGTAGTCCTCCTGCTCGCCGCCGGAGGTCTCGCCTCTATAGGATTTTTGATGGAGGCCTGGAACCGCTACGATGAAATGAAGCTCTCTTGCCTCGATAAAGCATCGAGCGGTACCGAGATCGAAAGGTGCAAGAGATGAGCGAGATTTGGCCGAACGGCATCCATCCGCAGCAAGGCATCCAGACGATCCGCGACGCCCTCGCGTTAGTTTCACAGGATCAACAGCCATGACTTATCCCAAGCTGAAGCCATGCCCGAAGTGCCAAGCGTCAGTGGCCTGCTACACCTACGAGAGCGGCTGGTCGCGCGTCGAATGCGACCGATGCGATTCCATCTTTTCATGCGAGGGCCGGAAGCTGGACGCCATACGCGAGCATAACCGCAACGTGTTGCTATCTTTGCAAGAACGCAACCACGCGACCGACTAACGGGGGATTCCATGACTGTCTATTTCTGCAATGCCGAGCCGATCGATCTGAGCGCCATCGCCCTGATGGGTGTTTCGGTGAAGGTCGGCAGCAATCCGATCGGCTATTTCGGCACCGGCCTGAAATTCTCAATCGCCACCCTGCTCCGCACCGGACATGGGATCGAACTGATCCGCGGCGGCGAGTCAATCGAGTTCGCAATCCACTCCGAAACCATCCGCGGCGAGCAGTTTGATCGCGTCAAGATGGGTAACGAGTTGCTGGGCTTCACCACAAAGCTAGGGCGCACCTGGGAGGCTTGGCAGGCTTACCGCGAACTTTACTGCAACTGCACCGATGAAGGCGGCGTGATCGGAACAGAGATTCCGCCCGGCCAGTGGGGCACTATATTTGCGGTCGAGGGCGAGGCTGTTGAAGCTTGCCATAGGAACCGCCACGAAATCTTCATCGCTACACCGCCCCTCTCCAAGACGGACGAATGCGAAATCCACCGCGGCGGCGGCTCTCATGCCTTCTATCGCGGCGTCCGAGCGCACAAGCACGGCCGACAGGCCCTGTTCAACTACAACATCCTTACCCAACTTGACCTGACCGAGGACCGGACAATCAAGAACGCTTATATGCTGGAGCGCTACGCCGAGAACTCGATCTGCGATTGCGATGACGAGGACATTATCCAAACAGCACTCATGGCGCCGCAGGGCTCTTATGAGCATGGGTTCGACTATTCCGGAAGGTGCTTCAAGCCCTCCGATGCCTTTATGAATGTCGCCTACCGGCTCCGGGGCAACCTGCATTGCAACAATACGGCTATCAAGCTTTGGCAGAAGTATGCCGACGTTAAGCTGACCTATGACCCGGTTGAGCTTGACCCGTTCGAGGAGGAGGTCGTTGACCGCGCCATCGCCCTGGTTTCCCGGCTCGGGGTGGACATCACCCGGCGCGACTTCATTGTGGTCGAGGGGCTGGGCGAGAGCATTTTCGGAACAGTCCGCAACCAGCGCATACTGATCGCCAAGCGCACGCTAGACATGGGCCATCGGTTCGTTGCCAGCACGCTCTACGAGGAATGGCTGCACAAGACGGAAGGGCTGGCCGACCAAAGCCGGGACCTTCAAAACCTCCTCTTTGAGAAGCTTTTTGCCATGGTCGAGCGCGTCACCGTGATCGAAAAGCGGCGGGCCGCATGACGTTATTCCCTCCGCAAGAAAGGAATACTTAGATGCTTTTGATGATCGGCCTCCTCGTCGGAGGCATCGCCCTCGTGGCCATGTACTATATTTTCTACCAGCTCGGGGCCGCTATCGAGAAATGGGAAGCGGCGATCTTCGACGACGAGGCTCGTTGGACATGACGGAACGTAAAGATCACGCGAAGACACTCTACCGCCTGATGAAGAGCGTCACAGACGTCCTGAACGAAGCCGCGGCCGACGGGGAGGTCTACGGCATAAACATAGCGAGGGACCCAACTCGCGGATTTTTCCTCGAAAAATTGACAGTGACGGTCGACGTCCCCCCACCGAATGGGATGAACTGATGGCTCGCGAGAAGAGCCAGGAGATACCGAAGCCAAAGAAGCCGCCGGAGCCTATTCATTGGCCGGGCGAGCCGGAGCGGAAGTGCGGGAATTGTCAGCACTGGCGCCCGCTGAGGACCGTGAGAAACCGCGGGGAGTGCCATAACCTGATCTCTCAGTTCATGGAAACTCAGGAGAAGAGCTGTTGCGCGCGAGGGTTCTATCCGGACGTCGCGCGCTTCCCGCTGGAGGATCGGATTCGTGCGTAGCGCGATCGTGCTCGATACCTAGACGGAGCAAATAATCGCCGCCCACAGGAGGACGGTAGAGACGAAGAGGGCAAGGGCGGCGAGTTCGGAAGCAGTTCGGAACATGGGGTGATCTCCGGTTGAGGTTCCCCCGAAGATACCAGCCACAAGTTAAGGATCGGTAAATGTCGCTCTACATCATCGGTGAGAATATCCCCTCCGGGACCGAAGTCGTCGAGAGTACGTTCGACGGCCGCCTCTACGCCGACGGGGATCGCCGCGACGGCGTCTTCGTCGGCCGCGCCGTAGAGGATCTCCGCGAGGGCTCCCGGGCTCACGTAAGAGCCGGCGAGGTTCGGGAGGACGACGCTTGAGTAAGAAGCTCTATTGCAACGACTGGACTTGTCCCGCCCGGGTATCCTGCGCGCATCACTTCGGGCGCTCGAAGGTATACTTCGCCATGTCGGACCCGAACCCGAAGACCGCGCACGGCCCCGATACGCCCTATGATCGGCATGAGAGCGAGGATCGTCAAAGCTGCGCGTCCTACCGCTTCGACCGGCAGAAGGAATGGCTGCGGGCGCAGCCAGGAGACGTGAACTACCTCCCGCATGGAGCGTGGCCATGACGGATCGTTTCGCTATCGAAGCCGCGGGAGGAATCGGATGAGGAAAGTAGAGGTCTGGCCGGTCATTCACGTCGTCGAGCAGGGCCTGACGCTCCGCAACGCGGGGTTAGCGCATCGCCTGGGCGCCGCCGGCGTCCTGATGATCTCAATGCGCGGGAGGGATTGGGAGGCGCGCGCCAGGCCGCCTGCGATTGCAAGGAAGCCTTCCCGGGCTTAAAGGTCGGAGCGAACTTCCTCGGCCTTCCCTCGATCGACGCGTACCGGATGAGCCAGAATCAGCGCCTCGATGCGACGTGGTCGGACCGGCAGGACTTCTACGCGGGGGCGGCTCAAAGGGAGGCGAGGGGGATATTACGCTTCGCCCCGTCGACATACCCGTTCTTCGCCGCGGTCGCGTTCAAGGGGCAGGCTCGCGATCCTCTCCCGGGGAAGAGCGCGCGCCTCGCCGCGAGCTACGGCGTGATCCCGACGACGAGCGGGCCGGCGACCGGCGTCCCGATCGACGTCCGGAAGCTCCGGGATATGCGAAGGGAGATGGAACCGTCCGACCCTCTCGCCGTAGCGAGGGGAATTATATACTTGACTCCCAATAATTCCTCGGGTAGTTATCTTCTCATGCAGCGGGCAATTCCGCCCCAACCGAGAGGAGGCTGCTATGCTGGTTAAGTTTTCCACC
>ERZ761584.252-NODE-252-length-19458-cov-22.644127_pt1 | contig 19458 bp, 24 predicted proteins | sample MGYA00512168_ERZ761584 | MGnify/ENA primary metagenome ERZ761584 (study PRJEB28899, sample SAMN03785564) | bioreactor sludge metagenome | biome: EBPR Sludge; feature: EBPR Bioreactor; material: 0.22µm filtered reactor supernatant | place: Saint Lucia: Queensland...
CCGATGCTCGCTCCGCTCATCCTTCGACTGCGCTCGCCGATGCTCGCTCCGCTCAGGATGCGGACGGGGGGGCCCTGCCGGTCCCGGCGATCGCCGAGTCGGTAAGCGTGATCGTGCCGGCGGTGGGGAATGTGGCGCTGACGGCGAAGTGCATTGCGGCGGCGCGGGATAACGCTGGCATGCCGTGTGAGATCATCCTCGTCGATAACGGGTCCTCGCCCCCGCATGCGGAAGCCCTGGCCGGGCTGGGGGCGGACGTGTACCTGCGCTATGACCGGATGCTGGGCTATCCGGCGGCGTGCAACCGGGGCATCGAAGTAGCCGGCTGCAAGTATGTGTGCCTGCTCAATAACGATGCCGAACCGCAGACCCCGGGCTGGGCGCATCAGCTCATGCAGTCGTTTCGGTGCTGGCCAGGCGCGGCGATCGTGTCGCCGGTGACCGATTTCGTCGCGAACCCGGTGCAGCTGCTGGGCCGCGCCGCCATCCGGCCGCAAGCGGTCGAGCGGTTATTTTTCGTCTGCGTGATGATGCGCCGGCAGTTGTTTGTGCGCGTGGGGCTGCTCGACGAGGCGTTCGGGCTGGGCAACTCAGAGGATGAGGAGTTCTGCTGGCGGGTGCGCCAGGCCGGCGGGGAGCTGGTGGTGGATCCGCTGGTGTTTGTGCATCACGCCGGGCACGCGACGTTTGGGCGGCTGCCGCAGGGGATGTTTGAGACGCTGTTGGCGCGCAACCGCGCGCTGTTGGACAGGAAGACAGGAGAACGCTAGTGGGGGCTTTTGTCAGTAAGACACCGATCAAGGTGACGGTCGAGGGCCGGCCGGATGAGTACATTGCGATCGCACCGAAGCTGGGCGCGGGGGCGCGGGCGGACCTGCAGAACCGGCTGCTCGAGGTGAGCGCGGGCGAGGGCGAGGATGCGCAGGCGGATGTGGCCATCCACGCGGGGCTGTATAACCAGCTGCTGCTCGAGGCCGGCATTGTGGGCTGGCGGCTGCGGGGCGAGCCGGACTGCGGGCTGGAGCTGGACGACGAGGGGTTTGTGAAGTTCAAGCAGGCGTACATTCGCCAGCTGGACCTGGACGACGAGCTGGTCGACAAGGCGCTGGAGGAGATCGCGACGCGCAACCCTTTGTCGGCGAAGGTGCGCGGCAAGAACGCGAACGCCTGAAGCGGCTGAAGCAGGAGTACCTCATGGCGTACTCCGGCCAGCGAAAGTCGTTGCCGTCGAGCCGGTGGGGGCACGTGATTGACGTGCTGGAGGAGACGCACTGGTCGTTTGAGGCGTATTGCGAGGCGCCGGGGGAGCTGGTCGACGAGCTGCAGATTCGGATTGCGGCGCGGCGCGAGGTCGAGCACAAGCAGGCGAAACGGGCCGAGCAGCAGGCCCAGCAGCAGCGGCATCGACGCAGATGAACAGGGCAGCGACAGAGGTTAGGGTGACACAGACCGTGATGGTTCCGGACAGGTGCGACGACCAGGGCCAGCCTTCAGGTGGCGGCTTCTGGCAGGGGACGATCGCCCCCTGCCAGTTGGCCTCACCTCGCCTCGTCGCGCTCAGCCGGACCAGACCGAACCTTACCCGACCTTACCCCGCCTCGCCAAGCCGCACCTGGCCTCGCCTAGCCTCGCCGTACGCCCTTACGGACGATACATGGGCCGGGGACTCGAACCCCGGCGTGTGCCGCTCCCCTGTGTCCATGCCGGGCCGCGCCGGGCCGCGCCGAACCGCGCCGTGCCCTGCCGCACCATGCCATGCACTGCCAAACCCTGCCCTACGCCCTTGCGGGCGAGACATGGATCGGCGACTCGAACGCCGGTGTGTGCCACTACCATGCGTCCATGCCGCACCCGGCCGCACCGTGCCGGGCCGCGCCCTGCCCTGCCTCACCGTGCCTTGCCCGGCCCAGCCACGCCTGGCCGAGTTATTTCCCGTTCAGCCTTACGGCTGTGAAACGGCCGTATTGAGGACGCCAGTCGCCGACGCCGATCTGCGTGCCGGCAACGCGCATCCACTCGTCGACGCGAGTGACGTTCACAAGGGTCGGCTCAACGTGCAGACGCACATTCGCCGACCACTCTCTGAAGATCGGACGCATACGGGCCACGCGCGCCGTGCCGACACGTACGATGGCACTGTAGCGGAAGTTTTCGTCGGCCCACAACTCTTCGGTGGTGCGGGGGCCGTCGTACTCCAGACAGGCGACATTGAGGCAGAAGCAGCCAGACTTGGCGAGCTGGCCTTCCTTCGACTTCTTGGCTGCTGCCACCAGCATGGCGTCGATCATGTTGGGCGGGAGCACCGGACCGTCCTTGCTCATGTACAGGCCGGCGAGAAATTCGATACGGGCCATCTCCTCATAGTCGGCGTCGGTCTTCAGACGCTTCGAGGAAACCTGCTTCAGCATCTTCGCCCACTTGTTGGTGGGGTCGGCCGTCTGGCCGTTGTGCATCAGGAACGGTGCAGACGAGGTCAATCTGTAGGTCACTTCCTGCCATGCCATAGGACACCTCCTGGCGAATCTGAACTGTGGTTGTCACAACGTCCACCGCTCGGGACCGCCGGCCATAGCGCTGCCAGCGTTCGATGTTGTCGAGCAGGCGGTGATGGAGTTCGCAGACCGAAGCTAAGTCGTTCTGAACGTCTTCCTGGCCGAACACAGACGGGTATCTAAGATGATGTACCGAGAGCGCCGGCCGCTTGCAAACGACGCACTTCCCATCGTCGAGGGCGAGTCGCTGCTTACGCACGGCCTCCCAAGCGGGCGAGGCAATGTATTCGTCGTACCTCATGCCGGCGGATCCTTGCGGGAGCGTCGCTTGACGGTGCTCTGGAACTCGCGTTCCTCCTTCTCATGCTGGAGCGCCATGCCGGCAGCGACTACGTCGGCAATGCGTTCCAGGGTGAGAAGGCGAATATCGCGGTCCAGGATGCAGAGGGTCAGAAGCATGTCGTTGAGGCCGAGGACGCCGGTCCACTTCGGGTTGCTGCGCATGGCGTTGGAGGCAAGGTGGCTGAACTCAGGCGAGGCCGGTGCAAGGGGCGTGGCTTGGTCGGGAATCGGTTGGCGACCTTCGCTCGCGGGACTGCTGCTGGGTGGCTTCCTCGCCCTGGGCGCACGGGCAGGCGCAGGAGAGTCTGTGCTTGGCGGCATTCTAGTTTCTCCCTTTAACGTCAGAAGGCGATGGACCAGGGCTGCCGCCAAGCATTTCGCACGTCAGACGGTTGCCCGCTTTCGTACTGACCCTGATCCACCGCCTTCTGACGGCGAATATGATATGACGCGGGACAACAAAAAACCGCTGACTGTGTGTGCGATAGAATGCTTGGCGGCTGTCTCTTCGCACGACCAATATACATCTGTTGGAGGTGATTGTCAAGCATGAATTAGGCTAGACGGCGGGTGTGCAGTCGGTCAGCGAAATTGGCTGGATAGCGGGTAGAGCGTCGCGAACGCCGGGGGCCTGAGCGCCACAAGAGCGCCAGGGTCAACGGCGTTTTTGTTTTTTGAGGGGTGGGACGATGGGCGCGGGTAGTGATGCGGCGGTTCAGATTATTCTGAAATTGCGAAACGAGGCAGAGCAGGGGCTTTCGGGCTTGCGCTCGCAGTTCACCAGCCTGGCGCAGAGTGCGGCGGCCGTTGGCGCGGGCCTGACTGCCGGCGTGACGCTCCCGCTGGTGGCGATCGGGAAAAAAGCGCTTGACACGGCGATGGACTACCAGAGCGCTATGAACCTGTTCCAGGCGACGACGGGCGCGACCGGCGCGCAAATGGCGACAGTGGGCGACATGGCGATCAAGCTGGGCGCGGACATGAGCCTGCCGGCGACCAGCGCCGCGGACGCGGGCACGGCCATGCTCGAACTGGCGAAAGCCGGCTTGTCGGTCGACCAGGCGATGGCGGCCGCCAAAGGCACGTTGCAGCTCGCCGCGGCGGGACAACTGGGCAACGCGCAGGCCGCTGAGATTTCCGCCAATGCCCTGAATGCGTTCAAGCTCTCCGGCGACCAGGCGACGATGGTCGCTGACCTCCTCGCCGCAGCCGCCAATGCTTCCTCCGGTTCGGTTTACGACATGGCCGATTCTCTCAAGATGGCCTCCGCTGTGGCTGCGGCCTCCGGGATCCCGATTCAGGACGTGGTTGCCAACATCTCCCAGATGGCAAACGCCGGCATGAAGGGCTCGGACGCCGGCACCTCGCTTAAGGCCATGCTGATGTCTCTGCAGGCGCCCTCCAAGAAGGCCGCCGGCCTGATGGCTGACCTGGGCCTGAGCATCTACGACGCGCAGGGCACGATGCTGCCGATGCGCGACCTGATCGAACAGTTTTCCGGCAAATTGGGTGGTTTGACGCAGCAACAGCGCAATGCCGCCCTCGCCACCATCTTTGGCACAGATGCGGTGCGCGCGGCCAATATCATCCTCATGGGTGGCGTCGACGCCTACGACCAGATGAGCGCGGCCGTTACCCGACAGGGGGCGGCGCAAGACCTCGCAGCGGCCCAGATGAAAGGGCTGAAGGGTGCGCTCGCCGGCCTCGGCAGTCAAATCGAGACGCTGCTGTTGCAGGCCGCGTTGCCGTTCATGGGCGTACTGGAACGCCTGGCGCGCGGCGCGGCGGAACTCGTAGGCCGGCTGCAGGAAACGAACCCCGAGGTGCTCAAGGCCGCGATTGCGTTCGCAGCGGTGTTTGCGGCCGCCGGCCCGCTTGCACTGGCGATCGCCGGCATGGCGACGGCCATGGCGTTCCTGCTGTCGCCGCTGGGCCTGGTCATTACGGGGGTCGCACTCCTGGCGGCCGCGTTCGCCGGCGATTTCATGGGGATCCGGACGCGCGTGACCGACGCGTTGACGCCGGTTATAGCCCTGGTAGACGCTACGATCAAGATTTTCCAGGCATGGTACGAGAAAACCGGCAGTGTGTCGCAGGCGATCATGGGCGCGCTGAGCGGGCTGGGGCTCATGGCGCCCGCCTTGCAGCCGATCATCGCGCGGGTGCAGGAGTTCGGCGGCTTTGTCGCCGGCCTGGTCGCGCCCCTGCAGCTGTTCGGCAGTGGGCTCAGACAGGTCCTGACGACTGACGTCGTAGCCGCAGCCGGCGGGTTCAATACGATCATCATGGCGGTCGGTGCGCTCGGCGAGAAACTGGGGTTTGGCCAGGGGCAAGCATGGCTCTTCGCTGGCAGTTTCGCAAGCGCTCTGTATGTCGCCAAGACGGCTGCGCTCGAGCTGGCTGCGAATGTGCAAACCGGCCTGGCAGCGGTCGGTGCGTTCCTGCAGGGTCATGCGACGGAGATTCAGACGGTCCTCTCTGTGGCATGGGGGTTCGTGTCCAACATGGTCCGCAACCACATCACGTTCATTGTTAGCCTGGTCCAGGCCGGCCTGGCGCTGCTGAGCGGGGATTGGGACGCGGCGTGGGGGTATCTCGGACAGGCGTTGCAGGCGAAATTCGGCGGGATCATCGACTACCTTACCGGCGGGACGGGAGCTATCCGGAGTGCAATCGAGACGCTGCGGCCCGTGTTCGAGGCGGTTGTTGTCGTAGTCGGCAACGCGTTTGAGACTGTGAAAGAGCTCCTGTTCGCTGTCGTTGGCTCGGTCGTCGACCATGCGGCTCAGATTCGCGCCCATCTGAGCGATGCCTGGAACGCGGCGGTTGCGCTGATTGCGGGCGCCCTCGCGGCTATCTGGAGCATCATCGATACCGTTCTGGGCGCGGTGCGCGGCTTCCTGGAGACGCACGGCGCGGACATCCGGGCCTATCTGGGCAACGCCTGGGAACAGGCCGCGCGTATCATCAGCCTCGCTGTGCAGTTGCTGCAGGAAACGATCGTGCCCGTGCTGCAGTTCATCGCCGGCTATATCAAGACGCACTCTGCCGAGATTCAGACTGTGCTCAGCGAGGCGTGGAACATGGTCAAGACGATCGTCACGACGGTCCTGGACACGATAGAGGGCGTGATTCAGGCCGTGCTCAGCGCCATTCGCGGCGACTGGGCCGGCGCGTGGGAGGCGATCAAGGGCGTCGCCGTGACGCTGTGGGATGGTATCCACCAGGTGATTCTGAACGCGCTGGACCTGTTGCTCGCCGGGTTCGGCACGAGCCTCGAGGACCTGAAGACGAAAGCCGAGGAGGCGTGGGCAAAGGTCAAGAGCACTGCGGAGACGAAGTGGGGTGAGGTGAAGACCGCGGCGGAAACGAAGTGGGGCGAGGTCAAGACCGCGATTCAGAACAAGGTTGACGAGGTGCTAACGAACGTCGGCAAGTGGCTGACCGAGACAAAGGGGAAAATCGATGCCTACGATTTGAAGACGGCGGCCGCAGCCCTGTTCAAAAAGGTGTTCGATGGCATCGCCGGCAAAATCACGGAGATTCTGGCGTCTGTCGGCACGCTGCTGACGGATATCAAGGGCAAAATCGAGGGCTTCTCACTCCTGGAGGCCGGCAAGGCGCTGGTGCAGGGTTTTATCAACGGCATCGAAAGCATGGCGGGCGCCGTGTGGCAGGCTGCTCTCGGCATCGCCAAAAAGGCGCTCGCGGCCATCACGGGCAAAGAGGGTCTCGACTCGCATTCGCCCTCGCGGGTGATGATGCAGATTGGCGCCGATGCGATCGCCGGCTTTGTGATCGGCATTGACGAGAACAAGGCCAAAGCGGCGCAAGCGACTGCCGAGGCCATGAGCGGGGTGGTACGCGCGGTCAACGATGCGCTTGGAGGTCTGCAGGCGATAGGCGGGTTCAAAGACTCGAACATGATGACGCAGATTTGGCAGGTGAGCTACTGGATTGGTCAGGTGGTCACGGCCATTCAGCACTGGAGCACGCTGATAGGTGAGGATGCGCAGGCAGCTGCCAAACAGTTCGGCGACAACGCCGGCCCCGTGGTAGAGCTGGTGAGTGGCGCAGTGGAGCTGCTGGGCAGCATCGGCAAGTATGTCGATGCGAACATTATGAAACAGCTGTGGCAGGTGAGCTACTGGATCGGGCAGATTGTGACGGCTGTTGCGCACTGGGCCGGCCTGATCGCAGCGGACGCGCAGGCGGCCGCCAAGCAACTCGCTGAGAATGCCGGCCCCGTCGTAGAGCTCGTGAGTGGCGCAGTGGAGCTACTGGGCAGCATCGGCGAGTACGTCGATGTGAATATCGAAGACGAGCTCTGGCAGGTGAGCTACTGGATCGGGCAGATTGTGACGGCTATGGGGCAGTGGGCCGGCCAAATCAGCGGCGACGCGCAGGCGGCGGCGAAACAGCTCGCCGAAAACGCGGGGCCGGTTGTCGGACTAGTGGACGATGCAATCAATGCCCTGGGCGCGCTGGCGATGTACGAGGCAGCTGATGTCTCGCAGGTTGATAACCTGGTAGCGGATATCGCCTATGTTGTGGGGAAGGTTGCCGAGGCCGGCTTGACGATATCTGACGAGGGCCTGCAGAGCGCCAGCCAATTCGCGACCGCCGCGCAGGATGTGGCGAGCCTCGTCAAGGAGGGCAACGCAGCCCTCGTAGGGCCTTCAGGCGTCGCCTACTACCGCGCGGTGACGCACGAGACGATTGACCTGTTCGTGGCTGACATGGTGTATGTGACCCAGAAAGTCGCTGAGGTCGCAACATTTTTCAAATCGAGCGCACTCACCCGGGCCACTGAAACCGCGGAGGCGATGGCAGACATCGGCAAGGCGCTCTATGCCGGCGTGCAGGGGCTCATCAAGCCACAGGGCAAGGACGGCGTGACGATCGCCGATTACACCGGCATTGCTCACTCTACGTTCGACCTGTTTATTGCCGATACGAAGTACCTAACAGGCATCGTCGACGAGGCCGCGTCCGAGTTCACGATGAAGGGCCTGGTGCAGGCGAAAGCGTTCGCGGAGGCGGGTCAGGCCATCTACAAGGCGCTTACGGACGGGATCAAGTACGCGGCCAAAGCCGGCAATGACGGCGACGGATTCGGCGGTCTGGGGCGCGCGATGGACGAATTATCCCAGTCCGTTGTCGACGCGACGGCCACGATCCTGGTAGAGTTTCGGGCCCTCGTCGCGGCCGCGTACGACGCCGGTTTGGGCTGGGCCGGTCAACTGTCGGCCGGCATTTTGGCGGGGCTGCCGCTCCTAGAGGCGGCCGTGCAGGCCGTTGCGGACCTGTTCCCCCACTCGCCGGCGAAGGCGGGACCGCTGCGGCGGGAGCCGGACTGGAACCGCTTCCTCCTGGGCGGGCTGCTGCCGGTGGCGGGGCAGGTGGGACAGGTGCTCGGGGGGTTGGGCGGGGCATCGCCGGCGCCCGTGTTTGGTGGCGGCCCAGCACAGGCGCCGGCGCCTGTGCTGAGAGCGGGCGGCGCGGCGGTGGTGGTGAACTTCAACTATGCGCCAACAGTGTCGCTGGCGAGCCAACGCGAGGCGCAGGAAGTGATTGCGCCGCTGCTGGCAGAAACGCTGCGGCGCGAGAGCCGGCGGAACTAGAGGATGGTGATGCGCAAGGATGTGGAGCGCCGGCTGTCGTCTCTGGAGGCGGATTTGGAGCTGGTCGCAGCTGCGACGGCCGCAGAGGCTGCGGCAGACACAGAACCGGTTGTCGAGTGGATCCGGTGGCTGGTGGGCCGGCGACTGCTCGCGGTGGGCGACGCGGGCCGCGTCATCCCGGGCCCGGGCCCGATCGGGCCGGTCGGCGACGAAGAGTGGCACGGTTACGATAGCACGGAGGGCCGGGAACTGCTCCGGGAGGTTGCCGCGGTGCTGAACGACGGCGCTCCGCTGGTGCTCCTGACCGCAGAGGAGCGCGCACGCGCGCTGGCAGAGCTGGCAGCCGGTAAATGGCAGATGCGCAGCAACCAGGGCGCCTGGTACGCAGCTGAGCAGCCCCTCGTGCCGGCCTGCCCGCCGTTTCGTGCGTACCCCCCTGACGAACACACGGCCTATTGCGCGTCGACGCGCCTCGCCGCTGACGTGGCGCTCGCCGCGCGCTGGTGGGCAGCTCAGACCGGGAACGCTGTCCCGGGAGACCTGGCCGCGCTCGCGCGTTGGCTGGCGCTGGAACACGAGCTGCTAGACGAGCTGGGGTGACGAGGTGACAGAGACGAGTACAGGACACGTCCGCACGCCCTGCACGGCCGTATGCAAGAACGGCTCGCCGTGCCGCGCGTATGCCGTGTCGGGATCCCGTTTCTGTCTCTCCCATGCCCCGGAGCGCGCGGCGCAAATGGCGGCCGCAAGGCGGGCGGGCGGGCGTGCGCGGCACGGCCGGCACATCGGCGAGATAGGCGCCACTGAGCCGGTAGTGCTGCAGGGACCGGGGGACGTGCTCCGCGTCCTCCAGGATGAACTTAACGAGGTGCGCTCTATGGAGCGATCGATTGCACGCGCGCGCGCGGTGGGTGCGTTGCTGTCGGTGTATTTGGCGACGTGGGAATCGAGCGAAATCGAGCGGCGGCTGGCGGCATTGGAGAGCGCAGCCGCACGCCAGGTTCAGTTACAACGCTAGAGGGGGAGGCGGTATGAACAGCGGAGATGCGGAGTTTCGGGCGCGGCTATGTCGGGAGAACAAGGCCGCGCAGCAAGCCGGGGCGGCGGGTGTCGGAAGGGGTGAGCGCGGCCGTGCGCCAGAGCGAGGAGCAGAGAACCTGAACGATGCTGAGCGCGAACGGTTGGGGCTGCCGGGCCTGGCCAGGCGTCTGAGACTGGCCAGCAGCGCAGACCGCATCACGGCCAAACGGCGGCGGGTGAACATGGCCCGTCAGGACCTGCGGTATATGCAGCTGATCGGTGCGCTGGATGACGTCAAGGAGCTGGTGCAGTCGCCAGAGTATCAGGCAGAGAAACGCCGGCAACGAGTCGCCGCTGCGCTGGCGGCGCTCGAACGTGCCGAGAGACGATAGGGGGAGAGATGGCCAGTCTACGTTTACGGGCGGGCGTGCGAAACCCGCCCCCACCTGATTTCACGGCCCCGGCCGCTGTGCAGGCCGCGTATGAGTCTACCGCCGGCGGCGGGCGGCGGGCGGCGGCAACGGCGGAACTCAAACGGCTGCAGACAGAGCTCGAGGGGGTAGAGCAGGCTGTCTGGACCATTCAGAGCGAAATCGACCGCGGGGAGGACATCAATCGTGCGGAGCCGGCCGTGATGGCTCGCCTCGCACACGAGCGGGTAGGGCTGCCGGATGCCCACCGCGCGCTACAGGCCAGGAAGCAGGAAGTTGAGGGCCGGGTGCGGCTCGCCTACGAGGCTGTCCGCCGCCTGGAAGTCCAGGCAGACAACCTGGAGGTTGGCATCGCCAATGCCGTGTGGCAGGCAACGAGCGCGGATGCGTATCGCGCGCAGGAAATCAAGCGGCTGCGCGCCCAGTTGGCAGCCCTCGAACTAGGGCAGGCTCAGGAACTGGAGCTAGCGCGCCGGAGCCTCGCCGAACTCGAACTGGTCGCCGGCGCCGAACGCGCGGCGAGGGTCAGGAGGCACCACAACCTCTGATGCTGTGGGGCGCAGGCACGCGCGTTCAGGCGCGTGCCTGCGTTGACGTGTGGTTGTATAATGGCGTTTGTCAACCGGCTGAACTCGACAGGAGATGTCATTGGGCAGGCCCATCGTCCACACCACTACCGTCGCCTGTGCGTTCGAGTTGCTCGCCGGCATCGATGCCCGTGGCTGGGAACGTATCGCCGATGCGACCGCCCGTCATGTGAGCGGCCGTTTGAGCCGAGAGGGTTGGCAGGCCGCGTGCGAGCGTGTCCTTTATGCCGCCTGCGATCGTTTCGCCACTGACGGCCGCTTTGGGGCGTATGACCTGCAGGCTACGACGATCCGGCACCAAAAGCTAGAGTCATGATGCGCAGAGCGTTTGACGGTCCCCAGGACCTGGTGAGAATCGACGGCGACACTCTCGATTATCTGTGTCCCTGGCACGGGCTGCAGGTGGGTGCAGCCTACGCGGAGGGCCGGGCGCCCTGTGGCTGCGAGTGGGTACGAGCGCACGACGGCACACTTCGCGCGGTCAGGGTCGAACCTGCAACAAAAACCGCCACTCCAGACCCGCAGTAGCACAGATACCTAGCCGACATAACTGTCATAGTGTGAACACATAACCCAACTGTCAACCTCAGTTCGCCTCGTACTACCTCGTTTTACCTTAACGAATCGCGCGTGTTCTAGTCCTGAACTCGTCAGATTTGACCCCATAGTCGCGCGCTTTCTTTAAGGTGACGTTCGTGTCCGGTAAGCGCTGCAGGATGTGTTGCCGTTCGGTGAGTTCGGCCAATGCTCCTAAAAGGGGGAGAGACGCCGGCAGTTCAAATCCGCAATGTTTGCCGCTGCCCCTCGCGCGTGCGTGCGAGGGGGCGGAAGAAGGTCACTGGAAGAACTTCCAGTGATAACGGGGGATCCTCCTCGCTCGTGAGCGCGAGAGCGAAGGTCAGAACCGGTTCTGGAACTGGTTCCAGAACTTGGAAAACCCGGCCGCGCGCTCAGGAGTGAAGAGAAGGTCAGAACCGGTTCTGGAACTGGTTCCAGAACTTGGAAACCCCGGCCGCGCGGTAGAGGCCGCGCTTCGGCACGAGTTCGCCGGCAGGTACAGCAGCAGCCAAATTGCAAGGCATGTCGGCGTCAGTCACACGTTCGTTGATAACCTCCGAACCATCTTGCAACCGTTGCAAGATACCTCAGACCGCCTCGTCACCCGCAACGGCCAAACCTACACCATGAACACGGCCAACATCGGCCGCAACGGGGCGACGCCACCGCAGCCCGCGCTCCTAAGAGTGAAGGAGTGCTGCTACTGCTACTGAGGAATCCCCTCACAGGTGCGATTGTGACGTAGTACTACTGCTACTGGTACTGACGCAACTGTGCCCCCCGGGAAATCGAGATCCGTAGCGGGCATTGTCGCGCTTGACACTCCCTGTTGTTCCGTGTACAATGCGTACACAGCAAACACAGGAGGGGCCTGATGACCGTTGAAACCGTTGATAGCCGCGTGGGGCGTATGCGCTGGCGCGAGTTGTTGGACCGGGCGGCCGCGGGCGACGATACAGTCATCGCGCGGAACCGGCAACCAACGGCCGTGCTGATTCCCTACCGAGACTACACGGAGATGCAGCACGAGCTAGCGGAGCTGCGGGCCGAACGGCGCGCGGTGGCTGCCTACGAGGAATGGGAGCGCGACCCGTCGACGGGACGGGACTGGGAAGAGTTCAAGGCCGAACTGAACAAGGGCGTGCCGGCCGATGGCTGAAACCTGGCGAGTTATCATCGCTCGGGATCCTCAAAGGTATCTGCTGAAGCTGCCGCGCAACGCGCGGGAGCGCCTGGTGCAGGCCATCGATGCTCTCGCTATGGATCCCCGGCCGCACGACTGCGTTAAGTTGACGGCTCGCAACCTGTATCGAATTCGGCGAGGCGGCTGGCGCATCATTTACGCGGTGCGAGATGCAGAGCTGGTCGTGTTGGTGGTTGAAGTCGGGCCACGGGGAGACGTGTACCGTAGGGTGTAGGGAACCGTTGGCAGCGGTTGCGATGGAGGGACGTCAGAAACCCAGTTGGAAACCCTCCTCTTGCCAGTTGTCGCAGTAGTTGGGTACCCAACTGAAAAAACGAAAACCGGGCAGCTGCTCGCAACAACCGCCCGGCGATGGCAAACGGTGGGATCAGCACCGCCTACAAGAAGCATTGTACAGGGCGTTCGTGCTGACCACCAAACCGGCACGAACGCTTTTTGTTATCCTGGAGGTAAACCCGTGGGCGCCATTACCCTCTCCGGTCGTTTGGCTGACCTTGCTGCCCAGCGCGAGGAGCGCCGGGCAGACCTGATTGCGGCATTGCGCCTGGCAACGCCGGCCCAGGAGGAACGACTGCTGCAGCTGGTGCAGCGTTTGCACGCCGCGCGCAGGGCGGAACGGGCGGCCGGCAACGTGTTGACGCTGCGGCCGGCCGGGGAGTAGGCCAGTGGGTCGTCGCGCGGTGCTCTACGCTCGCGTGTCGGGCGACGATCGGCACAACGAGTCGCGCAACCTGCAGGGGCAGCTCGATATGTGCCGAGGGTTCGCCCTGGCGCGCGGCTATGAGATTGTCGCCGAACTGGCAGAGGACGATCGTGGGGCATCGGGCGCCGCCTTCGAGCTGCCGCAGTTGAACCAGGTCCGCGCGCTCGCCACGGCCCGAGCCTATGACGTGCTGATTACCCGCGAGCTGGACCGGCTTAGCCGCCGGCTGGCAAAGCAGCTCTTTGTCGAAGACGAGCTGCAGCGCCATGGGGTGACGATCGAATACGCCCTCGCCGAATACGCCCCCACTCCTGAGGGCGGTTTCCTGAAGAACATTCGGGCCTCATTTGCTGAGTACGAGCGGCTGAAAATCGCCGAACGCATGACGCGCGGCAAGCGCCTGAAGGCGGCCGCGGGGAGCGTGTTTGTCCAGGGCAACCCGCCCTATGGCTACCGCGCGATACAGGACGGGCAATTTTGGCGGCTTGTGCTCCATCCTGAGGAGGCGGAAACCGTCCGCGACATCTTCACCTGGTACGTCGGTGGCCTCACCATGTCAGCGATTCAGAAACGGCTGAGTGAGCAGGGCGTGCCGACGGCGTTTGATGGCCGCGACAACCGCGCGGCGCAAAAGCGGCGGGGCTACGGGGAATGGTCGCGCGCTGCAGTGGGCAACATTCTGCGCAATGAGACGTACTGCGGCCGCTGGCACTATGGCAAGGGGGCTGACGACGCTATCACGGTGACCGTGCCGGCGATCGTTGACGAGGCGTTGTGGGAGCGAGCGCAAGCGCGCGTCGCCTACAACGTCGAACATTCGCCGCGCGGCACGACCCGGCCGTACCTGCTGCGGCGGCGGGTTTATTGCAGTCGCTGCGGCTCTAAACTGCGGGCCTCCTATGCCGGCACGGCGGAACACTCCTATCTGTACTATCGCTGCCCGGCCACGTCGCCGGGCGATCGGGCCCATGATTGCGACCTGCCGGCGTTCCCAGCCGTGATCGTCGACGATGTAGTGTGGGCCTGGGTGCGACGGGAATTGCTGGCGCCAGATGTCATGGCGGCCGGGCTGCGGCGACTCGCCGAACGGCGCGAGGAGGACTGCGAGCCGATCCGCCGGCGAGTGGAAAAACTGGAACACGAGTTGGGTGAATTGGATGGGCGCGAGGCGCGGCTGGCTGCTCTTTACGTCAAGGGTTTGCTGCCCGAGGGGAAGCTAGACCAGATGGCGGCTGAGCTGCTATCCCAGCGCCGGGACTGCGGGGCAGAGCTGGCACGGCTGCGCGCTGAGCTAAACACCGGTGCGCTGTCAGAGGGGGTGATTGACGACCTGGCGACAGTGGCCGCGGAGCTACGCGAGGGGTTGGAGCTCGCCGGGGGGGAGTTCGAGTTTCGCCAGTTCGTTGTCGAGCGCCTGGATATCCGGGCTGCGTTATCTGCTGAGGAGGGTACGCGGTGGGTTGAAGCAACCACTGCATTGACCGGGGAATCGTTTGCGCGTGCGTCTCATAACAATCCTGATAGTTGCGCCAAGCGCGAACCGGCTGTGATTCTGCGCGCACGGTTCAGTATAGGCTAAAGCGGGCTGAACGGCTGAATTGCGACTGAGTACCCGGCGGGTACCTGTAGGGGTACTGGTAGGAGTACGCCAGCGATCGCAAGACGGCCCGCCGGCAGCTGCAGTAGGGCTACCAGTAGGGCTACCAGTAGGGCTACTGGGTACTCAAGGTACGGTTCTGTAACCGCAGTAGTAGTAGGACTACCAGTAGGGCTACTGCCCAGAAGGAGGGGGAGAGGTCAGGCCGGCCATGCCCAGGCCATGAGCGATCGGTACAGTGTCATTCAGAAAGGGAGAACATCATGCTACAGGTAGAGGTAGTTTGCGACTGGTGTGGCGTGCGAGAGGTCGTCAGGTTGGAGGATCCGTCAAACGTCATGAAATGGACTCTCTTTGACACAAAGACTTGGATGCCGCTGGACACTATTCTGAACCTGCTCAGGAAACAACCCGCCACGGTAGGCGCTTACGACATTCTGTGTCCCGATTGCCGTTATCACGTCGACGTGGAGCGCGGGCAACTGCGGGCCATCGACGGAGAGGGCGACGCCCTCTTGAACACGCGCTCTGGCCTGTACTGGCACGAGGCTTGGCGCGGCAAACAGGCAAATCTGTCGCTCAGCAGACGGGTAGCAGCTGGCATGGTCGAAATCGGGCTGACCGGCGAGTATGATCGCTGGCAGTGGGGCCTCGTTGCACTTAAGAAACTGCAGTGGCTGGCCGGGGCGCGATATGTTGAGGGTTGGGTAATGCCGCGTCCTGGGTGGGAGACAGAGGCGGGCTGGCTAGAACTAGACGGCGAGGTGATAGACCTGCACATGACGGTGATGGCCAGTTGTGGCTCATACTGGCGTCCGCTGTTCTTTGCCGGGCCCTCCTGGGCGTTGAAGGAGGCCGAAGCGCTTCGGCTGCAGCCTGGCCCTACGCAGAAAAAAGGCGAGCTGCCACTTGTGTGGCGTTGGGGTTGGAGCGGAAGCGACCATCTCGCCTACATGGCTGCATTACTGGCCCTGCGGCTGTACAGGGTTGGCACCTGGGGAACTGGTGACGACATGGCAGAACAGCAGCTCGCGATTGTGCAAAACTTACGCGCCCGCGCTGGCTTGCCGACACAACGAGGCGGTGAGAGATGAAACCCCTGCGACATCAGAGACCTACGCACATCTACATCGGGCGGGCGTCCTGCGGCTGTGTGGCCGGCGTGGTGAACGACAACGGCGACAGTGCAACGGGGCGCGATGTGGCCGATTTCATCACACATGGGCTGAAAATCGAGCGCCTGACGTTTGAGGACTATCGCAGGCGCATCATCACTGAGCCCACGTTCATGCGCTGTCCACATCCTCCCGGGACCCTGCGATTCCCGGAGTTCGAGGAGGCAGCCAATGGCTGATTACGTGATGGAGGTGATGCTGGTGCAGCCGTGCCGGTTCTGCGGTGCGAGCCGGTCGACGATGCGGGGTGCAGGAAGGCAGGACCGGTACGTGCAATGCGAGGGCTGCGGAGCTGAGGGGGAACCGGCCGGCACAGCGACCGCAGCCGTTGTGCAGTGGAATCAGGGGCGCGTGTGGGAGGGGCGGGCCGGGATTCGTCCGGTTTCCCTCCCGCGAGCCGCTTGACAGTCCGAGCGAATGTTATATTATGACTACGCAACGACCGCCCGTTGACGTCCATAGTACGTCGTCTCATCCAGGCGGGTGGTCGATGCTCTGAGCGTCTAGAACGCCGTCTGCTAGAGTGCCCGCCGAGCGCCTGCCGACGGCGTTCTGCGTTAAGCAGCCAGGCCATCAGGAGGGGCAATGGGAACCCGAGAACAGAGGAAACAGGTGCTGAGCGTGACGACAGACCAGGCCACGGTGCAGCTGTTGGGGCAGCTCGCCGCCGGCGAGGTCTCCGGGAACCGATCGGAGATGTTCCGCCGGCTGGTCCAGGAGGGCGCCGAACGGCGCGGCCTGCTGCCGGTCAACACGAGCAAACAGGAGGCCGCGCGGAGTGCGGCCCGGGGGTGATGTGATGGAGTTAAAGCGAAAACCCGACCGCAGGGAGGTCGGGCTTTCCAAGGACAGTGATCGTGCAATCGGTGCAGCTGTCGATGGACATTGTAGCCCCTCCACGCGCGGCCGTCAAGCGCCGCGCCAGGTCCTCTATGCCGGTGGGCGCAATGTTGCCAGCATCGATGCCGACGGGGTTCTGCGCAAGGCCGTCGACGGCCGCCGGCACATGATCCGGGTTCCCTCGCCGGCGTGGGCCTTCGACCGGTCGCACATCGATGCGGCGCTTTCCTCTGGTGTGACCGTAATCGAGCTGCTCAACCGTGACGCCGGCACGCTATACCGGGTATCGCTCGCCGATTTCATGCGCCTGGCGTTCGAGTTGGACCGGGGCTATGGCCCTCAGCTGGCGCTGGCGCTGCAGCACTGGCGCGTAACGGTGCAGCCATCGGCAGACGTCGAGCAGCCGGAACCCAGGCCGGCCGAACCTGAGCAACTCAGGTTGCTGTGAGGAGGCCGGCATGAGCGACGGAACGCCAAAGGCGCGTACGCTGCCCAAACGAGGATCCCGACGGGGGTGGTTTTGGAGCCACAACCTGATTATCGATGGGTACGGCCACTCACTCGGCATTCATGCGGTTGCCGTGTACCAGGCTCTCGCCATGCACGCCGGCAAGAATGGCGAGTGCCATCCCGCCTATGAAACCCTTGCCTGGGAACTGGGCACCAGTCGCCTGACGGTGATTCGCTCAATTAAGACCCTCGAGAGTGCCGGGCTAATACGCGTGGAGCCGCGCTACAACAAGGGCGGCCGAACCTCGAACCTCTTTACCCTCCTGGAGCCTGACCCGTGTCAGGCCCCGCCACAGGTGACCAAACCAAGGCGCAAGCGCCGGGCAGAGCGCGGTATCTGTGAGAAACCAGGTGAGTATCTGTCAGATACCGCGGGGGCATCTGTGAGGAACCGCGGTGGTATCCCAGAGAGACGCGAACAAGGTGAATTTAATAAGGATCACGAACAAGGTGAATTTAACAAGTCTCCTCTTGCTCCGCAAGAGGAGCGGGCGCCGCTTGCGCCCGTCCCCCCGCTGGGTGACGTTGAAAATCTGTCTCAAGCCCTGATGACCCTATGCCGGAAAAGCACGCCGAACGGCACGCTGAAATTTGCTGAGGAGTTGCTGCAGAACGGGTACACGCGCGAGCATTTGACCGTGTTCGAGCAATGGTGGCAGGCCGGCATGGCGCGCATTCAGCCTGTTCCGACCCTTGATGACGTGCGCATAGGCATCTACCAGGCCGTGCAGAGCCTGGCGCGGCAGGTGAACTAGGGGGCGTACTCGCGAGAATAGTTATTCTCATGAGCGATTTCCGCAGCCGTGCTGAAAACAACGAGGCGTGATGGACGCAGCTCTGATCCTGGCCCGGGCCGAATTACCCGCCGCTGAGCGGCCGGCCCTGGTCTATCTGACCAGTCTGACGCGCGGCAGCCGGCGCACAATGCGCCAGGCGCTCGATACTTGCGCGCGGCTCCTGACCGGCGGGCGCTGCGATTGCGAGGGCTGCCCGTGGGGCCTGGTCCGCTGGCAGCACACGGCTGCGCTGCGCGGGATCCTCGTTGACGTGTATGCCCCGGCGACGGCGCGTAAGGTTTTGAGCGCGCTGCGGGGCGTGCTGCGGGCGGCCTGGCGCCTCGGACAGATGACGGCTGACGAACTGGCACGCGCGCTCGATTGGGGACCGGTGCGCGGCGAGACCTTGCCGCGCGGCCGCGCGCTGAGCGCTGACGAGCTCCGGGCCCTGTTTGGGGCGTGCGGGTCCGACGTCGCCGGCCTGCGGGATGCAGCCCTGCTCGCGGTGCTCCGCTACGCCGGGCTGCGACGCTCCGAGGTCTGCGCGCTCGAGCTCGCCGATTGGCAGCCGGCGGCCGGCGCGCTGCGGGTGCGACACGGCAAGGGCCGGCGGGAGCGGACGGTGTTTGTCTCGCCGATCGCTGCGGAGTACATCCGTGCATGGCTGGCCGCGCGCGGCGAGGGGCCCGGGCCACTCTTCAATCCCGTCCGTGCTGCAGTGGTCATGGCGGGCGGGATCACCTGTGCAGGATTGTACGAGGCGCTGGGGCGGCTCGCGCGGCGAGCTGGCGTCAGTGGCTCATCCCCACACGACCTGCGTCGAACGTTTGTGAGCGACCTATTGGACGCCGGCGCCGATATCGCCACGGTGCAGCGCCTCGCCGGCCATGCGAACGTCGCGACGACCGCGCGCTATGATCGGCGAGGCGACGAAACGTTGCGCCGCGCGGTGGGGTTGCTGCGGTAGAAACGGGCCTGGCGGCCCACAGAGACGCTGAGCGAGGGTAGGAGGCAAAATGGCAGGTGCGACACAGAGCGAGCGGGCTGCGGCCCTCCAGGAAGCGCAGGCGGCGTTCGAGGCGGGGTTTGCGGCGTTCTACCGGCCCCTGTCGGCTGATGACAAGCGCGCGTTGAATGCGGTGTCTAATGAGGTCTGGCAGACGATCGTAGCCACGGGGCTGGATTCAGTTGCCGATGCTGCGCTGCCGGCGGGCAGCCGCGCGCTGATCGCGCGTTTTTTCGGGACCCTCTTACCGCTTAAGCAGCGGGAGATGGAGCTGATGTCACACGATCAGCGCGCGGCCGCTGCGCTGCGGTCTTTTGGCATGTGGTAACCAGCGGGGTTTGCTCCTGAACTGAACACGTAGAGCGTCTCGCTGACTGAAGTCAGCATAGAACGCCGGAGGCCGGAGCGCCAAGAGCGCCAGGGTCGCCGGCGTTTTTGTTTGTAGGAGGTGGCAGAGATGGGTGCGGGTAGTGATGCGGCGTTGACAGTTGTTTTGAAGCTAAGAAACGAGGCAGAGCAGGGCCTCACCGGGCTGCGTTCGCAGTTCACCAGCCTGGCGCAGAGTGCGGCGGCCGTTGGCGCGGGCCTGACTG
>ERZ761584.253-NODE-253-length-19454-cov-184.918656_pt1 | contig 19454 bp, 18 predicted proteins | sample MGYA00512168_ERZ761584 | MGnify/ENA primary metagenome ERZ761584 (study PRJEB28899, sample SAMN03785564) | bioreactor sludge metagenome | biome: EBPR Sludge; feature: EBPR Bioreactor; material: 0.22µm filtered reactor supernatant | place: Saint Lucia: Queensland...
AAAATAAATACCTTTCATGTCCGATACGTTCAGAATATTAGCGGAGATACAATTGCAGATTGCGGGCAAGCCCGAACTTGATAAACTTCACGCGCAGATTAAGAACGTAACGACCGACCAAAAAAGGCTAAACGCAACCGCCGCAGCCCTAACAAAGGAGATAGCCGCAACAAACAGTTTAGCACAAAAACAAGTGCTAACAACGGCACTAAAAAATACCGAAGCCCAGCTTGCAAAAACCACAGCCGAAGCTAAAAAGTTGGCAGGTGTGATAGACCAGCCGCAAAAGAAAGGCGGTTTGTTTGACTTATCTACTATATTAAACTTTTCAGCGGGTAACATTGCAGCAAACGTGATAGGTAATATTACGGGAGCGATTAAAAACTTTGGTAGTGGAATTGTGGACGCGGCAGGTAGGTTTGAACAATACCAAATACAGTTAAATACACTTTTTAAAAGCGCAGATATAGGTAAAAAGGTATTTAATGATTTACTAAAAACAGCAGCCGAAACGCCGTTTTCGTTTTCAGAATTAACGGAATTAACAGCACGATTAGCAGCCTATGGCATAGAGGATTTTAACATCATCCCAACTATTGAGACGCTTGGTAATATCGCGGCAGGCGTAGGCAGGGAAAAGTTGCCGCAACTTGTATTAGCATTTGGACAAGTACGCGCAGCAGGTAAATTGATGGGTACGGAGTTACGCCAATTTTCAGAAGCGGGCGTTCCTTTGACTGAATTACTGGCAAAATCTTTGGGTAAGGTACAGGGCGAAATTAGGCAGTTGATTACGGACGGCAAGATTAGCTTTTCAGATGTTGAAAAGGCATTACATAGTACAACAGAGGCTGGCGGTCAATTTTTCGACCTGATGAAACGCCAAAGCCAAACAACGCTTGGTGCGTTTTCAAACTTTGGCGACGCGGTTGAGCAATTGCAAGCCGCAATAGGAGCGAACACAAATAGCATAATTAAGGACTTAACCGTTTTTGCAACAGGATTAGTTAATGCCACAAAAGACTATGTTAATGGCGATGCCGTTGAAAAGTTACAAGCCGAACAAGCGGCACTAAACGGTTTAGTTGGTGCGATAGAATTAACCGCAAATAGCACATTAGACCTAAACGAAAAAAACAAAATTCGTAACAGTTTAATTGCCGACTTGCGGGCGCAATATCCTTCGTTTTTGCAAAACCTTACAGACGAACAAATAACAACAGGAAATTTAAATATCTTATTAGATGCAAATAATAAGCTATATTCTGAAAAGCTACGCATTGCACGACAAGATATTATTGTGCAGGGGGCAAATAAAGAGTTGGCAGACGCGGAGCTAATAGTAATTGATAAACTTGTAAAGGCGAACACAGCACTTGCAAAGTTTAATCAAGTAACGGGGCAAAGTATAAATATAAACGATATAAAAGACGCGGGAGCAGCTATTGAAGCGGTACAAGATAGGATTAAACAAGGTCGAGGCGATTTGTCAAAATTAGAATTTACTAAATTACAAAATTCATTTGTCGAGCTAAAAAGGGCTCTTGGCACTACCTTATTTGGCACTACCTTAACCGATGCCGAAAAAGACGTAAATGCAGCAGCAGCACGATTGGCACAAATACAAAAAATACAAACTGCCGAAAACACAAAGAGCAAAGAAGAGCTACAAAAAGAAATTGCCGAAATTGACCGCAAAATATTAGTCAATGAAGAGTTATTGCAGGGCAATATAAGCGCCATTGAAAAAAAAGGGTTACAGGCTCGTATTGAAACGCTCAAAGTAGCAAAAAAGGCAACAGAAGACCTTTTAAACCCCAAACAAGGCGTTTCAACAGCGCCCGGCGCCTACGATGCCAAAGCGGTCAAAGATGCCGAAAAAGCACAAAAAAAGGCACTTAGAGATGCCGAAAAAGCCGCAAAGGCTATCAAAGATTTGCAGCTAAAAACTGCAAAGGATTTACAAGACGAATTGGTAAAACTTGCAAACGAAACAGAACAGCTACGAGCCAAAGACGGCACAAAAACCGAAGCACAGCTTACCAAACAAAATCAGCTTGAAGCAGCAGCCGCAAAAGAACGTATAAACATACTAAAAAAAGAACTAACCGATAAAAAAGCACTTACGCCCGAACTTAGCAGCTTATTTACAGCCGTTACAGGTGCAATTGATGCAAAGTTCAAAGTTAAGTTGGATATTGATATAGATAATTTACGAGCCGAAATAAAAGCGTTACAGCTAAAAATTTCAGACGAAATTACGACCATGCAAGCCGATACCCGAGCCGAGCAAATCAAAATCGAGCTATCAACAGCGACAAACGATTTAGCGGGCGAGCAAAAAAGGTTAGCATTAGGTACGGAATTGGTGCAAGCCGAACAAGCGAAACGCTTATCGGAACTACAAAAAGCGGGTAACGCAAAGGCTGCCGAAATTGAAAAAAGCAACCTAACCGAACAGCAAAAAGCGGACGCGATAGCACAATACAAAGCGGTGCAAGCGCTAAACGAACAGAATATTATCGAGCAGTCCGATAATGAAAAGTTAGCGTTACAGGTTGAATATTATGAAAAGTTAGCAGCTATAAACATTAGCTACTTACAAGATATTACAGCAACCGCAGACGAAGAAACGCAAGCCCAAATAAACGCCCTAAACGTGCAATATTTGCAGGGCGTACTAAATTACGAAGCCTACAAATCGCAATTAGATACACTTACCAAAGAACGCACACTTGTTGCGTTAGGTGAGCAAAAAGCCCAAACCGACTTAATCATAGCCGAAAAGCAAAAAGAGATAGCCGCAATTAAAGCAGCTATTGAGGCGGAAAACTTTTTACGAACATCACGCGGTCAAACGCCGTTACCGTTGGATAGTAAAGAGGTACAAGGTTTAATAAACCAAATTGCCGAACTGCAAAAAAGGCTAAACGAAATAGCAAACAGCACAACGGAGGCACAAGTTGATATAAAAGTTAGCGGAGGCAAAGACCTAAATAAAGCCGTAGCAGATGCGACAAAAGGACTTGACGACCCGACAGGCTTTGTAGTGGATAAAATCTTTGGTGAAGGTATAGGCGAAGCAGCAAAGGAAAAAGTAACAAACGCGTTAAATGAAGCCTTAGCGTTCGGCAAAGAATTAGCACAACAAATTGTCGATGAAAAGTTGGCAGGTATTGATAGCGAAAGCGAAGCGATACAAAGGCGGATTGATGCCGAGTTGTTATTAAAAAACGCAAATACAGAGCGTGTAGAACAGGAACGCCAAGTACTTGAAAACCTGCAAAACAAAAAAGAGCAAATACAAAAACGCCAAATTGCAGCTAACAACTTGCAAAGGATTAGTACCTTAGCACTTGCAACAGCACAAGCCATACTCGCAATCAATTCAGTAGCAGCTGCCAGTAATGTAGCCGCCCCAATTGTTATTCCGTTAGTTGTCGCGGCTATTGGATTAGGAATTGCCGCAAGCCTTGTGCCTATTTTGGGTGCAGGTGAAGAGGGTGATATTTCAATAAGCCCGGGCGGGAACAGAAAGCCGAAGGGCAAAACAGATACAATGCTATATTGGGTGAACCCACAAGAGAGTATCATAAACGCAAAGGCTACTCAAAAGTATAAACCGCTTTTGCAAATGATTAACAGCGGTGCAAGTGACAGCGAAATATCCAAACAGCTAAACCCGCAAGAGGCTAATTACAACACGACCGCAAACATTGGCTACTTTCATAAGTTCGGAGTAACGAACACGCAAAAAGGTAGTCTAAACCATGCCATTACAGAGCAGATAAACGTAACAATAAAACCGCTATCCGATAGCCTAAACGAAGTTACAAAGGCAACGCGTAGGCAGGAACGGCAACAAGCCCAAACAAACGAAATTTTAAACGATATTGGAGAATTGCTAAACATGCAAACTTCAATAATGAAAGCATCTAAAAAAAGAACGGTTTAGTTATGAAAAAACAACAATGACCGTAAAGGGTAGAGCCTATACCGAAGACGAAATTTTGCCATACATACCTGAACCAACTAAAACATCGGACACAACAGAGTACCGAACAATCATAAACAGCCTTACAAGTTCGCAATTATCGGACTGCTAAAACATTATGGAAAACATTTACCGCTTACAATATCGCATTAACTTAGCAGGGGTATACGGTACTTTTGTAACGTGTCCCTTAACATGTATAGAAATAAGCAAAGGTGTGCCAAATATAGAATTAACAGCAGGACATCAAGATTACCGCGATATGTTAAGGCAGGGAACGGCACGATTTGAGGTATTTGGAGTGCTTGCAAAAGCAATGTGCGATACCTTATTAGAGCCAAACCCAACGGCAACGGAAAACAGCGTTGATGTGCGATTAGGTGAAGATAGTGAATGTGGTACAAATTGGTTGCACGTATTTTCAGTTACGGCTGCAAATTTTAGCTACTGCAAATCAAGTTCGGACGGTTGCACCTATCAAGCGGAGGGCAGGTATGACGAACCGCGTTTGTCCGCTTTTCGAGAGGTACTAACTACCCAGCAATTTACAGGCGGTATATTTGAAGCAGGCAACTTTACATGTAACGTTGTTTGGATGCCGTACATAAATTTGGATAATAACAAAGTAAAGGGTAACATACCTGCTATATTTGTATCGCAACTAATACAAAACTCGCTTGACTTTATAAATACGGTTTTGGGCTATCCGATTACGTACAACGCCGCAACAGACTTGTACTTTAAAGAGCCAACAAGCAAGTACTACAATGCCGTAATTACTAACTTTGTTGTCGGTGGTGTGAAATACACAAGTTCGTTATTTCCAACGGCACACGAAGGAGAAATACTATTCAATCAGCCCGTTTGGACACTTAGGCAGTTACTTGACAATCTAACTACACACTATAACTTTACATGGCGTTTAATTGACAATGGCGGCACTTTTGAACTGCATATAAGGGAACGTAACACGTGGAACGTTACCCCGCTTTTTGATGTGCAAAACATAGTCACGCAATTAGACGGCGAGTTGTGCAGCGATGGAGCAACCGAAGGTGTTTACAGTCGCATCGAAATAAACCAAGCACAAGCAAGCAGCGACACCGCCGCAAACAGACCGCGTTTTTATTATTCCGAACTTGAAACGTTTGTGCAAGCATCTAATGTACATCAAATAGAGGCACTACAAATAAACGACCCCTTTACAGGCACGACAATAAACGAAGACGGTACGCAGTTAGGTTTAGAGTTTTATAATCGGACTGTTGGCGGTGGGTGGTGGTATCAGATTGTGCCGGGAAGACCAAGCGGCGGTTTTTTGCTTGTTAATAAAGATAGGGATAACGACCCAAACGCCCCGCGTATATTGATACCCGATGCAGGGCAGTTAGTAAGCAATTACGACCCGCCAAGCGGCACATACGCCGATGTAGTTTGCGAAAGCCGAGCTGCAACAGTAGCGGAAACTACGCTTTTAGCAACTTACGGCTATTCCTTTTGGGTAGGCGGTGCAACGCTTAGAAATTGGCACGAGTGGATAGATAGTGATATGAATGCTTTGGCAGGCGTTGGAGACGAAAACCGATGGCAGCAGTTTGCACTTTACGACCCAGTTACGCAGCAGTATTTAGGGCGTAATATGGAATTAACACTTTGTTATTCATGCGGTTTAATGTCGCTTTTAGGCATGTACGAAGGGCAAACGCCCGCTATTGATTACGCGGTTACAGCCTACGAACAGCACTTCGGTAGTGCCGTTTCAACTTTTACAGCCTATATAGATACCATTACGGTAACGGTAGGAAAAGAAATAAAAATAAAACTAAGATTTTAAGCTATGGCAATGTGGGTAAATACAACAGACGAAACGTATTATAAAAACAAGGAATGTGTAAATAACATTTCCTTTGGCTTACCCATAACTAATGGCTTAAACTTTGGTGGTTTTATTTGGGAGCGTGACACAAATTTGGATTTTACGCAACCTTTATCAGTCCAACTTTTGGAGGTTTTGAGCGGCTTTTTACTGCCGATTATTGACCAGCCTATTGGCGGTATTTTTGCAAATTACGTTGTGGGATATGATAATAATGGCGAGCTTTATTTATATTTTCGCGACTTTGATTATTCAGGTTTAACGGCAGATATTTGTAATTTTATTTTACGAATTTCAGACGGAAGTAATTATGTTTATTCCAAATACGTTTATAACATCGGCTTTGGCGATTGCAGTTGCATAGCAGGCGACACAACAACTATTGAAAGCACGCCGATAAGTACATACGACTGTTGCGGCGTTTATTACGGCGTTCCAAACGGTATTGAGGACGGTGACAGTTCGCTATTGGTTAGTAACTTAATGGAAATTTACGGCAAAATTAGAACAGCCCCGAGCAGCACAAAAATAAAAAGGTTTTCAAATTGCAAAGTACGTAGTATTGAATTTGCACCTAAAAAACGAATAACATGGGCAGCCGTTCCTGCTGATTACATGGAGGCAATAGATTGCGTTTTGAGCAACGGCAACATACTTGCTAACGGTGTTGAATATACGGTTGATAGCGATACTAATTTTGATACATCGGACGCGAACTGTTTTTGTATGTTTTCGCAAGATATTAGGTTAGCAAAATGTAGTTGCGTAAAAACAACAGGCTGTACATTACCAGTTGATGAATGCTTTATAAGTGTGGATAGCGTGATAGTTTCGCCTTGTAACTTAGACCTTACGGTTGATTTGCAAGTGTTTTTTACAGCCACAAATACATCTGCAAGTCTTAATTTAACGATAAGCGGTTACGGAGTTGCAACTGTTTTCCCTGGCGATAGTGGCATTCTAATTGTAAGCGTACCAGCAAATGGACAATTGGTAACAGTAACAATTACGGACACCGCAAACCTTAGCTGTTCGGGTAGTTTGAATGTGCAGTTACCGAGTTGTGGCGAGGGTTTAAGAATGCGATTTTTACCAGCATCTGTCGAGTTAGGTTATGATTTGGCGTGGTGGAATACGTTGTTTGACCTGCCAGCACATGGCACTCCTTTTGTATCTTTATCCGTAATTGGTGAAGATGTATATTTGAATAACGGCGGTGTAGGTGGGCAGAACTTATATTGTTCTATATTAGCCTACAATATAAGGTTAGTTGAGTTTGATGATAGCGCATCAAATTACTATACGTCAACAGACCCTATTATAGGTATATTTACACAATGCGCTGCATTGGAACTTATCAATATGCCGCAATTGATAGTTGTGAATAATAGTTTTGCAAGCCTCACACCAAGCCTTGCAACGGTATTATTGCCAGCTTGTACCACTATTGAACAAGATGCGTTTTATAGCGCAGGAACAGGTGTTGCGGAGTTAAGCGTAAGCGCTGATGCTTGCGTTACACTTGGTTATACCGTATTTGGTTTTAGCCATATAATTACGGCAAGTTTCCCAGCGTGTACAACAACTTTACAGGGAGCGCTTGCATATTGCCCATTACTGCAAAACGTTTATTTACCCTTATGCGCAACTTTGGGCGCGTTATGTTTTTCAACCAGCAACGCCATTACAAGTATTGAACTTTGGGCATGTACTGACTTTGGCGGCAGCGTTGGCGATGATTTGGTCTTTGAATTCTTGAGCGGCAGCACTCTAACAATTACCGTTCCGATAGCTTTACAAACATGTGACGCGGGCAACCCAGACGGAGATTTGGTTTATTTGCAAGTGAACAATCCAAGTTGCACGATAGTCTACATATAAAAAAACAGTTGGCACAACTTAAAAAGCACCCCCGAACAAAACCAAGTTCTAAAAAGGTAATTTTTTAACTTTTCAAAAATTACAAAATCATGGGCTTAATCATAGGCAGTACATGTTCGCAACCTACTATTACAGCGGTAGGAAAATGCGTACCTATTCGACTGCTAAAAATAAAAAAATTGCTTGCTATAAAAGGCAGTTTATTGGCAGCAGACGCGGCTAATTTATTCCCAGCAGGTTTAGGCGGCACGGCACAAAGTGACGATATTGTCACCGTACTAAACAAGCTAATTGTAGGCGGAGCGCCAACGGTAGCGGGTACATTAGTTGCATCGCCCGAAATAGGCGGTTTTACAATGACGGCGGCAGCAGTTACGACCTTAGCGGACGTTAACGCGTGCAAGCCAGTTAATTTGGTGACAGGTCAAGAAGCGACCTTTAAAAGTACGCAAGCAGAAACGGCGGCAGTAGCTACGTTTGTAGACCCAGCAGGACCCGGTGGAGAAATAGGCAATTACCTTGAATGGGATTGGTGGCACCAAATGAGCGACACAACAGGCTGTTTTAGCGGCAACTTTTTTGCGGTGGATTGCGATTTAGTTTTATACTATTTTTTAGTTAAAAACTTTAACTGTTCGCCAGCCGATGGAGCGGCAGCATTCGCAAACCTTACTTTGACCGCTAACATGACCACAGACGGCACAACAGGTGCGGTTACATGGGAAGGCAAACTATCAAACACAACAGGCTTTATCATGCAGCCAGTTATTAGCCTAACAGGAACAGGCGTAACGCCAAACCCTTTACTTATCTAAACCACAATGACGATAAAACAATTTCGCGAGGTCGTACTGAATCACGAAGGCAATTTACCTTATTCAGATATGTACCTTTACGCCGTTTCAGAAATGGAACGCGTGACAATTCATAGCAGGGGCATACTGCCAAACGTGGTGTTATCTTATACAGATGGCAGCGGCACGACTCGCGAATTGCGTCAATGGACAGCCGAGAATGAAAGGTACGATAAATATTTTGATAAAAATATATTTAATCGGTATTTGACTATGAACCCGCAAAGGTTAAAATGGTCAAAGTTAATCTACCAACCAGCGGGGCAAGTACTTGTAATGAACGCCGCAAATAGGTACAACGCAGCCATTTTTCAAGCAGGCAGTTACGAATTTTCAAGCACACACGAGCCAACAGAAACGTACATAAATGGCGCTAATTTTAATAACCAAAGCTTTGATAGTTGGATTGCAGAGCGGTTACTAATACACATTTTAGAAGACCCCAACGGTTACTTGGTGGTGTTACGCGGTGACGAAATAAACGCAACACAACCCGCAAAGCCTTACATTAAGTACGTTTCAAGCGATAGGATATTACACCGCCCGACCGACACCGAGCCGTTTTTGGCTTTTTGCGACAATGGAATAACGGCACAAACAAATACTGTTTTTGTTGTGGATAAGTTCGGCACGACCGAACATATAAGAACAGACGGCAAACAATACGTGGTAAAAGAGTACCCGAATTATGGCTTTGTGCCTTATGTTATTTGCGGCGGCAATATTGTAACAACAAACGTAGTGCAAGGCGTTGGCTACACACAACAGGCACGTATTGATAGTTATTACTGTAGTTATATTAGCTTTATTTGCGGCGAGTTAGACAGCCTTTGTCGTGAAACAATCCACTACGAAGGCGACCGCAAGGACGTAATACCGATGCGTGGAATAATAGCCCGCAATTGTGAAAAATGCAACGGTACAGGTGAAATAATAGGCGATTGTGGAGATGACACGCGGTTAGGTGAGCCAGAATGCGCGGCAACTTGTAAGACGTGCGGCGGGCATGGTCACATTATTAGTATCAATCAAGGTGACACGTTAGAAGTAAACGAAGATGTTTTAGCAAAGGTAGGCGGCAACATAAACGGTGCAATAAATTGGTTTAATCCAGATACTAACATTGTTAAAATGTCGAGCGAAATTGTGACCGATTTAAACAACAAGATAGCTAAAAAGTTGTATGTTTATCAAGCCGAAGGGTCGGCACAACAAACAGCCGAAGCTAAAAAGATTGATTTACAAGCAGCCACAATATTTATCGGAAAACTTGCAAGCCGTTGTTTTTACGTTGCCGATGTGCTTTTAAAATCAATTGCAAGCTATTTGCAAATGAATGCCGAACCCGACTATAAAGTCACACCAACAGCTAACTACCAACTGAAAGACGAACAAGATTTGCAAGCTGAAATATTAGGCTACAAACAGGCTGGATTGCCACAATTAGCGGAAAATTCAGAACGCGAGTTGCTAATGAAAAACGGTAACTACATAGGTATTAAGCAAATGGACTATTGGGCAATTTACAGCCCCTTTGAAAATTATTCAGATGTGCAAATATTAGGTATTCGTAATGTATTTGGAAACACGCCAGCAGTTGAAAGCGGTTTAAAAATGAAATATTTCGGGCAGCAAGCTATAAATACCGTACTTTACAACTTTGGCGAGTCTTGGTTTTTAGCAACCGATTTGACTACCTTAAACGCGGAGGTACAAAAGGAATTAGCAAAAATAAACGTAACAACAAATGCCACTATCCAGCCGTTCTAAAACTATTGCAGACGAATTGTTAAAAGCGTTGGACGCTTCGGTAGACGATTTAACAGATACGCAATTTAAGCAGTTAATTGCAGCATCTGAGAAAGTACTTGCAACGTATTACGATACCTTGCAGCGTGATAAGGACGGCAATATAACCGAAGCGGAGAATACAGATTGGGTAAAAGGATTGCTTGAAGTTGAACAAAAGCTGTTAAAGCTACTCACAACGCCAAACTACAATAAAGGTATAAATCAATATTTTAGCGACTTTGATACGATACTGCAATTAAACAAAGAACTGCAAACAACGCAAAACGGCATAGTTGATTATGATAAGTTAGAAAAAGCACTAAGCCCAAAACAGACCTTTATAAAAGATAAGGTACTGTTTGGACTTAAACAAGGCGGTATAAAAAAAGTGTTTGTCGAGCCTACTAAGCAAGTACTTTTAAATGCTATTTCTTTGGGGTGGAGCATTGAGGAAACACGTAAAGAAATGGACAGAATTTATACACCAAACGGCGAATTAGAACGCAACGCAATACGTTCTTATATGCAACAAATCGCAAGGGACGCTATTTATAGTTACAACGGCACAATAAACGGCACAATCGCACAAGAGTACGATTTAGGCAAGTACAGCTATATTGGAGGCGTTGTTTCAGATACCAGACCGTTTTGCCAAAAGTATCACGGCACAATCATAGCAAAAAAAGATTTAAACGAAATTTTAACCGTTTATTTGGGTAGCCCGACTTTGAGCGCAGGTATGTACAAAGTTCCCGTATCTGATTACGAAGCTAATTTTGCAGCTTATCGCGGCGGTTGGAATTGTCGCCACATTGCAATACCATTACGATAATTAACACAAAAAAATAAACTTATCATGGCTAAAACACACAAGCCGATTACTGAAGAAATATCAGATTTTATCGACACGCATTACCCCGAAAACGAAACACCAGCAGCCGAAACGAGCGACCCACAACTGAAATACGCACCTACTTTTGATGTGCAAAAGTTAAACAAAAAATGCCCTGCAAATTGCTTGTTTGCTTATCCATCAACAAACCCGCAAAAGGTATTTTGCATCGGAGCAGGTGAATTAACAAGCGAAACGGTAAAGGAGATAAAAGGCGGTGGAAAAGAATTTTTTCATACTTGGGGTAACATTACAGACGTGTTTGTAGTTATTACGCACAAATTATAATAATTTCTAATTTTATCAAAAAACATGGAAAACATCACAATTGAACAGCAAATTGCGGTACTACAAAAGTACCTGCCAATGCTTGAAACGTTGGACGGCGACCAACTAAAAAAACATATCGAAAAAAACACGCTAAATGATACCCTTGTCGGTATGATTACATCGGAACTTACCCCGAAAATCAACAAAGCGGCACGCGATAGCGTAACAGGTGAAACGGCGGCAAGTATACGAAAGTACCTGAAAGAAATTGATAGTACAATAGATACCGAAGCCGAAGAATGGAAAGGCAGTATTTGCAATATTACAAAAAAAGCCTTTGAGATAGCGAAAAAGAGCGCAAGCACAAATGCCGATACAAAGAATGCGGAACTGATTAGAGCGGAACTTTTGGCACAATTGGAGAAGCAATACGAACCCACAAAAGCCGAACTTTTGCAGTACAAAGACAAAGTTACCCAATACGAAACAGCAGCCGAAAAACAACGCCGCAAAGGTATTGTGGACGGTGTGATAGGTACGCTACCAATACTCAAAGATGCACCAACGTACAAGCACTTCGAAAGGTTGCTTTCTATTGAATTGGAGCAGTACGATTACGAACAAATGGACGGCGTTGGTGTCTTATTAAAAAAAGACGGCGAGTTACTAAAAAAAGGAGCAAACCTTGTTACGTTACAATCTGTTATCGAGCCTTTGGCTAATGAAATGGGCGTAATAAGAAAATCGGACACACCGCCAGCCCCTAATTTTACAGCACCGCCGCCAACAAACGGAACGCCCAAAGCTAACAACCCGAACAGCTATGCAGATGCGTTTAATCAATAAGTAAAAAAGCAAATAAACCATAAAGCAGCCCGCAGGCTTAAACTGCAAATCCGAACATCACCACGTTCTAAAATGGTATTTTTTATCAATTTCTAAAAATTACATTTTATGAGCCAGTATACAACCGTTTCCAGCTTGTTATGTAAAACCGTTTTTGCCGAGTTGAATAAAACGGTAATGCAAGACAAATTGCGAAATGTAGGGGCGTTAAAAGCCCTATTGTCTCCCGCAAGCAAAGGCAACTTTCAAGGCGACTTTTTCCTACGCGACCGCAGTACAAACCGTTGGCAATTTGAGTACGAGAAAAAAAATTGCGGCATAGATGGCACAAGTATTGATGCGTGTGACGGCGGTAGCGGTAGCGGTGCAAGCCCACAAAGCAAAGGTTTTTTCACTATTGAAGTAGACCCAAAAACACCAAGTAATAGCGGATTTACTACTAAATACAGTAAAGCGTTAAAAGTTACCGATAACGATATTTTGGATTTTTGCAGCGGTGCAGATAGCAGCAAAACCGCCTATCTGAAACACTTTGCAAGTCAAGTACGCGAAAACTATATAAACCTATTGCGAGCCGTTGATGCTGATTTAGCGGCACAATTGTACGCACTTGCCGCAACTTCGTTACACCCCGACCTTGTTACGTGGGGCGAGCGTTATGTACAAATGCTAAACCCAGCCGCGTTTGGTATGGTTACAACAAATCCGCAATGGGACGTGGCTATCAAAACCGACTTTGCGAACTTAGGCTTAGACTACGATGACCAAATAAAAGTTACCACTAACTTAGTTGAGCAGTACTGGAAAAGTGCCAAGCAAACCACAACCGCAAACAACTTTATTGGCGTGGACGGTACTTTGGTAACAGACAACGCGCTTGCCATTTACCCCGACAATAACTTAGGCAGCATTGCAAGCAACAACGCCTATATGTTAAGTTGGACGCCGGGCATCTTACACCTTATTACCTATTCAAAAGCGTTACGCGGCATTAGTTACGATGAGCAAGTGCTTTCAACTTTTACGCAAAAAATTAGCACACTATCACAAACCGAAGGAGTAGACGCGGCAATCGCTTTTGCTTTGAACGGAGCTAAATTTTCAGACAGCCGCAGCGCCGAAAGCGCACGAGCCGCGTTTGTTGATTATAGCTTAGGCACGCCAATTGTAGTTGATATTATCCTGATGAAAGAGGCTTGCGGCGACCTATCTATTCAGTACGCAATTACTTACAGCCTTGCAAACCTACCTTTTGCCGACTTCGTTTGCGATGGCGATGGCATGACAGGCGTTTACGCTTACAACGTAGGTTGCATACCAGCAGCGCCCGCACCATGCGCAACACCCGAACCGCCTACACCTGCTGTTTATCTTTGCGTTTCAGCAGATAACGAAGGCGACTGTATGCGATTTAATGCAGGCGATGTACTTACTGTTACATACAACGGAGGCTCTCCACTTTGGACGGGAGCTATACCGTTAACAATTGTTGCCGATAGCGAAGCCAATGCCGCAGTAGTGCTTAATTACATACTTGGTCAGGCGGGCATTGGTAGCGTTGTGTTTAACGGCACAAGTTGGGTAATCATGCAGCCTACTGGCGCAGCCCCGACCTTTGCCAATACGAACACAATCACCATCGCGTCACCTTGTTTAGAAACTAACCTTACCTATACCGTTGCGACTTGTGCGTAAAAAAAACTAAATAAAAATGCAAATTACTAATAATATTTTAGCGGCTTTGGCTGCTATCCCGCAGCTAAATATTGCTAATACGTTTGGCGATTTGCATCTTTTGGCTAACGGTGTGCATATTACCGAAAACGAAGAAGGCGTTTGTTTTTCAGATACCTTTGGAAATTATGTTTGGATTGAGCAGCAAGCAAATAGTAAAATCGCTATTGATAGCGTTTCGACTGTTGGTTATGCTTGTTCTAATACTTACAAGGTAACGCACACCTTTAGTCTTTTTTTTGTAGGGCAGTATTTTGTACCCGAAAAAGTATGTAACTTTATTGCATCGGTAATTGCGGCACAATCTAAGGAAATAACACTTGCCAGTTATTCATTTAGCTTTCAAGATATTGTAATAAATAAAATGAAAGGATTGAGCGAAGACTTGATAAACAAAACACTTGACCGTTTTTGCGATTATGCTATTGTAAAAATAGACTACACCTTTACCGAAACAATAGGAGCATATTACAACGGCTGCCCTATTGATATTTGTGAACCTTGTTAAATTTATTGCCATGCTTTTAAATCAATTAGACGAAACCTTAAACAACCTTTATAATGTTATTGCAAATCAAGCCGAAGAGCAATTAACGGTTATCGGAGCGGTAGCGATGCAGGCAAGTATGTTGAAACGGATATTTGAGCGCGGTCAAGCAACAAGCGGAGCGGGCATAGCAAGTAAGTATAGCAGCTACCCAACAAGGTACGAAAAAAAGGACTTCAAAAAAAGCGCATCGGCATTCCAACCGATAGGCAAAAAAACACTTATTGATATAAAAACAACAAGTAAGGGCAGTAAAAATGTACTAAAGGCAACTGTAAAAGTAGCGAAAGGTACGCCTAAGCCAGCAGCAACGCTTAAAACGATGTACCTAAAAGGCGGGTATAAAATGCTTAGGCAGGTGCAGGGCTTGCAGGTTGGTTTTGTTGATTTGCATGTGTCGGGCAGTTTGATGCAAAGCATTAGAATAGTAACGGAAAGCAAAAAAACACAAATACGGATACTTGGAACGGACGGAGTAATGAAAAGCGAAAATGTAGAAAAGTTATATAAAAAAGATATTTTCAAGCCGTCGGCACAAGATAATCAAGCAGCCCAAGACGCAATTAGCACAGAAATTGCACTAATTTTACAAAAATCATTATCATAAAATCATGGCTTACAATACATGTAACGTAGACGATAGCTGTTTAACAAAAATAATCCAAATAAAAAACCCTTGTTCGGATACGCCTATTTTGCCGCAAGCGGGTATGGTTGTAATGCCATCGGCATTGGTGCCCGAATTTACTTGGAATAGTGCGAGTAAAATTACGGACGAACTTGCCAAAGGTTACGACTTTGCAACTAGAATAAAAACAGCTGCTATTGATACGGTTTTAATGGATATTAGAACGATGTTACTTGAAAATAAATACTGTTTTTATACATTAAACCTACCCAAAGTTACCTACCCGCAAAACATAGATAGTGCTACGTGTGCGAACACGCCCGCAATTAGCGGCACATCAAAATATCGTGGTGTTTCTATACAATTAAAGCGGGTGCGTGGAACGCTAAAAACAGTACTTTTAAGTAAAATTGATATTGTAAGCAAGCAAATTTATTTAGGCTTTACTTTTTACCTTAATTGCTATAACTTTGTTTCAGGTGCGGTTACACTTAGAACCTATACCGTTGATTTGGCAGTAGGCAATAATGATTTACTTGCACTTGCAGGACTTACAAGGTACGATGAGGAGGGAATTTCAAGAATTGATATTTTCTACGATAACAGCCTATACCCAAATATTTGTAACACGGCACAAGGTAGGAACGTAAGCGGCGGGTGTAGTTGTAATTCGGGAACGTACAAAACCTTTCAATACGCGGATAACTGTTTGGCTTTTTATCAGCTAACAGGAACGTCTACCGCATCGGCAGACTTCACTCAAAAAACACCATCAACGGTAAACAATAATGCTTACGGTTTTATCGTTACGGCTGCTTGTTTTTGTAGTATTGAAAACCTACTTTGTCACATAGCAGTTACCGACCCAAAAGCCATTACGCCGTTACTTGTTGCTAAGTTTGGGCAGTTATTTTGCGAACAATTGGCAATTACAAGCCGTATGAATTGCTTTGTGCTACTCAATGCGGAAGAGTTTAAGAGCCGAGCGGAACGGTACGAAGCGCGGTACAATGCAGCGTACAACACTATGCTTGCCACATCGAAAAGCTACTTTCAACGGATAGACCCAAGCTGTTTATCGTGTAACGAAAATATCAAATTTTCTTCAAATTTCTAAACCTTTATAATTATGGCTATCTGCTGCCCCGCCGTTGTGGTTTTGTCGTGCGATTGGAACGCGTGCGAAAACTACCCTATTCAAGAAGTGATTATTGAGGGTGTCTATACTTTTAATGTTAATTCACCAACACCGCAAACATATACGGTGCAATTATTAGCAGGTGATAGGATAGAAATACCAGCCGCAATACTAAACGAGGCGGCAACCCATACCATAACAATAAAAGACCCTAATGGCGATTTATTAAACGACACATGTTACCAAATCACCACAAAAATAAAATATACACCATGCTTGATATAATATTTGTATCTTTCGTAATTGCCAACATTTGCCACGCTTACATGAAAGTACTAAATATGCCTTCATTTTTAGATAGCGTACATAATTGGCTAATAAATAAGGTAAAAAACGAAACACTATTAACGTGGGCTGGTTTAGGTTGCGAGTACTGTTTTACTTTGTTTTGGGGTATTTGGTTAGGTTTAATCTACTGCCTATTTTCGCACATTTCGGTACTAAACACAATACCAATTGCGGTAACAGCCGCGTTCTTTTCCTATCCACTAATTTACATAAAAAATAACATCTAATCATGGCTACATATATAAGCGGGCTATGCTTGCCTACTGCAATGCTTAGTACAGGCGTACCGTACAACGTGACGACCTTAGAACAATTAACAGCCGATATTGCGACACTTAACGCAATACTTGACAATGCTTGCGTAACGCCAACACCGCCACTACTTGGCTTTGAGCTAACTTGGAACGATATTGCAAACTCTCCATTCGTAACACACACCGATTTAAACACGTTTATAAACGCCAACGGCGGTGCAGCTAATTATACATCGGTTGTTACCGTTGGTAATGTGCAAACGTTTTACGGCGGTACGGCGGTAGATTTGGGTAACAACTTTATGGCGGCAAATACAAACATTGTAAGCATTCGAGACGAAGCGTTTCAAGTTGTGGCACAAGGTACGAACTGCGAAAAAGACTGCGATTTATTAGAAACCATTGCTTTGCCAGCCTTAATTGTACAGGTTAACTCCTGCCAAAGCAAGAATCCCGCATTAACAAGCCTAAACTTGCAAGCACTAACAACACAGGGCTCCCTCAACCAATCGGGCAACGCGGTATTATTAGCAATATCACTACCGAGCCTAACAACACAAGCAAGCAACAACCAAAGCGTCAACGCAGCACTAACCGCATTTACCGCCAACATATTAACAAGCCAAACAGACGGCAACCAAACAACCAATACCGTACTTGCAAGCATAACAACGCCGTTACTTACGGGATTAGGTACAGGCAACTATGTAGACTGTACTTACAATATCCTAACTATTAACGTTGACGCGTCTTTATTTGGAGCGGCTGATATTTTACTTGCCCAAGCAGGCGGAGCAACAATCATTTAAACAAAAATAAATTATTTTATCATGGCTACATTTATAAACGGGTTATGCTTGCCAATGGTTTTTTTAGGCGCAAATACACCATATACACCTATCACGTTGGAGGGCTTAGAAGCAGATATTGCGAAATTAGAATCACTTTTGTCGCAGGCGGAGGCGTGTTTAGTCACGTGTGACGGACGCACAATAAACATATCAAGCCTAACAACGATGAATGAAGAGGTAGTTGTCCATACCGTTGGCACAACAGTAGGCGGGTATATATCTATTACTGTAGGAGAATTTGAAGTGCCAACGCCGCCGCTACCTAACCCAGAAGCGGAACAGTTTCCGCCGTACAATATGTTACAGGTATTTCGGGAAAATGGTTCGTTTAACGTGAATACTTACCAAGATGCGGCAGGTTTAACACTTTGCGATACAATTACTATTGATACTTTCGCACAAACAGGCATAACAATTCCAACAGTAGGTTCGTCTACTCTATTTAAGACACCTGCTGTTTTTGCATTACCAACGTGTGCGGGTGTGTTGTCTTATACTGAATTATTTGCGGGCGCCCCCCCAATGACCGCAAGCGTTAATACTACAACAGGCGATGTAACGATACCAGCCCAAACATTGCCAAGCGGAACAGGCAGGTATTACTATTACGTAACATGTACCGTTTTAGGTGTGCCAACGGTGATAGCGACTTGTTACTTAGAAGTGATCAATATCTAACCAACGCAACCCGAAAAGCCACAAAACCGATACTGTAAAATAAAAACACATTATCGGTTTTTTTATCAACTTATTTTTTATAATGTGCAAGTATTTACTTTATGCTTAACAAATCAACTAATTTACTTATACTTTCGCATGAGAAAGAGTATAAGTACGTAAAGGAGTTACTAACACACTTCGCTCACAACTTGCCCGAAGATGTGCATATCTTTTCGATGGGCGATATTGCAGCAAGCGATGAAAGGGTTAAATTATTGTGTTCGGAACTGAAACAAGCACATATAGCAATAGCGGTTATTAGTAGCAGTTTTTTAGCCGATGACCTGCTTTATAAACTTAGGCAGGACGCAGTAAATATGCACGATGCAGATATTTTGGAAGCGGTGCAGGTACTTGCACGTTCTGTTGTAATGGCTGAAACGAAAGCAACGCGACCAATTAAGACAATACCATTAACGCCATTGGCTACGCTTTCAGATAGGGACTTTGCTTATTCCCAAATCGTAGATTTTGTAATTGATAAAATTGATATTATAAGGTTAAAATATTCGTTACTATTAGCAAATAAAAAGATAGTTGAATTAACGCAAAAAATAGATAACAAAATTTTGTGATGTGTGAAGTGACTGTTTTCTTTTGTTTTTGACCGTTGCGCCGTAACAGGTGCAGCGGTTTTTTGTATCAGTTTCCTGCTGTCGGGAACGTGATAAGGTTGGTTAAAATTGCCTAATGGGTTAGTTAAAATTGCACAAGGGGATTAGTCATTTTTGCGCATAGTATTATAATAGAATCAATTAAAAGAGAGAGAGAGCAGATTTTTTGATTTTTCAAACGCCTTTTTTGTATTCCTTTGTTTTATTGTGTTATTT